>ENA-OOWO01000697-OOWO01000697.1-human-gut-metagenome-genome-assembly--contig:-NODE-697-length-22589-cov-2.444262_pt1 | contig 22589 bp, 18 predicted proteins | sample MGYA00241579_ERZ501327 | MGnify/ENA primary metagenome ERZ501327 (study PRJEB25962, sample SAMEA2042836) | human gut metagenome | biome: human gut; feature: human-associated habitat; material: faeces...
ACGGCGACTGTGTCGGCTCAACACTTGCGGTATACAACTACATAAAGGATTATTATCCTGATATAAAGGCAAGGCTTTATTTAGAGCCAAGCCCGAACATCTTTAAGTTCATGCAAAGAGCAGATGAGATTGACAGCGGCTATGCGGATGATACAGTATACGATCTGTTCATAGCATGTGACTGCAGTGACACAGGCAGACTGGGAAGTGCAGCTAAGTATTTTGAGTCTGCAAAAAGGACACTTTGCATAGATCATCATGTCACAAACGGGGCCTTTGCAGACGCAAATTACATCTTTCCGGATGCGAGCTCAACCTGTGAGCTTGTGTTTGAACTTCTGCCGAAGGAGCGCATCACAATACAGATAGCAGAGTGTATTTACACAGGCATGGTGCATGATACAGGCGTGTTCCAGTATTCATGTACTTCAAAAAAGACTATGGATATAGCAGGCTCCCTGATGGAGATGGGCATTGATTATTCAAGGATAATCGATGATACATTTTATACAAAGACATTTGCTCAGAACAAGATTATGGGGCAGGCACTTTTGAATGCTGCTTTGTATCTGAATGGTGATGTTATATTGTCTGCAGTATCGCGCGCTGAGATGGAGAAGTATGATGTGCTACCAAAGCATCTTGATGGTATTGTAAATCAGCTGCGCGTGACAAAGGATATAAAGGTTGCTGTATTTCTCTACGAAAATGAGGATGGTACCTACAAGGGCAGCCTGCGCGTAAACGGTGATTATGATGTGGCAAAGGTTGCGTCGGTATTTGGCGGCGGTGGACATGTAAAGGCAGCCGGATTTACGATTGACGGACCGCTTGAGGTGGCAACAGACCGCATCCTTACGGCAATTAAGGATAATATTTAGGGAGAGATTCTTGGGCAGATGGTTAATGGAATAATCAATGTATACAAGGAAAAGGGCTATACAAGCTTTGACGTTGTGGCAAAGCTTCGAGGCATATTCCACCAGAAGAAGATTGGTCATACGGGTACACTTGATCCTGATGCGCAAGGCGTCCTTCCTGTCTGCCTTGGAAAGGCAACCAGAGTGTGTGACCTTTTGACAGATAAGGACAAGGTCTATAAAGCTGTGCTGCTTTTAGGACAGGAGACAGATACACAGGATATTTCAGGGCAGGTCTTAAATCAGGCTAAGGTCAATGTGACTGAGCAGGCGGTGTATGATGCAATATCACAGTTTATTGGCAGACAAAAGCAGGTGCCGCCAATGTATTCGGCTCTAAAGGTCAATGGGAAAAAGCTCTATGAGCTTGCCAGGGAGGGCAAGGTTATAGAGAGAAAAGCCAGGGATATCGAGGTGTTTGATATCAAGGTTGAAAGCATTGATTTACCGGAGGTTACGATGACGGTGCACTGTTCAAAGGGCACATATATCAGGACGCTGTGCAATGACATCGGAGAGAGGCTGGGTTGCCATGGCTGCATGAAGTCACTGCTTAGAGTAAGGGTAGCAGGCTTTGACTTAGAGCATGCACTTACACTTTCACAGATTCAGTCAAAGGTGGATGAAGGCTGCTTTGATATGGTGATGCCTGTTGACGGAGTATTCGAAAATCTGCCGGCAGTGCATACTGCTTCAGATGCTGATAAGCTTGTCAGAAATGGAAATAAAATTCCGGCAGTGCTTACGGATTATTTAAAACACAGTGCTGACTCTGATATAAGATACAGAGTATACAATCATGAGGGCATATTTGTCGGGGTGTATTCGTATCTTGATGAGACCGGTGAGTTTAAGCCGGTTAAGATTTTTATGGAATAGAATAGTATACAGATATTATGGAATATATAAGCAAAACTCTGGATTTTCATGTCAAGGAGCCGTCCGTCATCTCGTTTGGAAAGTTTGACGGGCTTCACAGAGGACATGAATTTCTGATGGAAAAGCAAATTGAACAGAGCAATCTGCATGGTTACAAGCGCATCATATTTACGTTTGACATTCCTCCCAAATCGGAGGTACTTGGCGTTGAGTCAAAGGTTATAATCACAAACGATGAAAAAGAGTATGTGTTTGAAAAATCAGGTATTGACTATCTGATAGAGTGTCCGTTTGTGCCACAGGTGATGACGATGGAGGCGGATGCGTTTGTCAGATGGATAGTTAAAAGTCTTAATGTCAAGTGTATCATTGTCGGAGATGATTTCCGTTTCGGGCACAACAGGGCAGGAGACCATCGGCTGCTTTCTGCGATGGCAGGAGAGCTTGGATACGAGCTTATTGTGGTGGACAAGATAAAGGATGGAGACAGGGATATAAGCAGTACCTATATCCGCGAGGAGATTGCGGCAGGACATATTAAAAAGGCGAATGAACTGCTGGGATATCCCTTTTTCATAAAAGGAAGAGTAGTGCATGGCAGAGCACTGGGCAGGACTATTGGCATTCCGACAGTCAACCTTTCAGTGCCGCACGATAAGCTGCTTCCACCAAAGGGAGTGTATATGTCAAGAGTTCTTGTCAGGGACAACTGGTACCTTGGTGTAACCAATATAGGATGCAAGCCTACTATAGAGGGCAAAAATCCAATCGGTGCAGAGACATATATCATAGATTTTGGGCAGGATGTTTACGGACAGGATATCATGGTAGAGCTTCATAAGTTCGTAAGACCTGAGATGAAGTTTGATTCAATAGAAGCGTTAAAGAGCCAGATGAGTGCAGATATCAATTATACAATCAATTATGCAGGCAGTCACACATTCTAGTGTGGCTGTTTTTTTGCGAAATTACCCAAAATAACGAAAAAATGACAAATATTACGGAAATATTACGGAGAAATATTGACATTTTAACAATTTGTGATATACTCGTAAACATGGGATTATGGATAGCATGAACTGGAGGCTATATGAAAAATAAATTAAAATTAGGACAGGCAGCAGGCGTTGTAGCGTTTGCTATTATTATAGGTGCTGTATCTATGAGTTCAAGCAGCACAGTAGATGCCAGAACATCATTAAAGGAAAACAGAACAGTCAATGCGGGGGTGGCCCTTGGTCTGACAGAGGCGGCAGATGCCACAGAGCTTCTCACAGCAGGGGTTACATCGGCTCTTACTTATTATGGAGCTGACGTATCGGTAGCGCAAAACGACAGCAATGTTGTTACTGCATCTGCTCAGGGTGCACAGGTTGGCAATACTGCACAGGAGACAGAACAGGCAAATGAGGCATCCCAGACACCGACAGCCGCACAGACCTGTGGTTACACAAATCTTGGTATGTCGGTTATCAGCAGCGGAAACTTAAATATCAGACAGGAAGCTTCGACAGACAGCGAGGTAATAGGAATACTTACCAATCACAATGCCTGTGAGCTTCTTGAGGATGCCGGAGAATGGTACAAGGTCACATCAGGCAAGGTGACAGGATATGTAAACAAGCAGTATCTTGTGACAGGAGATGAGGCAGAGGCTATTGCAGAACAGGAGATTAAGACGGTTGCCACAGTAAATACGGAAACACTGAATGTGCGTGCAGAGAAGTCAACAGAGGCTGCGGTGCTTTCGCAGGTTGGAAATTCAGAGGCATTCACGGTTAATTCTGTCGCTGACGGCTGGGTTGAGATAAGTGTGGATGATTCGGTAGGATATATATCACAGGATTATGTGACACTGGCACAGGCACTTCCTACAGCAAAGACAATAGAGCAGGTGAAGTATGGTGACGGCGTATCAGATGTAAGGGCATCTGTTGTATCGTATGCGTTACAGTTTGTCGGAAACAGATATGTGTGGGGTGGTACAAGCCTTGAGAAGGGAGTTGACTGCTCAGGCTTCACAATGAGAATTCTTGGAAAGTATGGAATCTCATTACCGCATTCATCAAGAGCACAGCCTTCATACGGCACAAAAATCAGTGCATCTGAAGCAAAGCCGGGAGATTTATTCTTCTACGGAAGTGGAAGGAGTATCTCACATGTTGCAATTTATATCGGAAACGGACAGATTGTACATGCCAGCAACAAGCGTGATGGAATCAAGGTTTCAAATGCATATTACAGAAATCCGATTTGTGTCGCAAGATATTTGCCGGATTAATAAAAAAACAGTTTACAACAAATGCTTACTATGCTATACTGCATAAGTATGGTTTTGCCCATGTTCGGTAGTTGGACACTCCGACCTATTGCTGAGCATCATACAGTTATCAGGGCGCATTATAATATAAGGAGGATCAACAATGATCGCAAAGGAAAAGAAACAGGCTATTATCGCAGAGTACGGTAGAACACCAAATGACACAGGTTCACCAGAGGTTCAGATTGCAATTCTTTCAGCAAGAATCGCAGAGTTAACTGAGCATTTCAAACAGAACCCAAAGGATCATCACTCAAGAAGAGGAATGTTAAAGATGATCGGTCAGAGACGTGGATTACTTGCATACCTTAAGGAGATTGATATCGAGAGATATCGTTCACTTATCGAGCGTTTAGGACTCAGAAAATAGTATTTTCTTTAGAGCGGAGTAACTATTATTCCGCTCTATTATTGTTTTTATTATTGTTTTTTGAAAAGCAGAAGTAAGCCGAGACCACTAAAGAGTGCATGAGAGTACATGTATTGTTTAGTAGTTTCGGAAGAGGAATACACTTCTGCAAAAGAATTTTAAGGAGAATTAATATGTACAAAAGTTATTCAATGGAACTTGCCGGCAGGACTCTTACTGTAGATATCGGAAGAGTAGCAGCTCAGGCAAACGGAGCTGTTTTTATCAAGTATGGTGATACAACAGTCCTTTCAACAGCTACAGCATCTGACAAGCCACGTGACGGTGTGGATTTCTTCCCACTCAGCGTTGAGTTTGAGGAGAAGATGTACTCTGTAGGAAAAATTCCGGGTGGTTTTAACAAGCGTGAGGGAAAGGCATCTGAGAACGCCATCCTTACAGATCGTGTAATTGACCGTCCTATGAGACCTCTTTTCCCAAAGGATTACAGAAATGATGTTACATTAAACAACCTTGTCATGTCAGTGGATCCTGAGTGCCGTCCTGAGATAGTTGCAATGATCGGTACAGCTCTTGCTGTTCATATATCAGATATTCCGTTTGACGGACCATGTGCCATGACACAGATGGGACTTGTTGATGGAGAGTTTATAGTAAACCCTTCACAGAAGCAGTGGGATGAGGGCGATTTACAGCTCACAGTTGCTTCTACAAAGGAAAAGGTCATCATGATTGAAGCAGGAGCCAATGAGATTCCTGAGGATCAGATGATTGAGGCAATCTACAAGTGCCACGATATCAACCAGACAGTTATCGCATTCATGGATCAGATCCGTGATGAGATTGGCAAGCCAAAGCACGAGTATGAGAGCTGTGCTATTCCTGAGCAGATGTTCGAGGATATCAAGAAAATTGTTACTCCTGAGCAGATGGAGGAGGCAGTATTCACAGATGAGAAGCAGAAGCGTGAGGAAAATATAAGAGCTATCACAGAGCAGTTAGAGGAAGCCTTCGCTGATAATGAGGAGTACCTTGCAGTACTTGGTGAGGCTATTTACCAGTATCAGAAGAAGACTGTCAGAAAGATGATTTTAAAGGATCATAAGCGTCCGGACGGCCGTGCAATCAACCAGATCAGACCACTCGCAGCAGAGGTTGATTTGATTCCTAGAGTTCACGGCTCTGCAATGTTTACCCGTGGACAGACACAGATTTGTGATGTTGTAACACTTGCTCCTTTATCAGAGATTCAGAAAATCGACGGACTTGATGCAAATATCACAACAAAGAGATATATGCATCACTATAACTTCCCTGCATACTCTGTAGGAGAGACAAAGGTATCACGTGGACCGGGACGTCGTGAGATAGGACACGGAGCACTTGCTGAGAAGGCACTTGTTCCTGTACTTCCAAGCATTGAGGAGTTCCCATATACTATCCGTGCCGTATCTGAGACATTTGAGTCAAACGGCTCTACATCAATGGCTTCAACATGTGCATCATGTATGTCACTTATGGCTGCAGGTGTTCCGATTAAGGCTATGGTTGCCGGAATCTCATGCGGACTTGTAACAGGCGATACAGATGATGATTTCCTTGTACTTACAGATATCCAGGGGCTTGAGGATTTCTTCGGAGATATGGATTTCAAGGTAACAGGTACACATAAGGGTATTACAGCTATCCAGATGGATATCAAGATTCACGGACTTACAAGACCTATCGTTGAGGAGGCAATCGCAAGAACACGTGAGGCACGTCTCTACATCATGGATGAGGTCATGAGCAAGGCAATCGCTGAGCCTAGAAAAGAAGTAAATGAGTGGGCTCCAAAGATTGAGCAGATTACAATCGATCCATCAAAGATTGGTGATGTTGTCGGACAGAAGGGTAAGACAATCAATGAGATTATCGACAGAACCGGTGTCAAGATTGATATCACAGATGATGGCGCTGTTTCAGTTTGCGGAACAGATAAAGAGATGATTGCAAAGGCAATCGACATGATTAAGATTATCACAACTGATTTTGAGCAGGGACAGATCCTTGAGGGAACAGTTGTAAGCATCAAGGAGTTCGGTGCTTTCATCGAATTTGCTCCTGGCAAAGAGGGAATGGTTCACATTTCTAAGATTGCAAAAGAGAGAATCAACAGAGTAGAGGATGTACTCACACTTGGAGACAAGGTAAAGGTTGTTTGCCTTGGCAAGGACAAGATGGGAAGAATCAGCTTCTCTATGAAGGATGTAAAAGAGGATTAAACTAATATACGTTAAAGTATAACAATAATATCCAAGTAAAGGGCTGCACGCAGGTGCAGTCCTTTTAATATATGAAATTATATTAATGAGGTTTGAGTTAAGGCAAAACAGGTGCAGCTGTGTCAGATTGTGAAAACGAATCATATACTAAATTAAAAAATAAAATAATAATGAAAAATGCGAAATATAGTATAAATGCAAATCTGGTATATAAAAATGGATATAGTGGTAAAAATGTCAATATAGCAGTGCTTGATACAGGTGTGTTTAAACACAAACAGCTTGATGGGTGCATAAAGCACTTTATGGATTTTGTGGGTGGAAAGGAGACATGTTATGACGATAATGGGCATGGTACACATGTGTGCGGTATATTATCAGCTGCAGATATAGGCATGGCTCCGGGGGCAGGACTATATGTGTTTAAGGTGCTTGATTATCTTGGCATGGGACAGACATCGGATTCAATTCGTGCACTTAAGTATATAAAAGAAAACTGCGTCAGACTTAATATAAAAATACTCAACTTCTCTGTAGGATATCTGCCATGTTCTGATACAGCAGAGCGTATTAAGATATTGAAGCTGATAGATGAATTGTGGGATATGGGAGTGGTAGTTGTTGCAGCAGCGGGCAACTACGGCCCGGCACCGTTTTCTGTAACTGTGCCGGGAATTTCAAGAAAAATAATAACAGTCGGAAGCTTTGATGATATAAGAAGTGGCAAAGGTCCTACCGACTGTTGTATTGTAAAGCCTGAGATTCTGGCTCCCGGGCATGATATCATAAGCCTTGGAACGAGAGATGGCACATATGTAAGAAAAACAGGTACTTCAATGGCTACACCGATTGTGTCAGGTGCCATAGCACTTCTATTGGAAAAAAATCCAAATATGAGACCGGAGGCGGTTAAGCTAGCCCTGTATAATACATGTGACAGGGCAGGAGATAGTCACAAAGGCTCGTGGGGGATTATAAATGTTGATAAATTGGTGGGAATATTATAATATGTATTAGAGATTTATTATAGATAATATAGGAAATATTAGGTTGTATAATTGTAATTTCGTGGTAGGGCTTAAATGAGAAAAATATTACAAAGACTGCTTTCAAAGCTTTTTATAGTTTCGACAATAATAATCATACAGATGATATGGTGGTTCTTTTTATTTTATACGGCATCTGTTGCCAGCAGGGTGTTTCAGGATCTGCTGTATGTGGCAGCCATATTGCTTTCGATTTATATTGTCAACAGGCGGATGAAAATGTATATAAAAATGTCATGGATATTTTTGATACTGAGTGTTCCAATCGTTGGTATTCCGTGCTATTTCTTTTTCGGAAGACCGGAGCTTACGTCGAAGACCCAGAAAAGAATGGCAAGAATTGTGGAAGCATATGCGCCGCTTCGACCTGAAAACGAGCTGCTAAATGAGACACTCAGACTGACAGATATGGATGCATACAGACAAAGCAGGCTTATCACTCAAAATCAGAAATATCCACTGTATGCGGAGGACTGCACAGAGTACTTTAAATCAGGTGAGGAGGCTTTTGAGAGCATTTTAAAAGATTTAAGGTCAGCTGAAAAGTTTATCTTTATGGAGTATTTCATAATCGGCAGTGGTGTTATGCTTGATCAGATACTTGATATACTCAAAGAAAAGGTAAAGCATGGAGTTGTGGTGAGAATCATATATGATGATTTTGGCAGCATAAATGCCATTCCGCCACATTTTATAAAGGAGATGGAGAGCATCGGAATACAGACCAGACGATTCAATCCATATAAGCCTATGCTTTCGGTAATTATGAATGACAGGGACCATAGGAAGATACTGGTAGTAGACGGACGTGTGGCGCATACCGGTGGTTACAATATAGCAGATGAGTATATCAACAAAAAAATCAGGTTTGGATACTGGAAGGATGCCGGTATCCGTGTGGAGGGAGAGTGTGTAAACAGTTTCACGACGATGTTCCTTGAGATGTGGAATTATATCAATAAGGACAATGCAGTACATGATGAATATTTGAATCCACACAATACTTTCAGCCAGTCAGAGGAAAGCGGTTTTGTCCAGCCGTTTTGCGATTCTCCACTTGAGCATGATGATGTAGGAGAGAATCTTTATGTGAGTATCATCTCAAGAGCTAAAAAATATGTTTATATTTTTACACCATATCTGATACTTGGAACGGAGCTGTCACATGCTATGGTATCGGCAGCCAGGTCAGGTGTTGATGTGCGTATTGTTGTACCAAAGATTCCCGATAAAAAGCTCATTTATCTGCAGACAAAAGCCAATTTCAGACCTCTTATCGAGGCGGGGGTAAGGATATATCTATACACACCCGGCTTTATACATTCAAAGTGTATTGTGGCAGATGATGATACTGCGATAGTTGGCACATGCAATCTGGATTTCAGGAGCATGTACTGGAATTTTGAGGATTTTGTATACATGTACAGGACTCAGTGCATCGGAAAAATAAAAGAGGATGCGATAGAGACGTTTGCGGTTTCAGAGGAAGTGTATGAGGAAAGCACAAATGATATCTCATTTGCAGGCAGGCTGCTGCAGAGTATTTTGCAGCTTTTTGCACCGCTTTTGTAAATGTGTGTGTAAAGCGTCTGATAAAAATCTGTTGAATAATGTTACAAGTTGTAATATAATAATCCAAGCGATTGCGTAAGCAACGCACGAAGAAACTGAATATGTAGCATAAAGGTGTCGGAGCAGACAAGCATTTGAATCTGATTTATGACAGGCGATGTGAAGCTGGCTCCGGTGAAAAGGGAAACAGGTGCAAATCCTGTACGAACTCGTCACCGTAATTAAGGAGTGACGGCCAATAAGTCACTGGGCAACCGGGAAGACGGCCGAAGCAATGATATATAAGCCGGGATACCTGCCTTTGTGTTGTACGGAAACAATAGTGTTTCAAGCCACGAGTAACTGGCTGTACGTGATGAAATAATTATAATTACAGACAAGGTTATGATAGCCGTATAGTCTGTGTTAGAAGGATTTTGACATGTATAGCTCTTTGACATAATAGTACAAAGAGCTTTTATTTTTGACGCTTTAAATGTTTTCGTCTTACATATTTAAAACATGTGCAGCTTAATAGCTGCAAGGAGAATGAAAAGGAGAAAACATGAAAAAGAAATTAGTAGTAGTACTGATGGCAGCAGTTATGGCTATGACAGCAGTGACCGGCTGTGGCAGCAAGGCAGATGATGCAAAGAATGATACACAGGCATCTAAGGCTTCAGAGAGTGAGACAAGCGCAAACGCAGATCAGGAGGCAGCAATGCATGTGGCAGATTTAATCGATGCAATCTACGTGCAGGAGAGAACAGATGATACAGACAAGCAGTGCAAGGAGGCTAAGGAGGCCTGGGACAAGCTCACAGACGCACAGAAGGAGCTTGTAGAGGGAGAAAATGCTGATCCTGACTATTTCGGCAGAGATACAGGCGATGCTTCAAAGGATGATCCGAGAAACCAGGATGATATCGGCGAGAACGAGATTCTTGTAGTAAGCTTTGGTACATCCTTCAACAACAGCCGTGTGGCTGATATCAAGGGTGTGGAGGATGCAATAGCAGCTGCAAATCCTGACTGGTCAGTCAGAAGAGCCTTCACAGCACAGATTATCATCAACCATGTACAGGCAAGAGATGACGAGAAGATTGACAATATGGATCAGGCACTTGAGCGTGCAGTCAAAAATGGTGTAAAGAATCTTGTGGTACAGCCTACACACCTGATGCATGGCGCAGAGTATGATGAGCTTTCAGAGGCTGTAGAGAAGTATAAGGATAAATTTGAGTCTGTAAAGATTGCAGAGCCACTCCTCGGTGAGGTTGGAAGTGATGCAACAGTTGTAAATGAGGATAAAAAGGCCGTTGCAGAAATTCTTACAGAGGAAGCAGTAGAAAAGGCAGGCTATGACAGCCTTGATGCTGCAAAGGAAGAGGGCACAGCATTTGTATTTATGGGACATGGAACAAGCCATACAGCGAAGATTTCATACAGCCAGATGCAGAGCCAGATGACAGATTTGGGTTATGACAACGTATTTATCGGAACTGTAGAGGGTGAGCCGGAGGATACATCATGTGAGTCTGTCATTGAGAAGGTGTCAGCCGCTGGTTACAAGAATGTCATTCTTCGTCCGCTTATGGTTGTTGCAGGAGACCATGCCAACAATGATATGGCGGGAAGTGATGATGATTCATGGCTTTCACAGTTTAAGGCATCAGGAAAGTTTGATAAAATCGATACACAGATTAACGGACTTGGTGAGATTGAGGGTATCCAGAAGCTTTATGTTGAGCATACAGCGGCTGCTATGAGCAAGTAGCAGTTACTTAAATGTATAGTGGGGAAGCTATAAAATAACAGGAGCAGTATATCAGACATGAGAAAATTATTCAGAAACAAGTTTACTTATATCGTTGCAATGACACTGGTTTGTGCCATGAGCTTGGCAGCCTGCGGTAATAAGAATGCAAAAGCTGAAACAGAAAGCAAAAAAGCAGTGCAGAACGCGACAGAGAGCACAAAAAAGGCTGAAAAAACAGAAAAGATAGCACTTTCAGATGGTACATATACAGCAGAGTTTACTACAGACAGCTCAATGTTTCATGTGAATGATGCATATGACAACAAAGGTACACTCACCGTGAAGGATGGCAAGGCAACAATACATGTTGCTCTCACATCCACACACATTGTAAATCTCTTTTTGGGAACAGCAAAGGATGCCTCAAAGGACAAGGCTGAGCTTTTAGAGCCAACTGTTGAGACTGTCGATTATGGCGATGGCACAACTGAGGAGGTCAATGCGTTTGATATACCGGTTCCTGTTTTGGATGAGGAATTTGACCTTGCACTTATCGGTACAAAGGGCAAATGGTATGACCACAAGGTAAAGGTCTCAAATGCCACACCTGCGGACGCAGATGCAAGCGTATCTGAGAGTGCAGGAAAAGAGCTTCCTGACGGAACATACAATATCAATCTCGATTTCGAGGGCGGAAGCGGTAAGGCGAGCATTGCATCACCGGCTGAGGTGACTATAAGCGGTGGCGCTGCTATTGCAACAGTGCAGTGGAGCAGTCCAAACTATGACTATATGATAGTTGACGGACAGAAATACATGCCTGTAAATACAGACGGCAATTCTGTATTTGAAATTCCGGTTAAGCTTGATACACCTATGCAGGTTATCGGAGATACAGTTGCTATGAGCAAGCCGCACGAGGTTGAGTACACACTCACCTTCCATTCAGATTCTGCTACAGAGGTGCTTGGTGAGGATGGAGAATAATTAAGCTATGCATGGAAGAAAAAAGATAATTATATATATATTGATATCAATTATAGGACTGTTCTGGCTGTCAGGCTGTGACAGTCCTTCTTCCGATTCAGGGAATACTGAATCGAAGGCTGAGGCAGAGGCACAAAACGGTCTTATATATAAGAGCAGTATGAAGCTTTTATATGCAAAGAATTTTTCTGTTGACTATTATGAGGGTGGATACAAGATACTTACTACGAAGGACGGTACCCAAATACTTACCGTGCCAAAGGGCAGAAAGACTCCAAAGGATATTGACAAGGATATCATTGTATTGAAGGAGCCTGTAAGTGATTTGTATCTGGTCGCATCAGGGGTGATGGATATGTTTGACAAGCTTGATGCAGTGGACACTATTAAATTTTCGGGGCTTGACAGTGATGGCTGGTACATTGACAGTGCAAGAAAGGCTCTTGAATGTGGCAAAATGCTTTATGCCGGCAAATACTCAAAGCCCGATTATGAGCTTTTGGTGTCAGAAAACTGTTCTCTTGCCATAGAAAATACTATGATTACCCATTCGCCGCAGGTAACTGAAAAGCTTAAAAGCTTTGATATCCCTTCAATAATCGAGTACTCAAGCTATGAGGAGGAGCCACTCGGCAGAGTGGAGTGGGTGAAGTTTTTCGGAGCACTCACAGACAGGGATGAAAAGGCCGATGAGCTCTTTAATGAGCAGGTGGATATTGTAAATCGCATCGCAAAGACAGATGGTACCGATACGGATGATGCCACAAAAAGTGATACTGCTGCAAATGGTGATAGCAGACCGACAGTTGCATTTTTCTATATCACGTCCAATGGACAGGTTCAGGTGCGCAAAAGCACAGATTATGTGCCAAAGATGATTTCGCTAGCCGACGGAGAATATATTTTTGATGCATCAAATGACGACGATACAGGCAGGTCAACCATGAATATGCAGCTAGAGGATTTCTACAATGGAGCAATAGATGCTGACTATCTGATATATAACAGTGCGATAGACGGCGGTGTGAAGAATCTGAATGAGCTTTTGGACAAGTGCCCGGTGCTTGCTGATTTTAGGGCAGTCAAAAACGGCAATGTATTTTGCACCACGAACGATATGTATCAGCAGTCTATGTCCATCGGATATATGATTGATGATATGCATTCGATGATTACAGGTGCACCCGACAGCGGCATGAAATATCTGTTTAAGCTCAGATAACTGTGATTTGTGGAATGTGTGTGGTGGGCTGAATTGTTACAGGATATGACAGAATGCAGGAAAATCAATAGCACAAAAAGATAAAAATCGGAGCTATAACATGGAAAAAACCAGAAAAATAAGGTGTTTTACAACATTTATTATTCTTATAATCTTAATTATCATATTGCTTATCATGAATGTGTGTATAGGAACTGTACACATATCATTTAAGGCTGCATTTGTAACACTTTATGACCACTCAGACAGGGTAGGACGTATTGTGTGGGATATCCGCATGCCAAGAGCTATCGCAGCGATGATACTGGGCGGGGCGTTAGCGCTTGCAGGCTATCTTTTGCAGACTTTTTTTCATAATCCAATCGCGGGACCTTTTGTGCTTGGTATATCATCGGGAGCTAAGATGATTGTGGCACTTGTTATGGTATTTTTACTTGGAAATGCCATACGTGTGAGCTCACTGGCCATGATTGCAGCAGCGTTTTTGGGAGCAATGCTTTCAATGGGTTTTGTGCTTATCATTTCAAGAAAGGTAAGCAGCATGTCAATGCTTGTGGTGAGCGGTGTCATGATTGGCTACATATGCTCTGCGGTGACTGAGTTTGTGGTGACATTTGCAGATGATTCCGACATAGTAAACCTGCATAACTGGTCAAGGGGAAGCTTTTCGGGCATGACATGGGACAGCGTCGGGGTGATGAGCATTGTGGTGGGAATCACATTTATCTTTGTTTTTCTCATGTCAAAGCCTCTTATGGCATATCAGCTCGGAGAGTCATATGCCGTAAATCTAGGTGTAAACATAAAGCGTATCCGGGTGCTTTTGGTTCTGCTTTCAAGTCTGCTTTCCGCATGTATAGTGGCGTTTGCGGGACCGATATCGTTTGTCGGAATAGCCGTGCCACACATAGTAAAAAGCATGCTAAAGAGCACAAAGCCTATATATATGATACCGGCCTGCTTCCTTGGGGGAGCGGTGTTCTGCCTGTTTTGTGATTTGCTTGCGAGGATGATGTTTGCGCCTACGGAGCTTAGTATCAGCACGGTTACGGCAGTATTTGGTGCACCGGTAGTGCTGTTTATTATGATAAGACGCAGCAAGGAGAAAAATGTCTGATGGAATATTATTTTACTGCTCAAAAGATGGCCGTTGGATATGATAACAGGCCGCTTATTGAAAATATTGATTTTTCCCTGAAAAGGGGGGAAATTCTCACATTAATCGGGCCAAACGGTGCCGGTAAATCGACTATTTTAAAAAGTATTGCAAGACAGCTTTCTCTTGTGAGCGGCACGATATATCTTGATAAAAGTGATGTAGTGACGATGAATGGCAATGAATTTGCAAAGAAAATGGCTGTTGTGCTCACCGATAAGCTAAAGACGGAGCTTATGACCTGCTATGATGTGGTTTCGACCGGCAGATATCCATACACAGGCCGGTTCGGAGTACTTTCGGATGAGGACAAAAAGGCTGTGGATGAGGCGATGGAGCTGGTCAATGTATCACAGATAAAAGATAAGGATTTTACAAAGATAAGCGATGGACAAAGGCAGCGGGTCATGCTGTCACGGGCTATATGTCAGCAGCCTGAGATTATAGTGTTAGACGAGCCTACCTCATATCTTGATATAAAGTACAAGCTTGAGTTTTTATCAATACTTCAAAGGCTTAAAAGACAGAAGAATCTTACGGTTATCATGTCGCTCCATGAGCTTGATATGGCAAAGCGTGTGTCAGACCATATTTTGTGTATAGATGGCAGATATGTGGACAGATACGGAACTCCCGAGGAGGTATTTACTGACCAATATGTTTCAGGGCTTTTTGGAATTACGGCAGGAAGCTTTGACGAAACAGGAGAGGATTTAGAGCTGGAAAAACCGGATGGAATGGCGAGGGTATTTGTCATAGCAGGAGGGGGCCTGGGCAGAAAAAGCTTCAGGAGCTTACAGCGAAAGGGTATCCCGTTTGCGACAGGAATCATCTATGAAAATGATCTGGATTATCCTGTGGCAAAGGCACTTTCTGCTGAGATTGTCAGTGCAAGAAGCTTTGAGCCTGTAGACGATGCCCTTATTGAAAAGGCAAAGGAGCTTATTGATGCATGCGAGGGCGTTATATGTGACAGAACAGAGTTTGGCACGTATGAGCAGTTTAACAGCAGGCTTTATGAGTATGCAGTCTCTACAGGAAAAATTATAAAAATTCCTTTTCTTGAGGAACAATTGGCACAGCTCTAAGGAAGTTACTGTTCACATTACAGTTTAGTATTCAATGATTAAGCAACAGACTACCACATAAATTCAGACAGCAGGTATAGATATGGCAAAGGTAATTATGGTACAGGGTACAATGTCCAATTCAGGCAAGAGCTTTCTTGTCGCGGGCTTGTGCCGTATTTTCAGACAGGACGGATACAGGGTGGCACCGTTTAAATCACAGAACATGGCGCTCAACTCTTATATAACAGACGAAGGACTTGAGATGGGACGGGCCCAGGTGATGCAGGCTGAGGCAGCAGGCATTAAGCCTATGGTGTGTATGAATCCTATTCTTTTAAAGCCCACAAATAACACAGGCTCACAGGTGATTGTAAACGGAAGGGTGCTTAAGAACATGCCGGCGAGAGAGTATTTTGCATACAAGAAAACTCTCATACCGGATATAAAAAAGGCGTTTAAAAAGCTTGAGGAGTATGCGGATATCATAGTGATTGAGGGCGCCGGAAGCCCGGCGGAGATAAATCTGAAGGAAAATGATATTGTAAACATGGGGCTTGCGCATATGGTGGATGCACCGGTGCTGCTCGTGGGTGATATCGACAGAGGTGGTGTTTTTGCGCAGCTGCTTGGTACACTTATGCTTTTAACCGATGAGGAAAAGAATCGCGTCTGCGGGCTTATTATCAATAAATTCCGTGGAGACAAGACGATCCTTGACCCGGGGATACAGATGCTTGAGGAGAGAGGCGGGGTGCCTGTCACCGGAGTGGTGCCATATATGGATGTACAGCTTGAGGATGAGGACAGCCTGACAGAGCGCTTTGACAAAAAGACAGATGGGCTTATTGATATAGCGGTCATCAGATATCCGAGAATATCAAATTTCACGGATTTCAATGTCTTTGAGCAGATGTCCGAGGTAACAGTGCGGTATGTGTCAACAGTAAATGAGCTGCGTCATCCGGATATAGTATTTCTGCCGGGAAGTAAGAATACGATGGGGGATCTTTTGTGGATGAGACAAAACGGACTTGAGGCCGCTATCAAAAAACTCTCCTGTGAGATTCCGGTTTTTGGAATATGCGGAGGCTATCAGATGCTTGGGGCTTCAATAGCCGACCCCGACGGTGTTGAGGAGGGGGGATATATGCGTGGCATGGAGCTTCTTCCTATAGATACCGTTCTAAAAGACAGCAAGACACGGCTTCAGACAAGCGGTGAAATAGCACATGTAGATGGTGTATTGAGCAGGCTTTCAGGCTGTCACTTTCTGGGCTATGAGATACATATGGGTAAGAGCGCATATAGTGCAGCTTCAGATGAGCAGGGGGCTTGTGCTGACAGGAAAAATGAGTTAAATAATGTCATATCTGATGGCAGAAATGTGTATGGCTCGTATATCCACGGTATTTTTGATACTGCAGAGGCCGCAAAAGTGATAGTGGATTATATAGCCGATAAAAAGGGCATTGATGTGAATGACAGCGCTATTGTAAGCTATAAGAGCTTTAAGGAAAAACAGTATGACAGGCTTGCGGATACACTGAGGGAGTATCTGGATATGGATGCAGTGTATGGCATGCTTCGTGAGGCAAAATATGATTGAAAATAATATTATTTCTGACCATTTTACAGTTGAAGAATTAAAAAAATTAAAAATAACGCCACCTGATGCAAAAATGTACAAAAAAATCCGTTCAAACTGGGATTCGGTGGCAAAGCCGCTCGATGGCATGGGTGATTTTGAGCTTTTAACGGCTAAGATCGGCGCTGTTTTGGGAGATGAAAATATAGATATCTCAAAAAAGGCGGTCATAATGATGTGTGCGGATAATGGTGTGGTAGCTGAGGGCATCAGCCAGTCCGGACAGGATGTGACACTTGCAGTTGCAAAATCCATGGCAAGGAAGGCTTCATCTGTCGGACGCATGGCAATGACTGCAGGGGCTGATACAATTCCTGTGGATATAGGAATAAACAGTGACGAGAGTGTTAAAGGGCTGCTTCAAAGAAAAGTGCGCATGGGCACGAGAAACTTTGCAAAAGAGCCTGCCATGACAATGGCTGAGACACTTGAAGCGATTGCAGCAGGTATAGAAATAGTGCGTGGGTGTAAGGCAGACGGCTGCAGAATTATTGCAACCGGTGAGATGGGTATAGGAAACACCACCACCAGCGCGGCAATGGCCGCCATGCTAAGGTGCGATGTGGCCACAGTGACAGGAAGAGGAGCAGGCCTAAACGACAGTGGGCTTGAGAAAAAAATCCGTGTAATTGAGAGCGCAATAGAAAAGTATGATTTATATAATAAGGACACCTTTGAGATACTTATGACAGTCGGAGGACTCGATATTGCAGGACTTGTCGGAGTATGTATAGGTGGTGCATTATACCATATTCCTGTTGTGCTTGACGGAGTGATAAGCATGGTTTCAGCGTTGGCAGCAGAAAGGCTTCTTTCCGGAGTTACTGATTTTATCATTCCATCACATGAGGGCAGGGAGCCTGCCGTGGCGCTTTTGTGTGAGGCACTTTCCGTAAGGCCTGTCATAAGAGCATCTCTTGCGCTTGGAGAGGGAACAGGTGCCGTGATGATGTTTGCGCTTTTGGATATGGCACTTAGCGTATACAAAGGCCGGACAACCTTCGACGATATCTCGGTATCACAGTATGAGAGGTACGTATAGATGATTACACTTATAACAGGCGGCAGCGGCAGTGGCAAATCAGCATATGCAGAAAAGTATATTTGTCACGTGTCAAATGAAAAGGGATACAAAGAAAAATATTACATTGCCACTATGCAGGTATTTGATGATGAGGGGCAGCGGAAGATAGACAGGCACAGAAGACTTCGTGCCGGAAAAGGCTTTATTACCATCGAGCAGCCTCGTGATATCCAAAATGCGGTTTCTAAGCTGCAATCTGAAAACTGTTTAAAAAACGGATGGTCAGCACTGCTTGAGTGTATGTCAAACCTTGTTGCAAATGAGATGTTTCCACCTGTAGATGCTTCCGGTATACAGGCTGCCGAAGCTGAAAAAGAGGCTTTGGATGACCTTGAAAATATGAAGGATTATGAGACTGCTCAAATCAGCCATGTGAGTAAAAAGGTGTTAAAAGAGGTAAGTATCTTAAGTGAAAATGTTGCTGAGCTTGTAATTGTGACAAACAATGTATTTGAAGACGGAGTCTGCTATGATGAATCAACGATGAATTACATAAAGGCAATGGGAATTGTAAACAGAGGGCTTGCTGCGATGGCAGAGCGTGTCGTTGAGGTGGTTGCAGGCATTCCTGTTGCGGTTAAGTGAAGCAGTGTGGAGGTTAGGTGTATTATGAAGTTAATAAGGTCGTGCATAGTATCTTTTTCCATGTATTCAAAGATACCTATGCCACAATTTAAATGGAATGATGATGACATGAAGTACATGCTGGTATTCTTTCCGTGGATAGGAGCTGTGATTGGACTGCTTCTTATGCTTTGGAGATATATATACTCTCATTTTGGAGTGGCGGATATCTGCTATGTATGCATAGGCGCACTCATTCCGATAGCGGTTACGGGAGGCTTTCACATAGATGGTTTTATGGATACAATGGATGCATTTCATTCATACAAACCGCGGGAGGAAAAGCTTGCAATACTTAAGGATTCACATATAGGAGCGTTTGCCGTTATAATGCTTGCAGCCTACGGATTATTATTCATGGGAGCTTTTTCTCAGATAATGAATGATAAGGCATTTATTGTTTTTGGTGCAGGCTTTTTCATCTCAAGGTGCTTAAGCGGAATAGCGGTTGTGTCATTTAAATCTGCAAAAAGTGATGGACTGTTATTTATGTTTGCAGACACTGCACACAGAACGATTGTGAGGGCAGCACTATACATCCAGCTTGCACTGTGTATGGCTGTTTTACTCATTGTGTCACTGCCTTATGCGGTGGCTATGATCATTGCGGCAGCACTTAGCTTTTGGTATTATTATGTGAAAACAAAAAAGGAGCTTGGCGGCATCACAGGCGATACGGCAGGGTATTTTGTGTGTATATGTGAGTGCGCCATGGCAGTGGCTCTGGGTGGTGTCTCTTTTATTATTTAGTATATTTGTTTTTAATATAGGAATGGTACGGATAAGAATTTTGATAAAAGTTGTACTATGAATTTTAAACTTTGGAATTGGAGAAAATATGAAGCTTGTGATAGGCGGAGTGGCACAGGGAAAGCTTGATTATGTGCTCGAAAATATGATAGAAGAATCAGAAAAATATGATGTGTACGACTGCTTTTTTCTAAAAGATAATGCCTGCAATGATAAGGCATCAAACATGGAATGGCCATGGGATTTTGCCGTCGATGATGAGAGTATACTCATAATAGATAAATTCCATTATTTTATCAGGGCTGCGCTTGAGAAAAATCTTCCACTGCAGGAATATATTTTGAAATTTATGCAATTTGCAGAGGAAAATAAGGATACAATAGTCATTGCTGATGAGATTGGAAACGGCATAGTGCCTCTTGATGCGTTTGAGAGAGAGTACAGGGAGCAGACAGGCAGAGCAGAGATACTGCTTGCAAAAAAAGCAGACGAGGTAGTTCGCGTAATATGTGGAATCGGTCAGAAAATAAAATAAACTGTATTTTTATAAGACACGGCTGCACTGTCTCAAACAGAGAGCACAGATATCTGGGCAGGACAGATGAGCCACTCGATGAAGCCGGAGTTTTTGAGCTTAAAAATGCGCTAAATAATGGTGTATACAAGGCTTTGGAGGAAAATAGCTTAAAGGAGCAGATAATTATTACCAGTCCAATGAGGCGCTGTAAACAGACGGCAGAGATTATTTTGCCGGTCACACAGCATCATAAAATTCATACCGTAAAAGAGTTTGCAGAGATGGATTTCGGTGAATGGGAGCTAAAAAGCTATAAGGAACTTAGCACAGATATCCGTTTCAGGGACTCATATCAGGCGTGGATTGACAGTGGTGGAACACTTGCCTTTCCAAACGGAGAGAGCAGAAAAGAGTTTTGCAAAAGAAGTATATGTGGCTTTGAGAGGGCACTCACACAGGCATTAGAGCTTAAGAGGGCTATGCCTGATAAAGAGATACAAATAGTATTTTTTGTTCATGGAGGGACTATCATGGCGATAATGAGCCATTACTGTGATATGGATTACTATGATTACCAGGTGAAAAACGGCTGTGGCTACTCGTGTGAGGTGGCGGTTGAGGGCAATGAGATTGTGTTTAATGAAATAGTGCCCATATCGCTATGATTTATTTAAGAAGGACTAACATATGTGTTATCATATTTTTGCATTTATAGCAGGCTTTGTGCTTGATTTATTAATAGGAGATCCGCATTTTATACCGCATCCGGTCAGGCTTATCGGCTCACTAATTTCTTTTCTCGATAAGAGGCTTAATTGTGATGCCGGATATAATAGCTCTGAAAAAAAATTAAATCTAATAAAATATAAAAGAGGCATGCTTCTTGTTTTTACTGTAATTTTTGCAACTTTTGCAATATCGGTAATTATTATTGTGGCAGCATACAGTATAAATTTATATGCCGGGGTAATAGCAGAGGCTGTCATGACGTGGCAGATTCTTGCCACAAAGTGTCTTCGTGTGGAGAGCATGAGGGTGTACGATGCGCTAAGGACAGATGTAGTTGATGCAGGAAGAAGGGCTGTTTCCATGATTGTTGGCAGAGATACATCTGTGCTTGATGCGGCAGGTGTCACAAGGGCGGCAGTTGAGACGATAGCTGAAAATACATCTGACGGAGTGACAGCTCCTCTTCTTTATATGATGCTTGGAGGAGCGCCTCTTGGGTTTTTATATAAAGCGGTAAATACGATGGATTCTATGCTCGGGTATAAGAATGAAAAATATTTGTATTTCGGGAAAATACCGGCGAAGATGGATGATGTATTTAACTTTATTCCTGCCCGTGTGACGGCGATGTTTATGGTATGTGCAAGTTTTCTTGCGGGATTAGACGGGAAAAATGCATGGAGGATATATTTGCGTGACAGACGAAAACATGCAAGTCCTAATGCTGCCCAGACAGAATCGGTCTGTGCCGGAGCGCTTAGAATCCGGCTCGCCGGAGATGCAGTTTATTTTGGGAAAGTTTATAAAAAGGAGTTTATCGGAGATGATCTTCGTCCGATTGACCCGGAAGATATTATAAAAGCAGGGAGATTAATGTATGTTACGGCATTGTTAATGATGTTTGTTTTCGGAGGAATAAAATTATGCACTGTACTCATCATGTGATCTTTTGCCGGATTTTCGTCAGATAAGACAAAAGAAGGAGACTGAATATGCAATATACACATGGAGGCGATATATATACATATGGAGAGATGATTGATTTCTCCGTAAATATCAACCCTCTCGGTCCGTCTAAAAAAGTGATCGAGGCGGCGAAAAGAGCGCTTTTGCAGTCAGCGGCATATCCGGACTGTAAATGTAGGAAATTAAGGGAAAAACTGGCAGACAGGCTTCGGGTGGACGAGAGGATGTTTGCATTTGGAAACGGGGCGGCAGAACTGCTCTATACTCTTGTCCTGGCAGAAAAATCGAAGAAAGCTCTCCTCCCCATTCCCTCGTTTTCAGAATATGAGCAGGCGTTAAAAACAGTTGGATGCGAAATAAAATACTATCAAACGAAAAAAAATAATGGTTTTTGTATAGATTATGATTTCTTAGAAGAACTAACAGAAGATGTGGATATCATTTTTTTATGTTCTCCTTGCAATCCGTCGGGGAAAAAAACGGATATCGAACTCCTAAAAGAAGCCGCAAAACGATGTGAGCAGAAAAAGATTCGTTTTGTGTTGGATGAGTGCTTTCTTGAATTTGAAAAAGAGCCGGAAAGTCTTTTTGATAAAATAAACATCGTTCATTATCCTCACTTGTTTTTGCTTCGGGCTTTTACGAAGACATATGCGATCCCGGGGATCAGGTTAGGGTATGGGTTGACATCTGATGAAAAATTGTTGGAGAATATGGAGAAGATGCGCCA
>ENA-OOWO01000707-OOWO01000707.1-human-gut-metagenome-genome-assembly--contig:-NODE-707-length-22446-cov-3.281006_pt1 | contig 22446 bp, 19 predicted proteins | sample MGYA00241579_ERZ501327 | MGnify/ENA primary metagenome ERZ501327 (study PRJEB25962, sample SAMEA2042836) | human gut metagenome | biome: human gut; feature: human-associated habitat; material: faeces...
CTGAGAGGTTAGAATATCTTAGACCCCGAAACCGCACATGAAATAAAATATTTTTCTGAGCGTCCCCTTTTTCCCATTATAACACACTCCAAAAAAATCCCAAAATACACGAAAGGACCACTCCACAGAGCAGTCCCCTCATAATATTTTCATGTTATACTAAACCCGCACAAGCAATCAGATCAGGCTGCCAACTTCTTAGCCAGTGACGCCGCACTAGCCGCATCATCAGAATATCCGTCAGCACCAATTTCCTCAGCAAAAGCTTCTGTAATCGGCGCTCCGCCAACCATAACCTTAATATTACCTCTGAAATCCGCCGCATTCAACGCCTCAACAGTCTCCTTCAGAGCCGGCATAGTAGTAGTCAGCAGCGCAGAAAGAGCAATGATCTTAACATCCGGATTCTCTTTATAGCACTCAATAATCTTAGCCGCCGGAACATCGACTCCAAGATCGATCACCTCAAATCCGGCACTCTCGATCATCATGGCAACCAGATTCTTACCAATATCATGAAGGTCACCGGAAACCGTAGCAATGATAACCTTACCAAGTGCACCTGTAGAACCAGATGCCAGATGCGGTTTCAGAACCTCAACACCTTTCTTCATAGCACGAGCTGCAACCAGCATCTCCGGAACAAAGATCTCACCATTTTTGAATTTCTCACCAACTACAGACATCGCACTGATCATACCATCATTCAGAATCGCAACCGGATCATCACCCTCATCAATGGCTTCCTGTACAGCCGGTCCTACTAATTTCGCTTTCCCTTTTTCAACTAATTCCGCAACTTCATTTATCTTAGACATAATCAAATCCTCCTGTTATTTCTCAATTTCAGATTCCAACCACTTAATTCATTTACACAGTTTCTACAGATTCAACCTACTTCTTCTTTGTTGTACCAATTAAGCCTTCTCTGTAAGCCCCTATATATTCCATACAATAATCATCCAGACCAAGTAATGCTTCTGTTGCATAAACCAGTCCAAGCATATCCTTATTTGTCGGATCCATAATTCCACTGTCCAGTCCTGCATTCATTGCCAGTACCAGGAACCCGTAATTAATCAGCTTACGAACCGGCAGATTAAAGGAAATATTACTGATTGCTGCCGTAATATGAATGGTCGGATACTGCTCACGTACACTTGTGATCGTCTCAATATTCGTTGCAATACCATCCTCAGAAGTACAAAGCATCTCAACCAGCGGATCAATGTGAATCCTGTCCGGAGCAATTCCGTACTCTTTCGCTTTCGCCATGATCTTGTCAAAAACTTTCAGACGATCTGCTGCACATTTCGGAATACCTGTATTGTCACTCAGCAGCGCAATTACCTGCCATCCCTCATTTCCCGGCTCAGCCATGATCGGGAAAATCGTATCAATCTTATGTCCCTCTCCTGATACAGAGTTAAAAATTCCAGGTTTCTTACAGAACTTATAAGCCTGTGCCAGAACATCCGGACTCGGGCTGTCAATTGAGATTGGAAGATCTGTAACCTCCTGGATACAGTCGATCATCCATTTCAATGTTTCCACTTCTTCCGCTTCCGGAACAGAAGCGCAACAGTCAATATAAGTAGCTCCGCTTTCCGCCTGAAGCTTTGCTCTTGCTTTAATAAATTCAGAGTCTCTTTTCGCGATCGCTTCTGCAACGATCGGGATAGAACCATTAATTTTCTCACCAATAATAATCATTTTCAAACACCTCCATAGCATCATCCTCTGCAACACCTGAAATTTCATCTAAATGTCGGACAGATATTTGTATTCCGTTTTGCCACTGACAAATACCTGAGATCAGAACATAATCTGCCATGGAAGCCTTGTAGATTCAGATGCCTTAATGCCAAATTTCTCTTCATTCAGCTTGTCAATGGAATCACAGAGAGATTTATAAACACCCGGATAAACAGAACCAGGGCCACCCTGAGCGATACATGGAATAAAGTATTTGTTTCCACATTCTTCGCAGACACGACGTACCACTGCATCACAATTCTCATCTGTCCAGCCCTCAAAATCAACTGCACGATTTTCGATACCGCCCATGAAGCTGATCTTTCCGCCATATTTCCTGATCAGTTCCGGAAGATTATTGGTTTCCATACATCCCTGCCATACATCGATCCCCATCTCAATCATAGAAGGAACCAGTGTTGCTGCGTAACTGTCAGAATGATGGATAACCAGCTCAACGCCATGACTGTGATAATATCCGTAAATTTCTTTATATGGCTCAAGTAAAAATTCATCAAACATTGCAGGACTCATAAATGTACTGTCCAGTCCACCCCAGTCATCATGATGGAATAATGCATCAGGATGAAGGTTGGAACAGATACCTTCAGCAAGTTCCAGTTCCCACTCTGTCAGATATTTGATCAGATCATGCATTTCATCCGGATTAGTAATATAATAAACCAACGCATTACTGATCTCACACAGATGATGAGTCTGCTCAAATAATCCCGGTGCAACGAAAGCTGCTTTAAATGCCTGTTCTCCGTCAACTGCATCATACTGAGCCTTCACCATATCCCACTGATCCTGGGTAAATTTCAAAGACGGTGCATGTACATAGTCTTTCCAGTCTTCAATATCCTTTACCACGATCTTGTCAGGAGTATGTACAGGAAAAGAACCCGGAACTCCTTTCGGGAAAGTATTGGTTACCCCCCATGCATTCACTACATTTTCCTGTCCCGGCTGAAGCAGCGGGTTTGTAAACATAAACGGATGAAAAAGAAGCTGCACTGCTTCATACTGATTAACAAATCTGTCAGGATTTCCGCCTTTTATAACTTCCAGCATATTCTGTTTCGGTGTTAACATATAATCTACCTCCTCATGCAATATGAAAATGCCCCCACATTCCCACATTTGTTTGTTTAATTTGTCGTTCTTTATCTCGTTTCTGATGATTTTATTGTAGCATTTATACAATCCAAAATATATAATCAGATATGCGGATTTTTCACGCCCGCATTCCTACAAATTGTATGAATGCATCTCAAGTATTGTGCCAACAGTAACCGGCAGCCATATAATATTAAAATCAACCGTAAATACACTTGTAACACAACTCTAAACACTGTATAATTTTGTATATACAGATATCAGACTTTAAAAATCATTTGTGCCTGCACAATAAGACTTTTAAACCTGATTTATCTAAACATGAAGAAATACGATTTATATAACAGATCAACAGATTTCGAATGTTTTACAGTAAATATTTAACAGGTGGTGAACGCAATGTTTTCAAAAAAATTATTAATACCTCTGCTATCGCTCAGCCTTCTTGTTACTCCTGCATACAGCAGTCATGCTGCTGAAAATACAGAGGCCGCGGGAACATCCGTAGAAGGTCAGGGAATGCTTTCCCCTTCTTCATCTTCAGAGAGTTCTGAAAGCGTCTTTAACGGTTCCGGGGCAGGCACATCTTCAGAACCGGTCACAGATGAGAAACTGGAGACAATTTTAAAACAGGTTCAGAGTCAGCTTCCCACTGAAAACGGAACCTGGGCTGTTTTCATATCCGATCTTGTAAATGGAACCGAGGGCAGTCTTAATGATCAGAAAATGCAGGCTGCAAGCCTGATCAAGCTCTATATCATGGGAGCTGTCTACGAGAATTATGAACAGATAACCGGACAATACGGCAGTGATTCTGTAGACTCCAATCTGTACTCCATGATCACAGTCAGCGATAACGATGCAGCCAATACCCTGACAACTTATCTTGGCGGCGGTGATTCCACAGCAGGTATGCAGGCTGTCAACAGCTTCTGCCAGGCACATGGCTATGACCAGACTCACATGGGACGTATGCTCCTTGCCAGCAATGAGAATGATGATAACTACACATCTGTAGGAGACTGTGGTCATCTCCTGCAGGAGATTTATAAACAGGATACATCCGGCTACACCCATGCCGCTGATATGTTTAATCTGCTCAAGGCACAGACACGCTGTAACAAAATTCCCGCACAGCTTCCGGAAGGAGTCAAAACCGCAAATAAAACCGGAGAACTTGACAACGTGGAAAATGATGCCGGAATCATCTATGATTCCAAAAATGACGTAGTAATCGTATTTATGTCCCAGAATCTCTCAAGCGCCGGTTCCGCACAGAATACGATCGCTACCTTAAGCAGAACGATTTACGATTACTATAATTAAATAATGTACTCTCAGAGTACATAATAACCCAAAGGAGGGGTTCACTATGAAAAAAAGAAAAAATATTGCAGTTTCCATGATTCTTACAGCTACGATTGCTGCTGTATCTGTACCCTGCAGCTCACAGATCGTTATGGCATCTGACACTTATCAGGTAGGTGTAAGTAAAGGGTATCTGGCTCTGCGCTCTGCCATGGCTTATGATTCCTCCAACGAGATCGGCGAGCTGTATTCCGGTGATACTGTTGAAGTTACAGAATATACCACCAGTGATTACTGGTACGTCTATTCTCCAAAACTGAACAGATCCGGATACGTAAATAACGATTACCTGTATTTCCTCTCATCACAGCCGACAAGTTCGTCCGGTTCTTATACTGTCAGTGTTGCCAAGGGTTATCTGGCTCTGCGTTCCGCAAAAGCTTATGATTCCTCCAATGAGATCGGACAGCTGTATTCCGGCGATACAGTTCAGCTTATCGACACCAGCGATTCCCAGTACTGGTACGTTTACTCTCAGAAGTTAGGAAAAAACGGATATGTAAATAAAGATTATCTGATTGGCGGAACAACCACATATGCCACCAGAACAGTCAGTGTTGCTACCGGTTATCTGGCTCTGCGCTCTGCGAAGGCTTACGACTCTTCCAACGAGATCGGACAGTTATATTCCGGCGATACAGTTCAGCTTGTGGATACAACTGATGCACAGTACTGGTATATTTATTCCCAGAAACTCTGCAAATATGGTTATGTAAATAAAGATTATTTATATTAATCTTTTTCGTAACACTATAAACAGTTACGCTTCTTTACATTCACCATATACAACAAAACAGAAAGGACTCACAGTTATGAGCCCCAAACGACAGGTTAACCATAACATTCGTAAACACTTTAACACAATCATTTACAATATTTCACGCTACGCGGAAATTGCTCTTTCTATGGTAATTCTGCTGGTGATCGCACTGGCAGGCTTCCGGTTGATCATGGAGGTTGCAGATACTTCTGTTATGTCCATGGATACAGAATTTTTCAGCACTTTCCTTTCCCAGGCTTTGTCTCTGGTAGTAGGCGTGGAATTTGTAAAAATGCTCTGCCAGCATTCCGCACAGACAGTTGTTGAGGTTCTGATGTTTGCCACAGCACGTCAGATGGTAGTCGAACACCTCGGGCCAGCAGAAACTCTTCTTGGCGTACTCAGTATCGCAGTTCTGTTTGCGATCCGCAAATATCTTATGACAGACAACGATGACATGAATGCTCATAACTGTCCGAAGAATACTGAAGAAAATTAAAGGAAACAAAAAACTGCATATCAGATACGATCTGTAAATTCTACCGGTCGTATCTGATTATGCAGTTTCTTTTTATTTCCACATGCTGATAAACGGGCGTCTCAAAAAAAGTAATTTTATATGATATATTCTATAGTTATGGTTATCAGCATGATGGGCGCTTATTTAATAATTACCACTAAAGAACTTACTGTCCTTCGGCAGTTCATAGCCCTTGAAGTAAGAGCCAAAATCAACCTTCAAATAATTGCAGAGGTTGGCAAGCTCAACCATTGTGTTGTCATTTACAGGAATGCCATTCTCTCTGCGCTCTTTTTCTGCAAATACTTCCTTCTCACCATGAGTATAAATCTGCTCTGCGCCTTCTGCCTTTGGACTCTGACGAAGAGTTTCCAGATATTCGGAAAAATGTGCCCTGATATCATCTGCATTTCCGAAGATTGCGGGATCAATGGCAGCAAATCCATGACAGATACCTGTCTTGTCTTTAAATGTACAGCATTTATCAGAAGTAACACCCATGGAAAAGATGGAGCTGAAAATCTCGCAGAGCATTCCATAACCGTAACCCTTATGACTTCCGTTTACCTCTTTATTACCACCAAGTGGCATGATTCCGCCGCCCTTCTTGGCAACAATATTGGCAAGTACATCCGGGGCATCTGTGCTTTCCTGACCATTTGCTCCCAGAGCCCAGCCCTGTGGAAGTGGTTTTCCCATCTTATTATACATTTCCAGTTTTCCTCTGGTAACTACTGTTGTGGAGCAGTCAAAAAGGAATGGATAAGGTTCTGCCGGCATTGCCACTGCAATGGGATTGGAACCAAGCATTGCTTTTCGTCCAAAGGTAGGTACCATGATTGCTTCCGAGTTGGTACATGCCATACCAAGTAAGCCCTGTTTGGAAGCCATTTCCGCATAATATCCTGCAATACCGAAATGATTGGAGTTTCTTACAGATACAAATCCAACACCTGTTTTCTTCGCCTTCTCAATAGCTTTCTCCATTGCAAAATGGGAAATCAGCTGTCCCATACCGTCATGTCCGTCGATCACTGCTGATACAGGTGTCTCAAATACGACCTCAGGTTTCGCATCCGGATGGATGGTTCCCTTCTCAATTCCTTTATCATATCTTACCATTCTCTGCATTCCATGGCTTTCAATCCCGTACAGATCTGCGGTAAGCAAAACATCTTTAATAATATTGGTCTGTTCCTCATTGAAGCCAAACTTCCGAAATACATCGTGGCAAAAAGTATTTAATGTGTCATAACTCCATTTTACATATCCCATAACTGCAAAGCCCCTCCTTATAGTATTACCTCTTCTTATATTGGTTATACCAATCAATTTGTTAAAATGATTATATTACCATCGCTTTTAAAAATCAACTGTTTTTTCTGATTTTATTTTTCTTTTTTTCTATAACATAAACAGGGCGAGTAATTCTAAATGAATTGCTCACCCTGCTCTAGAACTGCCTGCTTCACAGCAGCTCCCCTTCATTATTTTTTTAATTTGCTTCTTTTAAAATTGCAACATCATATGGTTTTAATTCAACAACATTCTCCACTGTTTCATGTGTGATCATATTCTCATATGACTGCTCCATTGAAACTATAACTGAATGGTCATTATAGTTCAAAATAAACAATGCATCATTTGTTCCATCTGTAGCATCTACAACTTCTACACCATCAACTTTATATAAATCCATATCAATCCCTGCTTTTCTTCCCAGATAAACAGCCAACATTTTCATGGCTCTTTCATCCAGATCGCAGCCCAAATAATATACCTCACCTTTTCCTATCTGGTTTACAGTCATGCAGGCCTCACCTGCATAAAAATCAGAAGTATATCTGCCAAGTATTTTTGCAGTAACCGGTTTCACTATATCACACCACATATGTGCAATTCCGTTGCCAAATACACCGGATGCAGCTGTTGTTTTCTCAAGAAGCGGATCATAATCTTCAACTTCTACACCTGCCAGGTCTGCAAATACACCTGGTACAGTTTCTGTAAGCATGTTATTGTACATATCTTTGATTCCACTTCTGAATGAGAACAGAACTTTTCCACCTGCCTGTGCATAAGACTCAATGTTCTTCTTTCCTTCATCTGATACCATCATCAGCATTGGTGCAAGGACAAGATCATATCCATCTAATTCTTCTTCTGCTGTCACGAAATCTACCGGAATTCCCATATTCCAGAATGGGCGGTAATAATCAAGCAATAAGGAATCATAGTATAATCCTTCTACCTGACGATGGATGGACTGGCTCCATTCACTGTCAAAGGATTTAATGATCGCAACACGTGCTCTCGGCATCAGTGCCTGATAGCTCTTACTTAATTCTTCCATTTCTGCTCCCACCTGGGAAATCTCAGCATATCTTCTGTTTGGTTTTCCATCATGATTCAAAATACCATGCCAGAGTTCTTCTGTTCCAAACGGACATGCTCTCCAGCGGAAGTATACAACTGTATCAGCTCCATTTGCTACAGACTGATATGTCCACAGACGGAGTTTTCCAGGTGTTGGTGTCGGACCCATCTTGCTCCATCCACAGGGACCGGACTGCTGTTCCATAACCCAGAATGGTTTCTTTTTATAACTTCTTAGTAATGCATGGTCTCTTGATACTGTTTCCGGTTTTGCTTTTCCCCACTGGAATTCAATGTAATTATCCCATGTTACGAAGTCAAATTCTTTGGATAACTTAAAGTAGTCGATTCCTGTTCCTGAATTAATTGCAGCATCCAGAAGATTACTGGTTATCGGAAGATCAGAATATTCTCTGATCGTCTTTACAGATTCTTTTGTAAAATCAATTACGGAATCGCTGCAGAAACGATAATAATCTAACAACAGTGCAGGATTCTGTCCCTGTGTGTCATGGCAGGTATCATAGCAGGCTCCTGCCTTCGGGATGATCAGTTCATCGAAGCTTCTGTATATCTGACTCCAGAAAGTAGTTCCATATGTTTTATTCAGATTATCAATGGTACCATATTTCTCTTTCAGCCAGTTACGAAAACGATTTTCGCAGGATTTACAGTAACATCTGGTTGTATTTGACCAGCCCAGTTCATTATCTACCTGCCACGCCTCAATTGCAGGATGTTTTGCATATCTCTTTGCAATAAGAGTATTTAATTTCTTTGTTTTTTCTCTGTAAGTCTGGCTGTTAAAGCAATAATGTTTTCTCGTTCCGAAGAGCTTCGGATTACCATGAATATCATTCTGGAGAATATCCGGATACTTATCTACCATCCACTTAGGAGGTGTAGCAGAAGGTGTACACATTACAACCTTAATTCCGTATTTCCCAAAGAAATCCAGTGCCTCATCCATCCAGTCAAATTCATATTTTCCTTCTTCCGGTTCATAAATGCTCCATGCAAATTCACCGATTCTGATCACTTTGATATTTGCTTTAACCATCATCTCCGCGTCTATTTTCCAGCGCTCTTTGTCCCAGTGTTCCGGATAATAATCTGCACCAATTCTCATGGTATTTTCTCCCTGTTATTGTCCAAAATTAAATTTCACAGATTTTAATGCTTCTTTGCAGCTGCAGTCACCTGTATATGCAATATATGTAATATCCTCTTCTACGAAATCATCTTTTTCTTCTGAATAATAAGCCATATCCTGTGATTTTACCTGAAGGCAAACCTTAGTCTCTTCTCCCGGCATTAACTCTACTCTTGCAAAGTCTTTCAGGATCTTAATAGGACGATCTACAGCACTTCCCTCACATCCGATATAAAGCTGTACAACTTCTGCGCCTTTTACATCTCCTGTATTCTTTACATTAACAGAAATCTTTGCTGTTTTATCAAATACTTCAACTGTCGGCTCGCTGATGTCAAATGTTGTATAGGATAAACCATAGCCAAACGGATACAGAACAGGAATGTTTTCTTTATCCATCTTGCAGTAGCCATGATAGTATTCATACTCTGCATATGTGCAGTCAGGATCAAAATCAGGATAGCTGTCTTCGGAAAGTGCTACTGTATATGGAAGTTTACCGCTTGGGCAAACATCACCGAACAGAATATCTGCCAGTACATTCCCGCCTTCCATTCCACTGTAGAAGGAGAAGATAATTGCAGGAACATCTTTTTCCCACTCATCGATCAGGATCGCACTGCTTCCGATAATGGAAACGACAGTATTCGGATTCACACCCTTTACACCATGAATCAGATCGATATCTCTCTGATGAAGTCTCATGCTTGCTCTGTCTCCGCCCATTCCGGCAATATCACTTCTATCAGCCAGATATTCTCCTTCATCGCTATGGATATAACCGGCAACGATCACTACTGCATCAGCATCTGCTGCAAGTTCTTTTGCACGTTCCAGATCACTTCCGTCATTATAAAGGATCTGTGCTTTCGGCATTTTTTTCATCAGGCCTTTAAATGGCGTAACTGTATAATATGGATGAACCTTACTGGAACCATGGTCGCCGATATTTTCTGTATCTCCCAGTACTCCAAGAACTACGATCTTCTCTGTTTTCTCTTTATCAAGCGGAAGTACATGATTTTCATTCTTCAGAAGTACCATCGATTCTTCTGCTGCTCTCTTTGCTACTGCTATATGTTCCGGGCATGCAAGAATATCTTCTGTATATTCCTGCGGATCTTTTCTTGTCTCATAATAGAGTACAGTACGAAGAATGTAACCAACTGCTTCATCTACATCTTCCATAGCAAGAGTTCCGTCTTCAATTGCTTTAGGGATCTGTTCTGCATAATGGCAGATACATGGCATTTCAACATTCATTCCACTCTTTACTGCCTTTGGACCATCTTTTACAGCCCAGAGGAAATCAGATAAAGTAAATCCCTCGAATCCCCATTTATCTCTGAGGATATCTTTTAACAGATATTTACTCTCAGATGCCTGTTCTCCATAAACTTTATTGTATGCTCCCATTACAGAAGCCGCGCCTTCTTCAATACATCTCTTGAAGTGAGGAAGATATACTTCAAAAAGTGTTCTCTTATCTGCATGCACATCAGCTTTAAATCTCGCATTTTCAATACTGTTCATTGCGAAATGTTTAATGCACGCCATAACATTCTGGCTCTGAACACCTCTCGTCAGAGCTGCCCCCATTTCTCCCAGATGATAGGTATCTTCTCCGTAGCACTCCTGCGCACGGCCCCAGCGTGGATTTCTTGGAAGATTGATGCACACACCGCCGTAATAGTTTCCGCCCACTGCACGAACCTCTGCACCGATCACTTCTCCAATCTTCTCTTCCAAATCACGGTCAAAGCTGGCACCTCTTGCCATAGAAACAGGAAAGCAGGTGGCAGATCCGGCAACAACACCTCTTGGTCCGTCTACGAAACGGATATTCGGAATTCCCAGACGTTCTACTGCCTTTGTCGGATATGGATTTACATTATAGTGTTCGATCAGGAACAGATCATCCAGTAATTTCTTCTCTGTAACCTGGCCTGACATTACACCGATCTTCTCATCCAGTGTGAGTTCTTTGATCACTTCATCTACATATTTCTTTATTGTTTTTTTTGAACAATTTTCTGTCAGTTTTGTTCTTTTTACTACATCCCTCATCCTTTACTTCTCCTTTCATAATTGCACTTGTCTGATGTTTATTTTTATTTTCTCTTTGCATATTTTCTCATGTCAATAATAACAGCAAGAAGAATGATCAGACCTTTTACGATATACTGCCAGTACATGTTTACACCGATGAATGCAAGGCCATAATTGATAACTGTGAACATCAGAACACCAATTACGATACCGCCTACACTACCAACACCACCTGAAAGAGATACACCGCCGATTACGCAGGCAGCAACTGCATCCATTTCATATCCGTTACCGGTTGTATTGGAAGCACTTCCGATACGTCCTACTTCCAGGGCTGCTGCAAATGCATACATCATACCTGCAATTGCGTAAACCATAATCTGTGTCTTTATAACATTTACACCTGATACTTTTGCAGCTTCCGGGTTACCACCTACTGCAAACATATATTTACCAAATTTTGTTTTATTCCATACGATCCACATAACTACACATACTGCTGCGGCAATGATGATCAGATACGGAATCTGGAAGTCTCCGATTCCAATGGAACCAATTGCAATCTGAGTTACTTTTGAATCAATACCACCAATTGGCTGTGCACCATATGGCGGACGGTCAAAATAAATAGAAGATGCACCATATAAGATCAACTGCATACCAAGCGTTGCGATAAACGGCGGTACTTTAAATACTGCAACAAGCACACCGGATATTCCACCAAGTACAAGACAGATTGCCAGTACCAGTAATAATGGAACGATCAGCGGAAGCTCTTTTAAATTCGGATACATTCTGTATGCATAGTCCGGATTCTGAACTAAAGATGCGAAGATAACTGCTGCCAGACCGATCATACGTCCTGTGGAAAGGTCAACGCCCTGCACTACCAGTACCATTCCGGCTGCTAATGCAATAATAATCTTAGTTGATGACTGCGCAAAAATATTTTTAAAGTTATTGAATGATAAGAATCTTGGTTCTACTACCACAATTGCAACTAACAGGATAATAAAAACCAGATAAATTGCTTTTTCAGCAATAAGTTCTTTAATTGAAATGTTCTTTGAATTTTTCACCAGAATCCCCTCCTGAGTTCGTATTGAAAGATCAGATAAACCGGGCCGCTGCCTGCATGATGTCCACCTGTCCTACTTCTTTTGAATCAAATATAGCTGATTGATGTCCATTGCTCATAACCAGAATTCTGTCTGAAATCCCGAACAGTTCCGGCATTTCTGAGCTTACTACGATAATTCCTTTTCCTTGCTCAGCCAGCTGGTTGATCAGCTGATAGATTTCAAATTTAGCACCTACGTCAATACCCCTGGTAGGCTCATCCAAGAGCAGGATATCAGGATCTGTCAGCAGCCATCTGCCCAGAATTACTTTCTGCTGATTTCCTCCTGAAAGGTTCGCGATCTTGGACTTCATTGACGGAGTTTTTACTTTCATGGCATTTATCATTTTGGTAATATCTGCTTTCATTTTTTCTCCGTTTAAAAGTCCCGTCTTCTGATATTTCGGTAAATTGGAAATTGTCATATTAAATCCAACACTCAAACCTCCAAAAATACCATCCGATCTTCGTTCCTCTGTCAGCATTGCAAATCCATTCGCCATTGCCTCTTTTGGACTTCTGTTCTGAACTTCTTTTCCTTTTACCAGTATCTGACCTTTGCCTTTCATTCTTATGCCAAATAATGTTTCAAGGATTTCCGTTCTCTTAGATCCTACTAATCCGGCGATTCCAAGGATTTCTCCCTTATGTAATTGAAAATTAACGCCCTCAAATCCTGGATTTAATGTACCGAGGTCTTTTACTTCCATTAATACATCACCTATCTTGGCTTTCTTTTCCGGATAGCGGTCTTTTAATTCTCGTCCAACCATCATTTTGATGATCTTATCAATGGTCAACTCACTGGCAGGTTTTGTATCAATCCACCTGCCATCTCTCATGACTGTTACATCATCAGAAATACGCAAAATTTCTTCCATTTTATGTGATATATAAATAATACTGGTATTCTTTTTCTTAAGCTTTTCTATAATCTTAAAAAGATGCTCTACTTCTTTCTCTGTAAGCGATGAAGTCGGTTCATCCATTACAATTACTTTTGAGTTATACGAAACTGCTTTTGCAATCTCTATCATCTGTTTTTGTGAAACTTTCAGGGTTCCTATCTTAACCTTCGGATTTACCTGAATATCCAAATCATCGAAAATCGCTTTTGTGTCTTCATACATTTTCTGGTCATCTACCAGACCATGCTTCATTGGAAATCTTCCAAGCCACATATTTTCCATAACTGTCTGATTTAATACCTGGTTCAGTTCCTGATGCACCATGGATACATGATTCTGTAATGCTTCTGATGGGCTGGAAAATTTAATGTTTTTGCCATCCAGAATGATTTCGCCCTCATCAAATGAATAAATACCGAACAAACATTTCATTAATGTGGATTTACCTGCACCATTTTCTCCCATAAGAGAATGCACTGTTCCAGGACGTACACATAACGTTACATCGTCAAGTGCTTTTACACCAGGAAACGATTTTGAAATATGCTTTAATTCCAATATATATTCTGTTCCCATTTTAAAATCCTTTCCCTCTTTTTTATTACAGGCATCCGTTTAAAACGAATGCCTGCCTGTAAAATCAGTTATTTTCTATTCATAAGTTGACTTTGCTAAATCAAGATTATCTTTGGTGATTGCCTGATATGGAACTCGTACAGCTTTTGCTTCTTCTTCCGTTTCTACACCTTCGATTCCATCCACAGCGTCTTTACCACTTGTAAGGTTCTCTGCCATTTTTACAATTGTCTGTCCCTGAGTCTTAGCATCCTGTAATACGGAACCTGTGATCTCACCGCTTTCAATCTTGGAAAGAATTTCAGGAAGAGCATCAATTCCATAAATCGGAATGTATTTGCTGCTTTCTTCTCCATCTGTATTAAATCCGGCTGCTTCTACTGCTGATAAAGCACCAAGTGCCATTGCATCGTTTCCTGCTACGCAGCATTCAATTTCGTCACCGTATTTAGATACCCATGCATCCATTTTTTCTTTTGCAGTTGCTGTTACCCACATTCCTGTATCTTCTGCAAGAAGGTCAATCTCAATTCCTGCATCTTCGATCGTGCTCTTGAGATAATCACATCTCGGCTGGGATGCTGTATGTCCCGGGTCACCCATCAGATATACAAGCTGTAATTTTCCATCACCGTTTTTATCCATTTCCGGATGTTCTTTCCAGTAGTCGATTACCATCTGTGCCTGAATAGATGCACCATAATCTCCACCTGTAGATGTTACCTGATAAGCATTTTCATAAGAATTAATTACATCGTAATCTGTTATCTCTTTGTTGAAGAAAATGATCGGAACATTTCCTGCGTCTTTACATTTCTGGATCAGTGTCGGAGCTGCTGTTACATCACATACAGAAACTGCAACTGCAGAAGCGCCTTTAGCCAGCATTGTATCAACCTGATTGTTCTGTGTGGACTGGTCATTCTGTCCATCTTCGATGTTTGTTTTAAAGATTCCATCGCATGCATTTGTAATCGCTTTTCCAATATAAGAGTTGAAGTTATCAGAAGCTGAATAAATACCTGCGCCAAGAATCTTCTCATCATCAGCCTTTACCTGTGCTGCACCTACGCCGCCAACACCGGCTACCATTACTGCTGCCATTAAGACACTTAATAACTTTTTCTTCATTTGTAAACCCTCCCATTAGTTTATTTTACGCGTTTGTTATTTTGTATACTCATATTAACTTTGAGGTCCTATTTTTTCAACTTTTGATATTTGGATTAAGGGGGACATTCTTTTGTTTCTTATTTTTGTACAAAAAAAAGACGAATTATCCAAATTTTTTATCATCATTGCACATTCGTCTTTTTTTGTTTTACCATTCTTCTTCTCTTGTCAGCACACCGTGCTTAAGAAACATGGATTCTCCCTTGATTTTATTCATAATTGCAAAGTTAGCAGTAAGAAGAATTACTCCGATTCCTCTTTTCTGCAATGCTCCGATCATCTTTCTTGTAATTTCCCTCATATTAATATCCATATCTGTAAATGGATTCTCAATGATCACAATCTTTGGCTGATACACCAGCCATTTTTCATAGGCCAGCTTCTGTAGTTCTGCATTTCCAATATTTTTCAGTTTCTTCTTATTCAGCTCATCGTTCTGAAGGAAATCACTTACACTTCTGGTATACTTTTTCGCAAACCAGAATCCTCTTACCTTTTCATGCAGCGGCACACTCACATTTTCCGTTGCACTCATATTATCCAGGATCATGCTCCTATACGGTGCTTCTGTTATAAACCCTACGCCCTCACGTACTGCCTGGCTCATATTTGATACCTTATACAATTTCTCAGAAATATAAATCTGTCCTTCTTCAATGCTCTCTTCTCCCGAAAACATTTCCCAGAAACTGCTCTTGCTTTTTTCATCTGAATAATAAATCTTAAGCAGCTCTCCGGAACACAATGTAAAATTAAGATTCTTCAGATAACAGGTACTTACATCTCTTACTTCTAATACATTGTTCTGCCCATTTATTACTTTCTGCCCATAGGCTCCAAATGTTTCTGCCTTATTTTCATATATCAGAGCTTTCAGAACTTTACTCAACTTACAGTTTAACTGAGAAATCCCAGATACAAATGTAGTTCTTCCATTTTGAACAACTGCAATAGATTCCATCCATTCCATAATAAAATCTTCAAATCCTACTGTAACCAGAAATGACATCTGGGATTTCATTTTGTCAATAAGAGAAAACACTTCTCCCAGATCCTTTTCTGATAAAAGGCTGGTAATCTCATCCAGAATCACAATTTTCTTTCTTTCCTCATAGGCTTTAAGTAATTCTATAATAACCTTTTCCTTGGCAGATAAATTTCTGACTTTATGAGGCATATCATCCGAAATATTCAGTTCCGTCCTTAACTTCTGGAAACGTTCTCTATACTCTTTCTGATCCAGAAACAGTTTTCTGTCTGAAAAAAGAAATATATTATCTTCTATCGTAATAGAAGGCAGTAATTTACTTTTAGAACCAATCACCGCCACCTGCTGTTTTAACAATCTGGCAGCTTCTTCATAAGCTTTCCTTTCCTCATTTACAAAAATCTTTCCTGAATAAAGTAAAACATCTCCAAGCAACATATCAATAAAGAGCTTCTGTTCCAGAATATCATCGAATACGATTCCTGTTATTTCTCCCTGAAACAGTTCCAGAGACAGATCATCAAATATAACATTATTCCCTTTTTTTATCTTTCCGCCTTCTATATTCAGTAATTCTCTTTTCACTGATTTCTCTGCTCCCTGTTTGTAATGATCGGTACCGATATCCTGACTTCTGTTCCAAGATTAGGAATACTATAAATATGTATTCCATATTCATCCCCAAATAACAGCTTAATACGCCTGGATACATTCGGCAGAGCAATACCTCCACGTTTACGCTTCTCTTCTGTCAGCGGCCCTGAAGTTATCTCCAGTCTCTGGTTGATCTTTATAAGCTCTTCTTCGTCAATTCCAATTCCGTCATCATGAATATTGATCAGAAGTTTCTTCTCTGTCATCTCCAGTGAAATGATGATAACTCCACCTTCTGCTTTCGCTTCCAGACCATGGAAAATTGCATTTTCAACTACAGGTTGCAAAGTAAGTTTAGGGAGTTTACATTCCAGGATCCTTGCATAGTCATCCGGAAAATTAACTCTCATATCCAGTTTATCTCCAAAACGATACTGCTGTATTTTAAAATAATTCTCTACATTCTCCAGTTCATCTTCTACTGAAACCAGATTTCCTGTATCCGTGATGGTATATCTGAAAAATGTAGACAATGCTTCCGTCGTATCAGCAATACTATCAATTCCTTCACATAGCGCATCTCCTCGTATTGCTTCCAGCGTATTATACAGAAAATGAGGATTGATCTGATTCTGCAGTGCAAGAAGTTCTGCATGTTTTGTCGATAACTCAATAATGTTCTTTTTATCCAATATGGAATCCAGCTTCTGCATTACTTCATTCTGCTCTGGAAAAATCTGATAATCCTGATCAATCAGTTCCTGAAAACTTCCACTCTGTATAAAATGTTTGAATAATTTTCTGGTCTCATTACATGGTTTTATCAGAAACTTATAAATAATCACATAAATGCTTCCTGTAATAACCATCTCTGTCACAATAACCACCATCATAGAAAAGAATCCCAGATATCCTTTCGATGCAGCCCATATAACTTCTATAAACTGAAGACCTGCCCCTAATCCCAGAAGAACCCACAAAAAATTAACTGCCTGTCTGCTAAATATATTTCTTTTTTTCATAGTTTTTGCACCTGCACATTTTGATTAACTATATAACTTTCTAAATTCTGAAGGATTCAATCCTGTTGTCTTCTTAAACAATTTAGAAAAATATTTCAGATCATTATATCCTACTGCAGATGCTACTTCCGCAATGTCATAATTAGTCTGTATGAGATAGTTCTTTGCATTTTGGATACGAAGCTCTGTCACATACTCAAGGAAATTTTTTCCTGTTTCTTTCTTAAACAGTGTAGAAAAATAGGCAGCATTAAATCCAATATACTCACTGACATTCTCCAGACTGATATGTTTGTTGAAATTATCATGGATATATTTCTTTGCATCACGTATCGGTTTACTCTCTTCATCCTGAATATTCTTCATATAAACCTGATGCACCCGGGACAGATCCGATTTGATCCACTGAAAGAGTTCATCATAATCCCATATCCTTCTGTACTGTTTTTTATAATCTTCAATCAGAAAAAGATTTCTGCCTTCACGAGAATATTTCATACCAAACCGCAATGTTTCAACTAATTCACCAAAAACTTCATAAACCAGTTTTCCGTCATACTTAAATGGCTTCAATTTCTCTCCAACCTTGTCAACAAGGCGGAGGGTTCCTTCAATATCCATTCTTTCCTGATAGGTCAGAATTTCATTTCGCAGACCACTGTCAAAAATTTCTTCTTTAGTTTTTCCACTTTTACTGTCTTCACTGTAGCAGATATATGTATCTTCATTTTCGCCCATTCGATTCATGATCGCCAGTTCTGCCTCCCGGAAACTATCCGTGATTCCCATATAAGAACTATGTGTATTTCCCTGTCCGATCCTTATTCTGATATCAGGAAATACAGTTTTCAAATTAGATACATTAACTATCAAATGTTTTAGCTTTTTTCTGACTGGTTCAATCTCTTTATCCACTGTATTTAAAATGCATACGATTTCATCCTGATATACTGTAGACATATAAGTTTCGCAGTATATCTCCAATTTTTCTTTTACCATCTGATGAATTTTGTTCATTACAAATTCTTCACTGTCACCGGCAGATTTGTCCGAATTTTTTGAGAAAAATGGCCTGACTCTGACTGCTGTAAAAAATCCTTTATGAAATTTACAACCATACTGTTCATTCAACTGTTCCAGACTCATATCTGCTTTTAGCGGATTAGTTGCTGAGTTTTGGAGCGTTTTCATAAGAAAATTCTCCCGTATATGTTCTCTGGATGCTTCAATGATAGATTCCATTTCGTTTCTGATTCTGGTACTCTTAATCAGAGATTCATGTGATTCTTTAATTTCAGTTAATGAGTTTTCCAGTTCTCTCTTTTTTAATGGTTTCAGCAGGTAGTCTTTTACCCCATACTTGATTGCCTGCTGTGCATATTCAAACTGACTGTAACCGCTGATTACTATGAAATTAATCTCCGGATTCACTTCTTTTGCCCTGCGTATCAGTTCAAGTCCATCATACACCGGCATACGTATATCTGTAATCACAATATCCGGTTTCTTTTCACAAATACTTTCATAAGCAGTTTTTCCATCATTTGCAAAACCAACAATATCCATTTCCAGGGCATCCCAATCTACAAGGTGCTGGATCAGCCGACATACCTTTATTTCATCATCTGCTATTAATACCTTCAATCCTTTTCCTCCCTGTTTGTTTACACGTACATTATTTTAACCCTTCCAAATTTCTATTATAAACTATCTGTTTTTTTTTGTATACCTACGAATTTTCTTTATATTATTATTAAATTATCTGACATATCGTCTTTTTTCAGAATGAATATTTATTGCTTGCTTTTATAAAACTCCAAGAATATACTATGAACAGATAATGAATCTGTATTATTTTGCCACTCATTATCTTCTTATATTTTTCTGATAAACCATAAAGAATTTATAACTACACTCACAAATAATCTTATCAGAATCTTATGAAATTATTTTATAACAAAATAAAGAAAAGGATATCTACAATATGATTCAGGACATCGCACCACATACTTATCACAACGAATACAAACCTTCTGCCCCGGATAAAGACAGCTTTATCCTTGCATACGAAAAAGGCAGTATACTTCTTCCCCGCCAGGAACGGGATGCAGATATTACTTTCCCACGTTTCCGGGAGTTGGAGGAAAAGATCGCTGATCTTTACAACAATTTTATTTATCTGTTTTCCATAGATGATCAGCGTTTCTACCTGATCCCGGAGCTGGATACCTCTCTGCTTCCGGACTATGAATTTCAGGATGTACGGATTCTTCGGACCGCTCAGCCACAGCATCTTGCATTTGCAGGAATTACAGGGCATCAGCTCTTCCAGTGGTACAGCAAGCGCAGATACTGTGGCTGCTGTGGAAAACCAATGGTTCACAGCCAGAAAGAACGTATGATGGAATGCCCTTCCTGCGGCAATCAGGAGTACCCTGTCCTGTGTCCTGCAGTAATCGTAGGAATCACAAACGGAGATAAAATCATTCTTTCCAAATATGAGGGCCGCAGATTTAAGCGTTACGCCCTTATCGCAGGCTTTGCAGAAATCGGAGAAACCATTGAAGAAACTGTTCACAGAGAAGTAATGGAGGAAGTTGGCCTTAAGGTAAAGAATCTCCGCTATTACAAAAGCCAGCCATGGTCCTTCAGCGGTACCCTGCTTTTCGGATTCTTCTGTGATGTGGACGGCGATGATACCCTGACCGTTGACCATGAAGAGCTCTCCATGGCACAGTGGGTAGAACGTGACAAAATCCCGGATCAGGGCAATAATATCAGCCTGACCAAGGAAATGATGATGCTCTTCCGTGATGGAAAAGAACCCAGATAAACAATATTCTATATCAGAAAAAGCTCATAGAATATTTTTCCCTATTATGCTAAAAGGATACATACACGGTAATGTTACTGTGCATGTATCCTTTTCGTTTCTCTGTAAAATTGCTTCACTATATTCTCAAAAATATTTCTGATTACTCTTCACGCCGCACTCCCGCTGCCAAATCCACGGCTTCTGCGGCTTCCATTACATTCCTGCTCAAATTCTTTCAGTTTCCGTCTTGCTTCCGGTGTCAGATTTGTCGGAACTTCAATCTGTACAGTTGCATATTCATCACCGTGTACCGACGGATTATTCATTGCAACGATACCTTTGCCTCTCAGACGTATCTTCGTTCCGGACTGAGTACCTGGTTTAATGTTACAGAGAACATCACCGTAAATAGTGTGAACCTTCGCCTCACCGCCAAATACTGCTGTTGTAAATGGGATATTTACAGTTGTGTAAATATCTCTGCCTTCCCGTTTATATCCAGGTTTATCCTGAACATTTACTTTCAGAAGCAGATCACCGGCTTCACCTCCGCCGACTCCCGGATATCCTTTTCCTTTAAGTCTGATAGATTTACCGGATTCAATACCTGCCGGAATATTGACTTCGTAATTCTGGACGCCACCATTGCTGCTCTGCAGGCGGATAACCTTCTTACCGCCAAAAGCAGCTTCATCAAAGCTGACAGTAACCTCCGCATGAAGATCCTCACCTTTACTGCTGTAAGAACCACTAAAGTCATGACTGCGGAAATCACTTCCACCTGTACCAAAGCCACTGCCGAAGCCGCCAGTTCCATTGCTTCCGAATCCACCAAAACCACTTCCATGAAATCCACTGCCACCGAAGCCGCTGCTTCCAAAACCACCGGATGATTTACTCTTCTTAAATCCACCACCAAAGATGTTCTTCAGGATATCATCCATATCTTCGCCATTCTCAAAATGATATTCATGATAACCATTGCCATCACTGTACGAGCCATGGAAACCACCGCCAAATGGATTGCCCTGTGCTCCGCCAAAGCCACTGCCAAAAGGACTTCCCTGTGCGTTTCCATAATTACCGGCACCTTCTTCAAAAGCAGCGTGGCCAAACTGATCATACAGTTTACGTTTCTTCTCATCACTCAGAACATCATAGGCTTCATTTACTTCCTTAAAATGCTCTGCTGCCGAAGCATTTCCCTCATTACTGTCCGGATGATATTTCTTTGCCAGTTTTCTGTATGCTTTCTTAATCGTTGCTGCATCTGCGTTTTTGTTCACGCCAAGAACTTCATAGTAATCTCTTTTCAATATCATCACCTTCCCTCATAAACACATTCTAACGCAATCATTCCTGACTTCATATTTCTGCAATCCTCATTATGCAAACAACGGGAAGCCAAAAGATTTGACCTCCCGTTGCTGTAACTTAACATCTATTATCCTTCAATGGAGATGCTGTGCTTCTGTTCCACTGCTGGCTTTGCTTCTTTCTTCGGAACAAATAATGTCAGGATACCATGTTTGAATTCTGCTTTAATGTCTTCTTTCTCAACTTCTTTACCTACATAGAAGCTACGGCTGCAGGCACCTGCGTAACGTTCCTTACGGATATAACGTCCTGTCTCTTTCTCCTGCTCATCTTTGTCCAGACCTTTCTCTGCACTGATAGTCAGATAACCATTCTCCAGGTCAGCCTTTACTTCATCTTTGGTAAATCCCGGAAGATCTACGACCAGTTCATAGCCTTTATCAGTTTCCTTGATATCGGTTTTCATTATATGGCTGGCTCTGCGTCCGTAAAGTTTCTTCTCTGTATCTTTCATTGCTCTGTCATCATAATAAAATGGAAAATCTCCAAAAAAGTCATCAAATAAATTTTCTCCAAAAATACTAGGCATCAACATAAGTCATCTCTCCTTTTCTATACCGTCCATCTACATGTGATGGACTCTCAGTTATGTATTTTTACCTTGTTTCTTTGGAACTTAGGTTATCAGGAATCTCATAGAACTTATTTCTTTGTTCTCTTTTTGTTCCCCTTCCTTTGTTCTAGTTGTAATATAACACTTATTATTAGCACTGTCAAGAGGTGAGTGCTAATTATTTTGTGAAGATTTTGTGAAGCCTTGATTTTACGGGCTT
>ENA-OOWO01000711-OOWO01000711.1-human-gut-metagenome-genome-assembly--contig:-NODE-711-length-22386-cov-1.969370_pt1 | contig 22386 bp, 16 predicted proteins | sample MGYA00241579_ERZ501327 | MGnify/ENA primary metagenome ERZ501327 (study PRJEB25962, sample SAMEA2042836) | human gut metagenome | biome: human gut; feature: human-associated habitat; material: faeces...
ATGCCGGCCGACTGGTGCGGATGAATAGGATTGCTTCTTCCGGATATCCTTCCTCTACCGAATCGCCGATATAAAGATCGACTTCTTTCCCTTCTCCCTTGCCTATTTTTAGCGGGAGTGGAGAGTCCGGCTTTATATTATACTGGACAACCCCGTCAGACAGTGCATATATCTTATTCCTGCCTTTTAAAGTTTCCAACGATCCTAATTCCTGAAGCAGTTCCGGCATCATGACCCGGCAAACCTGGCCGCCGTCTTCCAGATACAGTTTCCCGTCATGTTCGGTATTGAGCGTGCCGAAATAATAATTGAACAGGTAGATCCCGTCTGCCCCCTGTGAGAGGATATGGGAACACATCCCCCTGTGCATGCCGTGTGACCAGAATTCTCGCGGGCGGTAGCCTCCGTCATCGATCGAACTGTAGAACGGAATGTTGAGTTCTTTCCCCATTTCTTCCCTGAACTTGGCTACCGGCATGGCGGGATCGCCTCTCCAATGGACACCTGTACTGATAAAGTCCAGCAATCCGAGGCGTAGCCATTCGCGTATATCCAGTCCTTTCATCATGTTTTGCTCGACTGTCGGTGCCACACGTGCGGAGAGTAGGATCTTTCTGCCTTGTTTGGCTGAAATTTCATCTACTTTCTGACGGATGTCTTTTACCAACTGTGTCATCAGTGGTGCGTTCTGCGGCCCTGTGCCAGACTTGAAGTAAACGATAAAGCGCATGAAGTCGAGATCGTATCCGTCGATTATGTCGGCGTAATTTTCCAATTGCTCGGAAATAATCGCCAATTTACGGTCGCGCACTTCCTTTATGGCAAAGTCAAAAGCCCCGCCGCTGTTATAACCTTGTGTCGTGTCGTTCAGCCAGTATTCCGGATGCTGAATCCAGAAATCGGTGTACCAGATCGGACAATGGGTAGTCGTATCATTGAAATGCAAGTCGTTCATCCGGTAGGTGATGAAGGCTTCCATCCCCTTCTCCTTTGCCCTTTTTAAGGTATAAGCGACCAAGTCCGTCCCCTCTTTTTCCAGGTTCAGATGGTTCCGGTAGTATTTTCGGAAAGAGTTATATTGGGCTGTGTCGCAGCCACAATCCAACGTCCCGTCCAGGTCGTCTCCCATCACATGCCCATATTTGGAACGGACATAGAAGAAATCGCTGCCGGAACACATCATATAGGTCGTGACCTGTGAGTTCGCCACCATATCGACGCAGGAGTCCAAGTCGGCAAGCGTAAGCGGACGATACTTGAACCAGCGGTTTCCTAACAGGTCGGAACCGTCGTTGTTATGAATGATCCGGAATGTCCGTTCGGGAGTCTTTTTTACATCGGGTGCACAGGCAAAGAAAGCCTGTGCACATAAAAGAATCGAGAAATAGTTAATTATAAGTGATTTCATGGTGTGTTGTGTGTTTATTCGACTAATGAGTACGGCTTTTCTTCTGTTGTGAACTGCCTTCTCTTATTGGGGCTTGAAGTCATTTGGAAGACGAGTTCCCCTCCGTTCATGATGTCCTGATGGGTGATGTAGGCCTTTTTGTAAGGTTTACCGTTTAGGGTGACAGATTTGATGTAGCGGTTCTTGTCACTGACCTTGTCCGCTCTGACTGTAAATGTTTTTCCGTTTTCCAGGTTTACCTGCATATAGGGCAGGTAAGGAGCTCCGATCACATACTGATCGGTTCCTGGGCATACCGGATAAAAGCCCATGGCTGAGAAGATGTACCAGGCGGACATCTGGCCGCAGTCGTCATTGCCGCATAAGCCGTCGATATTGTTGCGGTACATACGGTTCATGATTTCACGAATCCAGTATTGCGTTTTCCACGGTTCGGTAGTCCAGCTATATAAATAAGGGATATGGTGGCTCGGTTCGTTACCGTGGACATAAGTGCCGAGCAGGCCTTCTCGTGTCACATCTTCGGTCTGGGCGAAGAATTCATCCGGCAGATGCATGGTAAACAAGGAGTCCAGCTTGTTGATAAAACTGCGGTTTCCACCCATCAGGCGAATCAGATCGGACGGAGCCTGCGGAACATAGAAAGAGTAGTTCCAGGCATTTCCCTCGATAAAACCTTGTCCGTGTGTGCTGAGCAGATCGATCTCCTCTTTCCAGCTACCGTCTTTGTAACGCGGACAGGCAAAACCGAGACCGGGTTTGAACACGTTCCGGTAGTAGAGGGCACGTTTCTTGTAAGCATCGGCAATCTGTTTGTCTCCCAGCAAAAGGGCGGTGTGATAGACCGTCCAGTCTTCATAGGCATTCTCCAACGTGATGGAGGCGGAAGTGGGGGATTGGTCGAAAGGAACATATCCTAATTGTTTATACTCATCCGTATGATCATAATAAGGCACGTTTGAACTGCTGACCATCGCTTTGACTGCTTCTTGCTTGTCGATTGGCAAGCCTTTGGTGATGGCATCGGCCAGGACGGAAACCGAGTGATAGCCGATCATGCACCAGTTTTCGTTACCCATATGCGACCAGACCGGCAGCAGATGATGCACGCTTTGGCTGTAATGGGCGAGCATCGACTTTACAAGATCCGTACTGACATCCCGTTTGATGATGTTGAACAGCGGATGTAAAGCCCGGTACGTATCCCAGACTGAAAATACGGTATAGTTTGTAAAGCCCTCGGCCTGGTGGATGTTGTGGTCGATCCCTCGGTATTTCCTGTCTACATCCATATAAACGGACGGGTTGATCATCGTATGGTACAAAGATGTGTAAAGCATGGATAGCTGGTCGTTACTGCCTTTCGCATCGATTACAGACAACGCGTTTTCCCATTTCCCATTTGTTTCCTTGCGGATCGTGTCGAACGATTTTCCGGTGGTTTCCGCTTGCAGGTTCTTTAAAGCTCCGTCTGTTCCGACAGCCGAAAGAGCTACTTTGATTTCGAGAGGGGCGCTTCCTTCTTTGAACTCGAAATAGGAAACAACTTTACGTCCTCCGATCTCCGGGAAGTTCTCTGCTGTATTGAAACGCCGGAAACCACCCGGATAGTTGACTTTTTCCCGGTCTGTATATCCGTAACGGGTGACCGGCTGGGAGAACGAGATGGCAAAATAGGTATAGTTTACGCGACTCCATCCGTTGGTAATGCGGTAGCCCGTAACCAAAGTGTCGTTTTCGACCCGGAGGTTTGCCCATAACACCTTGCCATCGTAATTGTAGATACCGTGGTTGAGGTCGAGTATCAGCTGTTTCTTCTGATCGGCCGGATAGGTGTATTTATGAATACCGGTCCGTTCGGTTGCTGTCAGTTGCACTTTGATCTGATCGTCGGTCAGCAACACTTCGTAGTAGCCTGGACGGGATATTTCGGTGTCGTGGCTGAATCGGGAACGATAGCCGCTGTCCGGATTATCAGCCGTACCAGGGTTGATCTGCAATTTTCCGGTGAAGGGCATCAGCAGAATATCACCGAGGTCGGAATGCCCCGTTCCGCTGAAGTGGGTATGGCTGAAGCCGACGATGGAACTGTCTTTATGTTGGTAGCCGGCACAGTATTCATACGCGCGAGGCTGATAGACACCGTCAATGTTATGAGGAATGGTATCGGTATCAGGACTTACTTGTACGATACCAAACGGAGCGCAGGCGCCGGGAAATGTATGTCCCATCCCGTTTGTTCCGATGATCGGGTTTACCAGATCGGTCTTTTGTGCCATAATCGGCATGCTCATGTAGGCAAAGGCGACGATCAGTGATTTCATTAGTTTTTGCATATGTGTGTTTTTCTTATTTTCTAGGATGTCCAAAAGTAAGCAAAGTCGCAAATATGCAAATGTATTTTTTGTCGGATTTATTTAGATATTTGGCTAAATGGTGAAAAGCTACAACACCTCTGGGGATTTGACCAGTTGGAGAACCTACTGAGGTCCGGCAAAGAGGTTGATATGATTGTTGTCGTTTTCGTTAATGAATATAAATCACAGTTTTAATTTTTACGAAAGATACATATAGTATCCATATAAGAACAAAAAAGGCCACCTCTTTTTATAGAGACAGCCTTTCGGATATATGGAATAAGTTTGTTATTACTTAACCAATGCAGCGAATTCGCTGTTAGTTGCATATTTTGCAAATTCCAGGTCGATAGCAGCTTCTTTAGCCATAGCCTTATCAGCAGCGATAGCAGCTTTCAGGTTGCTGATAACTGCGTTAGCGTCGTTTGTACGAGCAGCTACGATAGCTTTCAGGTAAGAAGTTGTAGCGTCGGGTTTAGCAACTGCGTTCAGAGTTTGAGAAGCTTTGCTGTAATCCTTAGTCAGGATCTGAGCCAAAGCAGCGTTGTTAGACTTAACTGAACCGAAAGAGTTAGCAGCCTTAGCCCATTCGCCCTGTTCCAGATACAGAACACCCAGAGCTTCGCCTAATTCAGCAACGCCTGCTGCGCTACCGAACAACTGTTGAGCCTTAGCCTGGTCACCCTTAGTCAGAGCGATCAAACCTAAGTTCATGTTAGCTTCCGGATTAGCTTTTACAGAGTTTGATTTGTTGAACATCTGTTCTGCCTTAGCCAGGTCGCCGGCACGGAATGCCATCATACCGATGTTGTTCCAAGTGCGGTAGCAGTTAGGATACAGTTCGGAAGCTTTTGTATAGATAGCCATCTTTTCTGCGTCGTTGTTAGTCAGAGTAGCAGCATACAGAATTTCTTCGATGTTCAGTTCAGAAGGATTGCTCTTGGCTAATGCGCTGATTTCGTCGTCAGACTTGCCGATGATTTCGATGTTGGCAGTCAAACGAGAACGACGAAGTTGCGGCAAGATTGTTTCTGCCAGATCAGAGTAAACAGCAGAGATATTCTTGATTTCTTTTTCTCTTGTTTCGGGATCCTGGTACATAGAGATAACTCTCAGTACGAGGTCTTTATCTTGCAAGTTAGAAGCAGAAACTAATTCCTTGAAGCCTTCCCAGTCTTGAGCTGTGTAACGAGCGTCAACCGGAGCGTCAACCTTCATCTTCTTCAATTCTTTAGACAGGTATTTGCTTGTGTTGCCTTCACGTCTTTCAGCCAAGCCAGTGTTCAGTTTAACACCACCATCAGGAGAAGCGTAAGCAGAGATTTCGATTGCTACGTTCTGGTTAGGAGCTTCGTCTGCATTCTTAACAAGTTCTTTCCATTCTTTGATTGCGTCAGAGTTCAACTCTTGAGCACGCAGGTTAGCTTGCTGGATAAGGAACATGATGTTTGCGTCGTGAGCTTCTTTGATGATACGTTGGAATTTGTCTGCTGCAATAGCTGCATTAGCAGTAGCTGCGTCAGCCAGTTCGGATGTAGCGATCACACCTTCTCCGATTTTTACATCCGGCAATTTAACGGTCTTGTTCTTGATCTTTGCGTCGAAAGTCAGATACAATTCAGATTTCTTCATTTCCGGTTTGTAAGTGAAAGCAGATTTCATGGTTACGTTAGCACCTTCTTTCTGTGGGATAACTTGGTTGTTGCCCTTTACTTTTTCACCTTGGTAAGTGTAAGATGTTCCCCATGCTTCACCACCGGCATAACGAAGAACCGGAGTTACGGTTACAACAGCTTTTTTGTTGAACCATTTTGCAGGGAATGTGGCATTAATAGTCACAGGAACTTTGCCTCCGATGGCCTCAAGCGGCTGCGGTTCAGCTTTGATGTACTCTTCAGCTAACGGTTTCAACTTGTTTGAACAAGAAGAAAAAGTCAGAATTGCTGCCAATACGAGGAAAGGCATTAAATACTTTTTGTTCATAATTTGATGTAAGTTTAAAATGTTACTATGTTTATATATTCACTTTCAAATATCCCTTAGCCATCAAAGTGCAAAACTAAAGCATTTTTTTGTTATGAAGAGCAAACAAGAGATAAAATCTTTCCAATTAATACTTATTAATGAATCTTGTCTCCATTTTTTTCAGTCTGATGTCAAAACAGATAGGAAATGAATCCGGTGAATCCTTTCGGATTTTGTCTAACCCTTATTGTCAAATTTTAATCAAAACAGGGCTTTTTGAGTATAAAGTTTGTTATTGTAAACAATTTTCACGATATATATGCCGGCCGGGATCGAACCAATCGGCAAGGTCGTTTGTTGCCCGGTGATGGAATAATTGCGTATAGCCTTTCCTGTGAGCGAAACAAAGGTGAGGGAGGCCCGGCTGACGGGAACTGCAAAGTCGATGTGGATCGTATGCCGGTATCTGTCGACAGACAGGCTGACATCTGTTGCCGCTTCTATGTGCTCGTTGGCCGTTCCGCTTCCTTCGTTCGGATCCATTCCGTTGCAACTGCGAGCTGTTACTCCGATAGGATCGAGTATTTGAGCTGCTTGCTACTGTCGGCCGGTTCGGACCAGCTTTTTTGTATGGAGAAAAAGAAGTCTTCGACCGGATTGAGACAGCTGGAAGCACCGCCTGTCAAGCCTCCGATGATCCGGTTGTCGCTATCAAAAAGGGGAGAACCGGACGAGCCTCCGGCTGTACATCCTGTCGTCCAGCGGGCTACCTTCCAGTGTGAATTTTCATTGAAGTCGGTAACCTGTATTTTATAGGTCGTCAGCTCTACGTTTCCTTCGGCGAGGTTAAGCCTCTTGAGCGATCCGCCCGGATGGTGGATACACGTATAAGGAGCTGTCCCCGCATCCAGCGCGTTCCAGCCGGCATAATAGGCTCGGTAATCGGCGGGTGGTGTGTCCTGCAATTCCAGTAATGCCATATCCGTTGATTCATTCACAGCCCGGAAATGGGCCGAAGCGATTGTCTGGTCAGTACGTCCAGGTTCAACCGGACTGCATTGGGGGCTGTTGTAATTGAAGTAACAGACAATATTGCCTGCCACCTCTTCATAATCTGGGTTTTTGATCTGGAACTGGTTATTCAAGCAATGCGAGGCTGTAAGGAGGTAAGGTTTTCCGTCGTTAGCCGTGTTGTTGACAAGCGTTCCCGTGCAACCGGTCGTCCCGTTGATAATCATCAGGACTACGCTGCGTTCGATAGCGTCGTAACGGGTTGTCGAATCCTGGTAGCAGGCGATGACCGGCATACATTTGAAAGCCGCAAAGTCGGGCTGCGGCTCCGAGAGTCTGAGGTTTCGATAGCCGTGGTTCACCTCGCCGACCGCGAGTTTTCCAGGGAAAGCGGTTTTCGCCGGTTCTTGGTATTCGATGATCAACTCGTCTCCCTGGATCGGGGCCACGGGCAGAATGCCACGTTCCGAATTGTTCAGGTGGTTGAATGAGCCCAAGACTTCCGATTGATCGCTATTGTACAGGAATACGCGTGCGCCTTCGGGCAGATGGTATTTACTAAACATTATATTGAGGGAGAGCGCACCTTCGGAACGTATCCCGAGTCGCCAGACCTTTGTCCCGTCGGACAGGGTGAAATGGACTCCGGAATTCTCCGGCGTATAGTCTGTCACGAACTTATAGGCAAAGCGGAATCCATTCCGTAGGCCGGTCGCTTCTAGCGAGTCGAGCCGGAGCTGTTCCGCCAGGTCGAATGGGGGCATTGTAATAAACATATCCTCTGTCAGGCTTTTTGTGGCCGTGAGAGGGAGTGGCTGTCCTCCGTGACTGATCTGTGCCTTGACGGAAACACTGGGAAACAGGCATAATCCGAAATATATTATAATAATAAGATGCTTTGCCATAATAGCGACAAATATACGATTTTAGGGAAATAATCAGCTATTTCAGATTCATTTTAAAATTGCTCCTGATATTTGTCCTGTCGAAAGATTAGACAGATAAAAAGTAGAACTATAAAAGATGAATGAAATGAAGAAAATTTTAGCACTGTTAGTTTGCCTGCTTACCATAAGTACGGGCGTTCGCGCGGACGATGACCGTCCGGTTCGTTTCGACCAGCTGCCCGCTAAGGCACAGGCATATGTAAAGAAATATTTCCCACAGGAAAAGGTGGCGCTGGCAAAGATGGAAAAAGATTTTTTCGACAAGAAGTATGAAGTGATTTTTGCCAGCAGCAGCAAAGTGGAGTTCTTTAAGGACGGAACTTGGAAAGAAGTGGATTGCAAGTATTCCGCTGTTCCCGAAGCTGTCATTCCCGAAGCCATCCTACGCTATGTAAAGGCTACTTATCCCGATCATAAGGTCGTTAAGATCGAAAAGGAAGACCGGGGGTATGAGGCGAAACTTGCCAACGGTATGAAGCTGGAGTTTGACAATAAGTTTAACTTGATAGATATAAACAATTAATTAAGAACCGATTTTAAATAGAAATAGTATGATTAAAAATGTATTTTTACTTGCGGCACTATCTCTGTGCCTGTTCCAAAGTTGTGACAATGATGATAACGAACCGGTTCCCGGTTATGTGAGCGCCGAAACCAAAGCTGCTTTTGACGAAAAATATCCTGTGGCAAAAGATGTGGAGTGGGAGACGCGTAACGATTATTTGATTGTGGATTTCAAACAAGATAAAGTAGAGAAGGAAGCTTGGTTCGACAATAGCGGAACTTGGTATATGACGGAAACGGATATCCCTTTTGCACAGCTTCCCGATGCGGTGAAGACTGCTTTCCAGCAAGGCGAATATTCGACTTGGAAAGTGGACGATGTGGATATGATCGAACGCCGGGATGTCGAGACCGTCTATGTGATCGAGACGGAACAGGGCAATAGTGAGGTGGATCTTTATTATTCTCCGGATGGTATCTTGGTGAAAACCGTTCTCGATGCGGGTGGAAACGATGGATATGAAGATTTTATCCCGTCACAGCCTTCCTCTTCCGTAGATGCTTATATCAAAGAACATTATCCTTCTGCCCGCATCTTGGATATCGACCGGGAAAAAGGTGTTACGGAAGTTGAAATATTGGATGGAACAGTTTGCCGCGAACTCCTGTTCGATGACGGAGGCGCTTGGATGCAGACTAAAACGGAACTTCGTATTACTGCGCTGCCGGACGCGGTAATGGCTGCTATCAAGGCTTCGCAATATGCAACCTATAGGATCGACGATGCTGATTTCATCGAGACTCTGACTGGCGAATGGTATCTCGTTGAACTAGAATCCGGCAAGCAGGAAGTGAAACTTCGCATAGACGCTACCGGAAAGATATTGTAGAAACCTACCGTTATCGCTTTCAGGTTCGTGAGAGAAAATTGGACATGGTATCCGGTATATCGGAGATAATCCGGCTTTGTTTTCCAGCCACCAAACAGGTGATAGCCCGTTCCCATGTCCAAAACTTAGCATTTGCAGTCGTGCAGGGGATGTACAGTAGTATCCAAGGCAATTAGTGCTTCGGAAAAACGGACGCATGTTGCTTAATCCAATTTCAGCCTGATGACCGTTCCGTATGAAGGGACATTTTTGAATGCTTCTTTCAAGTCATATTCTCCGGCATAGACACGGGCACAGGTCAAGACACCGCCATGTGCGAAAATGCATACTTTCTGCAGGCCACTTTCTCTTATTTCATTTAGGAAATGACTGACACGGGTATATTGATCTTGCAAGGATTCGCCCGAAGGAGCCGGAACATTGATCCAGTCGTTGAACCAGGCTTCCGATCGAGGATCGGAGGATAGTTCGTCCCAAGATTTCATTTCCCATTCCCCAAAGCTGATCTCTTTAATGCGGTCTTCCTTTTCTGCGTCCGGGTAGCCGCAATAGTTTGCGAGGCGGACACAGCGTGTGAGCGGGCTGCTCCATACCTTGTCGAATATATGGCCGGATAAGGTCTTTTTTACGGCTTCGGCTTCATCCTCGAATGAGGGGCGAAGGGGAACGTCGGTTTGCCCGTATGCATAGCCTGCGGGAACGTCGACGGAAGTATGCCTGACCAGATAAATTTCCATGTAATATGTGTTTTATATGAGTGTTGTATAAATAAGGGCTATCCCCAGGTAGAAGCTCAATTCACAAAGCAAGAAGGTCGCTCCGCAGCAGTCACCTGTATAACCTTGTATTTTCTTTTTCATTAGAGAGGTGAGGGAATGGAATACAAGAACAGGCAGTAGACCTGCCAGAAAATAAATGGGTTCTGGCAGCCAGAACATCGGAATAAGAGCGGAGAAAAGGCAACATGTATATTCGCCTGTAGTCATCCGGCTGTAGACCGTTTTGTTTTTAGCCTCTTCTTCCTTACGGGCGTAGGGAAGTCTGTTGATGATCATTCCAGCAACTCCTTTGGAAAAAGGATCGCCTGCCAGTATCGCACTTCCTGCGAGAGCTGGTGGCAGGCTGCTCAACAACGTATATAGAAGCGAAAAATAAAGAATCAACCCGATCACCCCGTAGCTTCCTATATGTGAATCCTTCATAATTGAAAGGATATGTTCTCGAGAGGTTCCTCCCCCGAAGCCGTCGAAAAAGTCAGCAAGTCCGTCTTCATGTAGGCAACCGGTTATCAGCAGCCGGGTGACGATTGCCAATAGTACGGCAACACTTGCCGGCAGTATCAGTGAAGCTGTGTAAAGTACGATTACGGAAAGCCCGGCTGTGAGCCAGCCGACTAACGCCCAGCGGCTGACTACATTCTTGAAATATTCCGAAGGTACTTCAGCCAGTCGCCAGAATGGTAGCCGGGTGAAAAATATAAAGGCGGCAAGGATACGGAGCATGGATTGGAAATTAATAATTAAAAAGGAGTTAGAAATATTTGGTGATGGAGGCTTGCTGGAAGCTGTGCATCTCGTTGATCATGCGGACTGCCGAGTCCACAATCGGATAGGCGCATACGGAGCCGGAACCTTCACCCAGGCGTAAGCCGAGATTTAGCAGCGGCTTGGCTTGTAGGATATCCAGTACACGTTTGTGTCCGGCCTCGTCTCCGCAGTGTCCGAATATGCAGTAGGGAAGCATTTCCGGATACAAGTGTGAAGCAGCCAGTATGCAGTTGGTCATGATAAAGCCATCTACCAGAATAACCATCTTCAATTCTGCCGCGCGGAGCATGCCTCCCACAGCCATCACCATCTCGTAGCCGCCGAAATAGCGGATCACATTCAACGGACTGTTGTCTCCTTTGTAGTTGTCAAGCGCCTTTTTTAAAACATTATATTTATGTTTGACCCCTTCGTTATCTAAGCCGCTTCCGGCGCCTACGCAATCGATCAGCGGGATTCCCGTCAGGCAAGTCATCCACATGCTAGACGCAGCAGTGTTTCCGATTCCCATCTCACCGAAACTGATCACGTTGCACCCTTTGTTGTAGCAATCTGTGACAATGTCGGCCCCATATTGGATTGCCAATTCCATTTCGTCTTGTGTCATGGCTGCCTCATACAGGAAGTTACGGGTCCCTTTCCTGATTTTCCGGTCGATCAACTCTGGGATGGCAGGGAAATCGAAATCCACACCTCCGTCGACGATCTTGATTTCGAAGCCGTGCTGGCGTGAAAGGAAACAGACACCTGCTCCCCCGTTCAGGAAGTTATGTATCACCTGGCGTGTTACTTCTTTGGGGGATTTGCTGACGCCTTCATCGGCGATTCCGTGGTCGGATGCGTATATTACATTAACTGGATGATGAAGTGCTGGGGATAATGTTTGCTGGATCAGACCGATTTGGAGTGCAATTTCTTCAAGTGTACCCAGTGACCCTTTGGGTTTCGTCAGATTATTGATTTTGTCCTGCAGGGCTGTGGCGATAGCGGTGTCAGGTTTTTGAATGTTGAAAGAGATCATTGTATAGTGTTTTTATTATTTTACCTTCATGGGAATACCACTCACCATGAGAACAACTTCGTCGGCACGGGATGCGATGTATTGGTTAAGCCAACCTTGCAGATCTGTGAACCGACGTTGTACTGCATCGGGAGAAACACCGCCTAATCCGATTTCGTTTGTGACGAAGATCAGGTAGGCATCCTGCTCTGTAAATTTATTAAATTCTTCTTCTGAGAACATGACAAAGTTATTCTGTGGGTCTTTATAGTTTTCGCAGTCCTGTGCGGCCTGTCTAACTAATGTTCTCACCTTGTCATCATCTGGAAGTACCGTATTTACAATACGAAGAATCTCCTGACTGTTTCCTGTCAGAGAACGGTTTGCTTCTTCTTCTGTTATCTTAAAATCATCTGTATAATCCACGCCTATTGCCTCCAAAAAGTCGGAAAAGATCGTATGATCCTTTCCCTTGAATTTTTTCCTGTCAAAAATACGGACAATAATATTTTCCCGTCCTGTCACTTCTGCAATCTTTTCCAGTAAAAGATAATAATTAAAAACAACTTTTCTTGTTTTACGCTGGAACGAATCCCACTTAATCGTGGCATTGGTATTCCATCCTTCTTTTACCTGCTGGCTGAGCCATGAGTTTGCAAGTCCATCCTGTCTTCTTATATAAACAATAACTTTAACCTGATAGTCATGCTCTTTTGCATCCTGCATGAGTTTGGCCCAGAAAGGGAACTTTCTTCCGTTAGAAGAGTGCCAGATATTTTCATCGGAAAGTATAACATTGTCATACTTTTCAAATTCCTGGTGAATCATAGCAAGTCCCTTTTCCCACAGTTCCTGCTCTTTTTCCACGTCTTCCTGACCACCCGGTTTATAAACCCAGCCTACAAGGAAATGTCCATTTCTGCGGTGAGCAACATGGGGATATACAAAATCCAAAAGAGGATAGCTATAACTTTGTTTATTTAATACTTTTTGATTCTCAACACAAAACATCTGAATGGATGTTGTTGCAGTTTTAGGCGTTCCAATGTGTACATAAAGTGTGCGCATTTTTATTTCCTCTTATATTTTATTGTTTTAGTTAAGCAAATCTTCCAACTGTGCCATCACATAATCTACGCTGTCTGCAAGACTCTTTCCAGTTGTATCAATCGTAACTTCCGGATGTTCTGGTGTCTCATATGGACTGGAAATTCCAGTAAAGTTTGGAATCTCGCCTGCACGGGCTTTTTTGTAAAGTCCCTTAACATCTCGTTTTTCACATTCTTCCACCGGTGTACTTACATAAACTTCAATGAAGCTGTCCTCTCCGATAATCTCTCTTGCATTCCGTCTGTCACGGACATATGGAGAAATGAAGGATGTGATTACAATAAGTCCTGCATCGTTCATTAACTTCGCTACTTCTGCGATACGGCGGATATTTTCAATACGGTCTGCCTCTTTAAATCCAAGGTTCTTATTCAGTCCCATACGGACATTGTCCCCATCTAAAAGCATCGTATGCTTTCCGAGAGCAGCAAGATGTTTTTCTAATTCGTTTGCAAGTGTAGACTTACCGGAACCGGAAAGTCCTGTCAGCCAGATTGTCTTAGGTGTCTGTCCTTTTTGCTGTGCGCGGAAGTCTCTTGTAATATCCATCTCATGCCATGTGAGATTATCTGTACGTCTTAATGCGTGCATGATAACACCGCAGGCAGATGTCATATTGCTTATTCTATCTATAAGAATAAGTTCGCCAAGCGTCTTATGTTTTGCAAATTCATCAATAATAACTGCTTCCTGAAGTCCAATATCGCACACTGCTATCTCATTCTTGCTAAGTCCATTAGCTGGAAGGAAATTTCCTGTATTGACGTCTATCTTGTACTGAATGTTCTTTAATACACCAAGAACCTGCTTAGTGCCAATCTTAACAATGTAATCCTTACCAACTGTAAGTTCTGCATCGTCCATCCAGAGTATAGTTGCTGTAAGTGACTTGCTTACCGGAAGTGTTGTTCCGCTTGAAAGTACACAACCTCTTGATACGTCAACTTCTTTATCAAGCTGGATTGTAGCTGGCTGTCCTTCCTGTGCTAACTGACTGTCCTTATCTCCAATAAGAATACTCTTAACCTTAGCTGACTCCCCACTAGGAAGTGTGATTATATCATCTCCAACTGATACAACACCTGATTCAATCTGCCCCTGAAATCCTCTGAAAGTATGGTCTGGACGGCATACTCTCTGAACAGGCATATAAAAACCTTCTTCCTTCTTCTTTTCGCTTACATCCACATTTTCAAGGTAAGTAAGAAGTGCTTCGCCTGGATACCAAGGTGTATTATCAGATTTAACTGTAATATTGTCACCCTCTGTTGCTGATACAGGGATAATCTTTACACTTGCAAGTCCAAGTTCTTTAGATAATTCATCAATCTGCTTAGTTATCTCGTTAAATCTTTCTTCTGAATAACCAACTAAATCCATCTTATTTACTGCAAATACGAAATATTTAATTCCCATAAGGGCACATATTCTTGCGTGTCTTTTAGTCTGCACAAGAACACCCTGCTTAGCATCAATAAGAATTATTGCAAGGTCAGCAAATGAAGCACCAACCGCCATATTTCTTGTATATTCTTCGTGACCTGGTGTATCAGCTACGATAAAGCTTCTCTTATCTGTTGTAAAATATCTGTAAGCAACATCGATTGTGATACCCTGTTCACGTTCTGCCATAAGTCCGTCAAGAAGAAGCGAGTAATCAATAGCACCACCTCGGCTTCCTACTTTACTGTCAAGCTCTAAAGCCTTTTCCTGATCGGCATATAAAAGCTTTGAATCATATAATATATGTCCTATTAATGTAGACTTTCCATCATCCACGCTTCCGCATGTTATAAACTTTAATAATCCTATCATCTTAGAAATACCCCTCTCTCTTTCTTCTTTCCATACTTCCTGCTGCTTCATTATCAATTACTCTTGTTGTTCTCTCAGAAGATACTGCACTAAGAGTTTCATCAATAATTTCATCAAGTGTTGTTGCATTAGACTCAACACCACCAGTAAGAGGATAGCATCCAAGAGTTCTGAATCTTACATTCTTGTACTCAATCTTTTCGCCTTCTCTTAACTTGAAACGATCATCATCAACCATAATTAACATTCCGTCTCTTTCAACAACTGGTCTTTTATCCGCAAAGTAAAGAGGTACGATATCTATATTTTCTCTCTTTATGTACTGCCATATGTCAGTTTCTGTCCAGTTAGAGATTGGGAATACTCTTATACTTTCACCCTTGTTAATACGCGAATTGTATAACTTCCACATCTCTGGTCTCTGGTTCTTAGGATCCCATGCGTGGTTTTCATTACGGAAAGAGAATATTCTTTCTTTGGCTCTCGACTTTTCTTCATCTCTACGTCCACCACCAAAAGCTGCTGTGAAACCATATTTATTAAGTGCCTGCTTTAATGCCTGTGTCTTCATAATATCTGTATAAGATGAACCGTGGTCAAATGGATTGATTCCTTTCTTAACCCCGTCCTCATTAATGTACTCAATCATATCAAGTCCGTATTTTTCAGCAATCTTATCTCTGAACTCAATCATTTCCTTAAACTTCCATGTAGTATTTACATGTAAAAATGGAAACGGCGGCTTCTCAGGATAAAAAGCCTTCAATGCTAAATGAAGCATTACAGAAGAATCTTTACCAATAGAATAAAGCATTACCGGCTTCTCACATTCTGCTACAACTTCTCGCATAATGTATATCGCTTCTGCCTCTAACTCATCAAGATGGGTCATATCACTCATTATACTTCTCCTTTATAATCATATTTTATCTTTTCAAATTATCGTAACGATTCAATCCCTGTTTTATTCATATTTTATTTTTATTTATGTCTCATTCCTGTGTCTATAAATCCATACGAATTGAATTTATTACAAAATTATTACATGATACTTTATTATATAGGTATTTTCCAAAAACTGCAATAATAAAGTTCCACGAATGTTTTCCAAAACTGCCTGTATTTTTCTACGGATTAGGCATTAAATACAGCGGAATCTCGATATTTTGCTCTTCTATCTCAAAAACCGCCTTTATCATATGAAAACGTCGGTCTCTCGTATCCGTTACCGTAACAGGAAATGTACAAAATACATTTTCCCTTTCTGCCTCCAACTCTATATCTTTATGAAAAATCTCTTCCTCTTTATATAAAATGTGCAGCACAGCCTTTGTTGGCAGCGCCATCTGCACTGGTTTTAAATCCCTTATACTTTCCTGACTCTTAAAACTAAGCATCTTTGCCCCAGTCTCCCAATCTTTTTCCGGGAAAATACAAAAATCCATACAGAATTCCTGATTTTTGATTACTTTAAGAGGCATCGCAGCAAAAAGCATATAGCTTTCTGCATTTCCTGTTAATAATTCTCCTATTTTATATGACTCATTTTTCTTTTTATGCTGCTGCCTTTCTTTTTCTTCAGGCTCACTTTCTTCATCCGCTAAGATTTCCTCTAATTCATCCCATGCTTCTCCAATCCAACGTTTTACATTCTCTCGGTCACTTTCTTTTTTATCCTGCGTTTTCGTTATCTGATTTGTATCTGATAAATTGGCAGTTAATTTTACGTCTTTGATTATAATGTCCTCATCCCTGCCGCCATTTTTTCTGTAACAATGTGGGCATTTGGCAAAATACGCTTTATCATAATAATGCCCATATTTACATCTTGTAATCTTCATTTTCGTCTCCTATATAATTTATTAACTAGCTGACACTCGAGAAGAGAGCAAATAAAGCATATTTGTGGCATCCAGCCTTTGCTCGAGGCCACAAATATGCTTTATTTATCTTCCAGAGGACTGTACTTTGTCTAAAAATAATTTAGAGAATCCCTGAAAATTATGACTTCTTATAAAACTGACTTTCAAAGAACCAACTCTTAAATTATCATTACGATATTATAATCCACTATTCACCAATCGCCTTGATAATCAAATTGATACAATTCTCCTTGCCGATTGCTCCACTATCTAACATCATGTTGTAATCGTGGTAATCGCCCCATTTTCTCTTAGTATAGAAGCGATAATATACTCTTCTCTTGTGGTCTCTCTTCTGGAGGAACTTAACCAGTTCATCTCCCTTAAGATCAACTCTGTCAGATACATTCGCCATTCTCTTCTCAATATTGGCTCTGATAAACACATCAAAACTGTCGATATCTGCCTGCTCTAAAATGTAATTCGCACATCTTCCAACGATAACACATGGACCTTCCTGTGCAAACTTTGTAATGATTCTACGCTGAATCTTGAAAATCTTATCCTGTGGGTCCTCTGCATAATAATAACTGTCAAATGGTGCCGATGTTCCGAGTAATACAGAAGAAAGAGAGCTGTACTCACCGTGTTCCTCTACAAATTCCTTTGTAAATCCACTCTCTGCAACTGCCTTATCTACAATCTCATGATCATAAAATGGAATATCCAGACGCTTTGCTACTTCCATTCCAATGTCGTGACCGCCACTTCCAAACTCTCTGCTTATCGTAATAATTCTCTTTGTCATGGCTTATGCCTCCTTAATTTAAGCTTTCCACTTTATTTTTATTGATTCTCTTTAAAAATAAATATCCTACAATACAAGCAGTCACCTCCGTGATTGGAAATGCCCACCAGATCAGCGAAACTCCAATATGTCCGCCTCTTACAAAAAATGAGAAGATGCATGCCAAAGGTAATATAATTATAAGCTGTCTGAGCAGTGAAATCACAAGCGATTCCATACCACCATCAAGCGCCTGGTAAATACCCTGATATGCCACATTTATTCCGGCAAAAATAAAGCTGATGGAAATAATTCTCATTGCCCCGATAAAATATTCTCTTGATGCTCCTGCATTGAACAAAGCAGCAAATTCTCCCGGGAAAATTTCTGTAATCGCTACTCCTATGACCATAAGCACAATCGTATAAAGCAATCCATACCTGATGCCATCCTTAATTCTCTTTTTGCTATGCATTCCATATGAAAAAGCTATAATTGGTGTAATTGCATCCCTTAGTCCGAATGCAAGGAACAATACAAACTGCTGCACCTTATAAAACAAACCATATGCAGTCTGCGCCGAAGGACTAAATTTCAAAATAAGATTCATCACATAAACCATAATTGACATCAGAGCCTGTGCAATAATAGCCGGAAGTCCAATTGCATAAATTTCCCTGATTATTCCTCCATCAGGCTTCATATACTTTGTATCATGCTCAAATTCCCTGTTCAGCTTCATATGAAACACAAACAGCAGTATTGCAGACACAACCTGACCGATAACAGTTGCATATGCGGCGCCCTTAACTCCCATTTCCGGAACCGGACCAATACCATAAATCATAATAGGATCAAGAATAATATTTACCACTGCTCCAACTACCTGACCAATTGTAGAATAAAGAGAACGTCCGGTTGCCTGCAGCAGCTTTTCAAATAGTGAAAAGAAAATAATTCCAAATGAAATCACACAACATATTCTCAAGTAATTTGTTCCCATTGAAATAACTTGAGGATCAACGGTCTGTGATGAAATATAAGCTTTAACTCCAAAAATTCCAAACAACAGGCATACTATATAAATTATTGCACCAAGAAATAAACTGTTTCCTGCAACCTTTGCAGCTTTTTTACTATTTCCCTGACCAAGTGTTCTTGCAAGAAGTGCATTGGTTCCCACTCCTGTTCCAATTCCTACTGCTACCATAAGCATCTGAACCGGAAATACCAGTGTCAGCGCATTAAGTGCTGCCTCACTTCCTGACCTCATATTTCCCACAAAGGCGCTGTCTACAATATTGTAAACTGCCTGCAATGCCATAGATAAAATCATCGGTATTCCCATCTGTACCATGAGCTTATTTACCGGCATGTCCTTCATCTTGTTACTTTCTGCCATCTTAACTTATTCCTCCTTTTCTGCATAAAAAAAGTGTGCTCTTATCTCATAAGCTGGACTTACGCTGATAAGCTACACACTTTATAATGCACTATATATTTTAATGATGTGCGACAGCAGGTGCACAAAAAAACGAGCAGCTAAACTGGATTTACGCTAGTCTGCTACTCGTTCATAGGCTATTATATTTTTATTTTTGAAAAAAGTCAAATATTTTTTAGTAATAACATAACCTTTGCATTTACACTTAAATTTAAAATTCAAACCGCCTCTTCCTGGATACCGACAGATTTTCCTTCTTAAATCTATGCAAAATCACACTGCCCTCACTCCATTCATCCTGTGCTGCAAGTGCAAGCATATCAGTAACAGCCAGGACATCTGCGATAAAATTCTCCTCATCGTCTTTAAGCTCCAGAAAACTCTGCAGCAAACCCGAATCCCTTTTTCTTATGATAAGCTCAGACAGCCTTTTTTTATGATTGACAATATACTCCAAAAACTGCTGCCTAGCTTCTTTTGAAAGCTCATACGCATAAATAAGCCTGTAAAAAGCCATATCTAAAAGATCATCCTCACTCTCCTGCGCAATCGCCTCTGAAAATATTTCATCATACTGCTTCCACACAAACACGCGGTCCATAAAAGCCTGTCTGGCTCGAAAGCCTTCTCCGTTCATGTTCAGTTTAAAAATATGAGCAGGACCAATCTCATCATATGTCTGGTCGTACTCGAAAAAACATGCCTGCGCAATCGCATTTCCATCACTGACAGCCCATCTAACCCTCACAAGAGTGCTTATCTGTGAAAGAATCTGCTTAAGACACGACTTATCCTTCGGTGAGCCTCTCATCACAAGCATATAAAGTTTTGTGCAGTTCATGAAAGCGTCACCATCCACATCACATATGTCGGATGGCAGCTCAAGCACAGACAGCCTTGAACAATTATAAAAGCACAGCCTGCCAATTTTTTGCATTCCGTCCGGCAATATGACCCTCTCGATATAATCATCACACAGCTCCGTCATATCAGGACGCAGAATATCATCAATCCCAAGCTCTGTTTTCAATTTTTCAGGCATGCTCTTGAAAGAAAAGCAATACTCCGCAAGCTCCGTCACTCTCATGCCGTCAAGCATATCCGGCACCACACACACCGGATTTTTCCCATACATATGAAGAAGCCTAATGCAATCATCATTAAGCCTCTCATATACACATATATTATTGTTATCTTTTGCAATCTTTAAATCTGTCATTTTATTTCTTTAACTCTTAAAAATTTCACACAGCTACAAGCCTTATCCAAGTCTCAATAAGTCATTTATTGTATTCTTAAAATCATAAAACAAATCAATATATTTTTCAACAATTGTATTACAATGTGTCCTTAAAAAATAATCTGCACTACTTATCAGTTAGTTTATCACAATTCCTACATTATTTCCACCACAACGTAAAGCGCCCCTTACTACATCCAAAATCTACTCAAGCAGATTCTTCATACTGTTCACACTTATAAGAATTGTCGATCCATTGTGCAAAAGTGCTGTCGTAGTCGGCGGAAGCACACCTGCCACACCAAGAGCAATAAGCCCTGAGTTAAAACCAACAATCTTTCGATAGTTGCTCTTTATACGTTTCATAAGAGCATTACTTATATATTTAAGAGTTACAATCTGGTAGAGATCGTCAGAGCCCACCGTAATATCGGCAATCTCGCGGGCAATTTCAGCGCCGTCACTGATTGCAATACCGACATTTGCCGCTGAAAGAGCCGGTGAATCATTTATGCCGTCACCAATCATAATGACCTTTCTGCCCTTATCCTTTTCTTTCTCCACAAAGGCAGCCTTGTCCTCAGGTAAAACCTCGGCGTAATATTCATCTACACCTACTTTTTTCGCAATGACAGAAGCTGTACGCTCACTATCGCCTGTCATCATGACAACCTTTGATATACCTGCCTTCTTTAATGAAGTAACAACCGCCGCTGCCTCATCACGCAGAGGATCCTCAATACAGATAACTGCCGAAAGCTTACCCTCAATAGCCAGATACAGGTGAGAATAATACAGCGGAAGCGACTCAAACAGTGGCTCCTTTCCTGCAGGAACAACACATTTTTCATCCTCAAAGACGAAATGATAGCTTCCGATAACAGTACGCTTGCCATTGATGGAGGTTGCAATTCCATGAGCCACAATATACTCCACCTTTGTATGCATTTCCTCGTGGGAAAGCCCCTTCTTAGACGCAGCGTCTACCACTGCCTTTGCCATTGAATGAGGGAAATGCTCCTCCAGACAGGCTGCAACACGAAGCATGTCATCAGATGAATACTCATCATTGAAGTTCACCACATCAACCACAGTCGGATGTGCCTTTGTGAGTGTACCGGTCTTGTCAAAGACGATGGTATCAGCCTCTGCAACAGCCTCAAGGAACTTTCCTCCCTTTACTGTTACATTATAAAGGCTTGCCTCTCTGATAGCAGAAAGCACAGAGATTGGCATAGCAAGCTTGAGTGCACAGCAGAAATCCACCATGAGAATTGACATAGCCTTTGTCACATTTCTTGTCAGAAGATATGTAAGCCCTGTAGCTCCAAGCGTCCACGGCACAAGCTTGTCAGCATAGTGCTCAGCCTTTCCCTCCAGCTCGGATTTAAGCTTTTCGGACTCCTCTATCATAGTAACAATCTGGTCAAAACGGTTGTTTCCTTCAACCTCCTTGACCCTGATAGTAATCTCGCCCTCCTCGACAACAGTGCCTGCAAACACAGTATTGCCGACAGTTCTTTGAACCGGAACCGACTCACCTGTCAGGGAAGCCTGATTGACCATCGCATCGCCATCTAAGACCTCTCCGTCGAATGGTATGACATTTCCCATATGGACAACAACCTTGTCGCCCTTTTCAATCTTTGAAGACTCAACGAGTATCTCCTGATTCTCAGGTGTCCTAAGCCATACCTTGCTCACATTAAGCGACATGCTTCTGGCCAGGTCATCAACAGACTTCTTGTGCGTCCATTCCTCCAAGAGCTCACCTATTCCAAGCAGAAACATAATAGAGCTTGCGGTAGAAAAATCCTTAGTAATAAGAGAAACCGTGATGGCAGTCGCATCAAGCACCGGCACCTCAATTTTTCTCTGCAGCAGACACTTAAGCCCAATTCCAATATACTTTACAGATCGTCCAATAGTAAGCGCTATCCTGATTGGCAAAGGCAGCAGGAGCTTTTTACTGTAATGCCAGACAACACTTCCGATAAGTTTTTCCTGATATGAATTATTAAGCTCTCTTCCTGATGTCTTGATAACAGTCTGTGGCACATTGGCGCTCTCATAATGAAAGTGGCGAAGCAGCTCTATAATCTGCTCTCTGTCTCCTACATACTCAATCACAGCATCAGCAGTCCTGTCATAAACCTTTACAAAGGTAACATTCCTGTGATTGTGAATCACATAAAGCAGAGTGTCTGCCTGCTCATATGTCATGCGGTACTGCTCCATATGAACACGCATACGGCCTCTTGACTCATGCTTAATCGTAAATTTCATATGACCGCCTCTTATCTTCTATGCCTCAGCAGTCTCTGCTGTAACCTCAGCCTGCTCTGCTTCCTGCTCATCAGCCTCAGCACACTCGCATACATCCTCAGATGCATCCGAAACCTTAGCAGCCTCAGCCTTAGCCTCGCGCTCCTCGTTGATGCTCTTAGCCTCAGCAAGAATATCCTCTGCATTCTCCTGAACAGTATTAACAGTCTTCAT
>ENA-OOWO01000712-OOWO01000712.1-human-gut-metagenome-genome-assembly--contig:-NODE-712-length-22380-cov-2.132049_pt1 | contig 22380 bp, 20 predicted proteins | sample MGYA00241579_ERZ501327 | MGnify/ENA primary metagenome ERZ501327 (study PRJEB25962, sample SAMEA2042836) | human gut metagenome | biome: human gut; feature: human-associated habitat; material: faeces...
TGCATATTGCCTTAATAATCCTGTAAATATGGTCGATTATGATGGAAATAGCGCAGTAGCTATAGCAGGAGGTTGTGGTTTATATGTATGGGCGTTTGCCGGGGCAAATGCATGGAATATTATTGGTCAAGTAGTACTTGTTGGAATGGCTGTTGTAACTATTGTATTAGCAATAAAAATAGTTTACGATAAAACATCTGGGAAAAAAACTACTAAAAATGGTTCACAGTCTGCCGGACACAGGACTACTAGAAATGGTTCAAAGAGAAAAACTAATGACAAACATACAAGACCAAGACCGGGGCGTCAAAGTGAAAAGAAAAAGATGAAACCGTCTTGGAAAAGAAGGAGGTAAAATAATATGGATATTATAAACAGCATAAAATTTTGTCGAGACAAGCGAAAGGTTGCAAACGTATACCTCGATAAAGAGGACACATGCCATCATCTGACGGGATATATTACCGCCTGTAATGATGACGAGGTGCTGATAGCCCACATTAACACACGAGGCGAATACGACGGATTTGTATATGAATATGCAAGCAATGTTTATCGTGTCGATTATGACGGAGAGTATGAAAATAAAATCGGGACGCTGTATAAATTAAAACATCAAAGTCACCCGCAATTTGAACCTGATGAAGGAAATATTCTCTTCTCATTGCTGAAATTTGCTGAAAACAGCAAACTTTTGGTTTCGTTGGAGGATGAAGAGAACAGCGTAACCGGTTTTTTGAAAAGCTTTTCCGACACCCAAATTGAGCTTGAAACCGTAAATGACTACGGTAAATACAGCGGTGTTACCGTAATTGATTTGGAAATGGTAGAAACCATTTCCGTTGACACCGATTACGAGCAAGACGTTAAATTGTTGGCAGATAATAATACAGAGAACGGTTATGGGTGCTGAAAGCCGTGCGAAACAGTTGAAGTGTGTATATTTGTTTTATAATACACCGCCTTGGCTCAAACGAACCCTCTGCGGTACAGAAGCTACTATTACGACAGCGAGACGGGGTTCTACTATGTATCCAGCCGTTATTACGATCCTGAGATCGGTAGATTTATTAACGCGGATGCTGCTATTGGGGTGAAAATTAAGGAGATGAGAAAATGGGAGCTTGGGGAGCAAGATTATATGAAAATGATACAGCACTTGATATTAAAGACCGATTTGCTGATTTGCGAAAAGGGAAAACTGTCCAGCAAATCACAAATGAGTTGATTGAAGAGTACACTTGCGAGTTAGATGATGTCTTTTGTGCACCAGTTTTCTGGTTTGCTTTGGCAGACACTCAATGGAATTTAGGGCGGTTATTACCAGAGGTAAAAGAACAGGCTCTTGCATGGCTTGACAAAGGTGGAGATTTAGCGGTTTGGCAAGAAGAAAATCCCGAACTTGCGGTCACAAGAGAAAAGGTATTGATGGGATTGCAACAAAAGCTAAATTCCCCTCAACCTCCTGAAAAGAAAATTTCACAGCACCGTCTTTATAAGTGTGACTGGAAAATAGGGGATGTTTTTGCCTATCAATTCAATAGCGAATATGCCAAAGAAAATGATTTTTATCAGAAGTATGTTTATTTTGTGAAAGTAGCCGAAAACACGTGGTATCCAGGTCACGTAGTACCTGTTGTGTATTTTTACAAAAAAGTTGATAATGTTTTATCGGACATAACTTCGTTAAGCAATATTGACTTTATACCCCAATTTTATAAGCCAATAGCATATAAAAATAATCCTGGTATGAAAAAGCAATATTTATTAACACTACTTAACACATCATCAAGAGCAATACCTAAAAATCAACTGACATTTTTGGGAAATGTAGGTAATATCAAGCGAGTAGATAATGAAGATTTAAATTCATACAATGTAAATTGGAAACGTTTCGAGACATATATGATAGACAATTTTAAAGCATGGCTTTAAAGATTATACTGTATTATTGACAGTAATATTAAGACAACACCGTACAAAGGTTCGCAAAAAGCGGTGTATTTTGCGGTGGAGAGGTGGTTATCACAACGAATAGAGTATTGAATGGAATTACCATAATGGCAATGTTTAATTCAGTTAAAGAAAAATCCGGTTGGATATAAAATTCTGTTAAACTGTTCTTAAATAACTTATACCAGCAAGCATCGCCTTTTGGGGCAAAAGGTTAATTTCACAAATTTAACTGCTGTATATACTGGAACTACAGAAATTAAGTGGGATGATAAAACCACGAAAACAATATATACCGATGTAGGTTTTAGTGTATATGCGCTTTTAGCCATTGCCTATTTTCTAACCTCAGGTGAGCCAGCCCAAGCTCCGGAAACGTTTCCACAACCGGTGCCGGCACAGTAAGAAAGGAGAAAAAAATGTTGTATGGAATGTTCAGATTAGGCATTGGGTTCATAATTGCTATTGTTCTCTTTGTCCTTATTAAATATACTAAAACAATAGATAAGCGTAAATGTTGTATTGCAGCATTTATAGCTGTTTCAATAACTGTCAGCTTGTTGTACCTGATTCCGTTTGAAAACGCATTTATTACCTTTTCTACTCCTGAGAAAGCATTTCATTATACAAACTCTTGGGATATAGACGATATAGTTAGCGGAACGGAAACAAGCTTTGTGATTGCAAGCAAAAACAATGTGAATACTTATAAAATTGTCCCTAAAACGCAAAAAGGCTGGAAAATTAGCAGTATATTGGCAACAAAAGATATGTTTCAGTATTCTTGCAACGGAATATCTATTCATATATACAGATATAAAAACTCTTCGGATTATTATATCGCATTGTTTGATACTGATGGCGGTCAAATCAATATAACTGACAATCGTGGTTCCGACTTCATCTCCGTAATACAGAATCAGTCAACAGATATTGAACCGGTTTATCATTACTATGCTTGCATAAATAATATGGATAGCGAATATGTTATTACCCTTAATGGCGAAGATATAAAGCTGCCAATAGCAAAATATAGCTGATGCTTGCGGCCTTTGCGGTCGAATGAAATGTTTTTAATGATGTAAAGCACTCTCTACTTTTTTATGAAAGTGGAGGGTGCTTTTTGCATTTAAGGGCAAATCAGACGTTTTTTTGTGAAAAGCAATCCGTGTTGTATTTGTTCATGCGAAAACTTTTGCCCTATAAAATACAATGGTACGTGTAAGATTTGGGTTAATCTGAAATCTGCATTATTTGCGGTTGATGAGGTAAAGGAATGATGAGAGAAAGGAAAATAAAGAAAGAAGAGGTGTAAAGAATGTCATTTGATATATCAAAAATAGACACGCAAGATGTTGTAAATGCTATTAAAATGTTACGTAACAGCACAAATGCAGTTAATAAACATCTAAAATGTGCTGATACGTAACATTTTTGTCGTTCGTAATATAATATACCCCTCTTGATGTAGGTAGCACATCAGGAGGGGCGCTTTTATGCTATAACTAATAGTGTTACATATTGGTACAAATATAAGTGCTATTAAGCTGATAGAATACATGTTTAAATGAAAACAGCTTAACTTATAGTGCTGAATTAGCGGTCTGAAAAAGACAAAAATATAAACCGGTCGAAAATAACCGGTTTATATTTCTCGATTTCCAAAATTTCAGTAAAATATAGTATGGCTTTTTTACTGCAATTTTACTGCAGTTATGGAGTGCACAAGAGTGAATGTAGGGGGATTGAAAGGGCGGAAACATCTAAAAAAGCTCTTTGATACGCCTATATTCACGCTTGTTCTTCGTGATTCACGGTTGCAGCCGCGAAGCGATGGTGCGGATAACAGGACTTGAACCTGCACGCTTTTCGGCACAAGATCCTAAATCTTGCGTGTCTGCCAATTTCACCATATCCGCAAATTTCCGTTATTATACCAAATGTTTTTTTCAATATCAATAGACAAATTAGACATTTTGTTATATAATAATTATCAATTATTGTACAAAAGGGAGTTGCAGCAATGAGAAGCATTTTCACCGACAAGGTTTCAGACACGATGCCGCTGCCGGAATATCCGCGGCCTCAGCTTGTGCGCGACGGATGGCAAAATCTTAACGGTCTTTATGATTATAAAATATCAGACAGCAGTGAGAAAAAGCCGAATGATATTGACGGAAAGATTTTAGTTCCATTTGCTCCCGAGTGTTTTTTGTCAAAGGTCGAAAAGGGATTAAAGCCCACCGAAAGACTTTGGTATTTTAAAAAATTTTCATTAAACGACAATTTGAAAGGAAAGAGTATTCTTTTGCATTTCGGAGCAGTTGATTGGGAATGCAAAGTATATATTAACGACACCTTTGTAGGTTCACATATCGGCGGTTATTGCGCGTTTACTTTTGATATTACCGATTTTTTACGTGACGGTGAAAATGAACTTTCCGTTTGTGTATGTGACCCGACGGATTCGGGCTGGCAGCAACGCGGCAAACAGGTTAACAAGACGCACGGCTTTTGGTATACGGCTACATCCGGTATTTGGCAGACCGTTTGGCTGGAGGCGGTTGACAGCTGTTATATCAGAAAGCTTGATGTTGTTCCCGATATTGATAACAATCTTATATCAATCGATATAGACTTATCCGCCGAAATGAAAGGCGTTAAAATTAAAGCCCGGATAATGGACGGCGACAGCGTTTTAGTCGAGAAAACAGTTAAGCAGCATGACGAAATCAAGCTTAAAAAGTACGAATATTGGTCGCCCGAAAATCCCAAACTTTATGATTTGTTTATTACCGTTTCCGTTGGAGATAAAACGGTAGATTCTGTTAAAAGCTATTTCGGCATGAGAAAGTTCTCAATAGGGCGCGACAAAAAGGGAATAACACGTCTTTTCCTTAACAATGAACCGTATTTCCAAAAGGGACTTTTGGATCAGGGCTATTGGTGCGACGGAGGACTTACGGCGCCTACGGATGAGGCTATGATATTTGATATTTCTGAAATGAAACGTCTCGGATTTAATATGTTGAGAAAACATATTAAGGTTGAGCCGATGCGTTGGTATTATCATTGCGACAGACTCGGCATGCTTGTTTGGCAGGATATGGTAAGCGGCGGAGCGTACATCGGAGATTTCTACGCGGGAGTTTTACCTAATGTAGGTATTTACAAACTCAAGGATAACAAATACAACAGATTCAGCCGCGGCGATAAAAAATGGCGTCGCAACTACTATGAAGAGCTTGAAGAAATGATAAAACAGCTTTACAGCGTCACGTCAATTTACTGCTGGGTTCCGTTTAATGAGGCATGGGGGCAGTTTGATGCTTTGAAAGTCTGCGATTTTGTCAGAAGCCTTGACAGCCATCGTGTCATTGACCACGCAAGCGGTTGGTATGATCAGGGAGGCGGAGATATTGACAGTATGCATAAATATATCCTCCCGATTCATCTGAGAAAATCAAAAAAACGCGCTTTTGTTGTTACTGAATTCGGTGGCTATTCGAATATAGTTCGGGGCCATACTTGGAACGAGAAAAAAGCATTCGGATATATTATGTTTAAATCCAAAGAAAGTCTTACGAAGGCCTATAAAAAGCTGCTGGATAAGCAAATTATCCCAATAATAGATAAGGGCCTGTCCGGTACCGTTTATACTCAAGTTAGCGATGTTGAAAATGAAGTTAACGGAATTTATACATATGACAGAGCAGTTTTAAAAATTGATGAGAATGTTTTGAAGGACATTAACAGTCAGTTAAGATATTGAGAGGATATATATGGCGGCGACAAACAATCAAAAACTTAAGCTTCTTTATATACTGAAGTTTTTGCAGGAGAATACCGATGAGAACCATATTGCGCATGCCGAGGATATAAAGCTTTACTTGTTAAATCACGGAATTGCCGCAGAGCGGAAATCAATATACAGCGATATTTCAATCCTTATTGATTTTGGATATGATATAATTAAGAGTAACGGTTCCGGCGGCGGCTACTTCCTTGCAAGTCGTGACTTTGAGCTTGCCGAGCTGAGACTGTTAAGTGATGCGGTTCAAGCTGCAAATTTTATTTCTGCTAAAAAAACAAAACAGCTTCTGAACAAGATATTTACTCTTACAAGCGCAGAGCAGGCAAAAAAAATCAAATCCCAGGTCTATGTTGATAATAGGCCGAAATGTAAAAATGAAGAGCTGTATTATACAATTGATAAGCTTGACCGTGCTATAAACGATAACCGTAAAGTAAAAATAATATATCGCAGGCGTATATTATCGGATAATCCTGACCAAGCTTATGAGGAAAAAGAGCATATAATAAGTCCTTATTCTTTAATTTGGTCAAGTGACCACTATTATCTTGTCGGTAACAAAGAAAAATACGATAATCTTATGATTATGAGAATTGACAGAATCAAACACACAGAGATTATTGACGATTCTTTTTCCCGACCGTTTTCGGAAGTGTCTCCTTACAAATTCAGCTTTGATTCCGCCGATTATGCAAGCAAGCACTTCGGTATGTTTTCCGGCGAACCTAAGCCGATTTCTTTATTGTGCAGTAATGAAATTGTCGAAAATGTGCTTGACAGGTTCGGAGAGGATGCTAATATACACAAAAACGGTCCGTCAAAATTTGTTTTAAATGCCAATTCAGCCGTAAATGACGGATTAGTTTCATGGATTATTCAATTCGGAGGAAAAATTCAAGTAACCTCTCCAAATGAGCTGAAAAATATGGTGCTTAAAAGGGCGGAAGAAATCAAGTCTGCATATACAATTTGATTGTTGTGCAAAATTTACAAAAAATAATCAATATTTTCTGTCCATTATCCATAGCGATACTTGAAAAAAATCTAAGTTTGTTATAAAATAAACAAGATGAAAAATGTTAATTAACAACCGAAAGGATGTAAAAAATGAGTAGTGCTTTAAACAAAATGACAGTCGAAGATTTCGATGTCAAAGGTAAGAGAGTTCTCGTTCGTTGCGACTTTAACGTTAAAATGGAAAACGGCGTTATAACAAGCGACAAGAGAATAGTAGCTTCTCTTCCCACAATTCAGTATCTTATAAAGAACGGAGCCAAGGTTATCCTTTGCTCTCATCTCGGCAGACCGAAAGGACAGGTAAATCCCGAGTTTTCTATGAAGCCCGTTGCAGCTCGTCTCTCTGAGCTTCTCGGTCTGAAAGTTAAAATGGCTGACGATGTTGTCGGCCCGAGCGCTCAAGCTCTTGCCGCCTCGCTTAAAGACGGCGAAGTAATGCTTCTTGAAAATGTTCGTTTTGAACCCGGCGAGACTAAAAATGATCCCGAGCTTTCAAAGGCATTTGCTTCTCTTGCAGATCTTTATGTAAATGATGCTTTCGGTTCTGCGCACAGAGCTCATTCTTCAACTGCCGGCGTTGCCGCATATCTTCCCGCAGCATGCGGATATCTTATTCAGAAAGAAATTAAGTTTATAGGCGGAGCTTTGGAAAATCCGAAGAGACCGCTTGTTGCAATTCTCGGCGGAGCAAAGGTTTCTGATAAAATCGGCGTAATCACAAATTTAATTGACAAGTGTGATACTCTTATCATCGGCGGCGGTATGGCTTATACATTTATGAAGGCTCTCGGTCACAGTATAGGTGATTCTCTTCTCGAGGCTGATAAAGTTGACCTTGCTAAGGAAATGATGGATAAGGCTAAAGCTAAAGGTATTAAATTCCTTATTCCCGTTGATAATAAGGTGGGTAAAGAGTATAAACCCGATACCGAAGCAATGGTTGTTAATTCCGACGAAATTCCCGACGGTTGGATGGGACTTGACATAGGACCTAAGACTCAGCAGCTCTTTGCCGACGCTGTTAAAGATGCCGGTACCGTAATTTGGAACGGACCTATGGGCGTTTCCGAGTGGGACAACTTTGCAGCCGGAACAATAGCGGTTGCTACCGCCATTGCTGATAGTAACGCCATTTCGATTATAGGCGGCGGTGACTCTGCAGCAGCCATACAGAAGCTTGGTTTTGCTGATAAGATGTCTCATATATCGACCGGCGGCGGTGCTTCGCTTGAATATCTTGAAGGCAAAGAACTTCCCGGTATTGCAGCTCTTAACGACAAGAAATAATAAAAATACAGGTGAGTATTTTTACTCACCTGTTAATTATGATAAAGGAGTAATAATTATGAATAAAGCACTTCGTAAAGCTGTTATCGCAGGTAACTGGAAAATGAACAAGACTCCGAGTGAAGCTAAGGCTCTCATTGAGGAGATGAAGCCACTTGTAAAAAATGCAGATTGTGATGTGGTTCTCTGCGTACCTTATATTGATATCCCTGCCGCTGTTGAGGCCGCTAAAGGTTCCAATATAAAAATCGGTGCGGAAAATATTCACTTTAAGGCTTCAGGTGCATTTACCGGCGAGGTTTCGGCAGACATGCTCAAGGAAGCAGGAGTTGAATACGTTATTGTCGGTCACTCGGAGAGAAGAACATACTTCGGTGAAACCGACCAGACCGTTAACCTTCGTGCTCTTGCAGCTTTGAACGCTGGCTTTAAGACTATTATTTGTGTCGGCGAAACACTTGAGCAGAGAGAACTTGGTTATACTGAAACTCTTTTGAAATTCCAGACTAAGATGGCACTTACAAATGTAACAAAGGAACAGCTTGCAAATGTCATAATCGCTTATGAGCCTGTTTGGGCAATCGGTACCGGCGTAACAGCCACATCCGATCAGGCTGATGAGGGTAACGGCTTTGTAAGAGCTGCTATCGAGGAAGCCTACGGTAAAGATGCTGCTGAGAGCGTAACAGTTCAGTACGGCGGTTCAATGAATGCAAAAAATGCCGAAGAACTTCTTTCTAAAGTAAATGTTGACGGCGGACTTATCGGTGGTGCGTCTCTTAAAGCCCAGGATTTCTCCGTAATAGTTGCCGCTGCTTCTAAATAATGATTGAATAGTAAGATAAGGTGATTTGAATGAAAAAACCTGTTGTTTTATGTATAATGGACGGCTTCGGCCACAACCCGTCCGATTACGGCAATGCGATAAAAGCTGCTAATACACCGCGGTTAGATGAATTTATGAAGAATGATCCCATGACATATATCGGGGCTTCAGGAATGGATGTAGGCCTTCCAGACGGTCAAATGGGTAACAGCGAGGTAGGTCATACAAATATCGGTGCCGGCAGAGTTGTTTATCAGGAACTCACAAGAATTACTAAGGCAATAACCGACGGTGATTTCTTTAAGAATCCGGCATTTATGTGTGCGGTTGAAAATTGCAAAAAATACGGTACGGCTCTCCACTTGATAGGCCTTTTATCCGACGGCGGCGTACACAGCCACAATACTCATCTTTATGCTTTACTGGAACTCGCTAAACGTAACGGCATTAAGGACGTTTATGTTCATTGTCTTCTTGACGGTCGTGACGTACCTCCGGCATCCGGCGTTGAGTATATAAAAGAGCTTGAAGATAAAATGAGCGAAATCGGTGTTGGCAAAATTGCTACCTTAATGGGCAGATTTTATGCTATGGACCGTGACAATATGTGGGACAGAGTCGGAATGGCATACAGGGCTATGGTCAACGGTGAAGGCGTACACAATTCAAACGCCGTTGATGCAGTCAAAAAGTCTTATGAGACAATCGATGGTGACGGTAAGCATCTTACAGATGAATTTGTTATGCCCACAGTATGCTCCGAAGACGGCAAAATTAAAGAAAATGATTCTGTGGTATTCTTTAATTTCCGTCCGGACCGTGCAAGAGAAATAACAAGAGCTTTTGTGGATCCTGAATTTAAGGGATTCGAAAGGAAGTATTTCCCTCTTTATTATGTTTGCATGACTCAGTATGATGAGACTATGCCGAATGTTAAGGTTGCTTTTGCGCCTGAGGCTCTTAAAAATACTATGGGAGAATATCTTTCTTCTCTCGGCAAAACACAGCTTCGTATAGCTGAGACACAAAAATATGCGCACGTTACATTTTTCTTTAACGGCGGAGAAGAAAAAGTATATCCGGGCGAAGACAGAGTCCTTATCGACTCACCCAAAATTTCAACATTTGACTTGAAGCCTGAGATGAGTGCTTATGAGGTCTGCGACGCCGCTTGTGAGAGAATACTCAGCGGAAAATACGATGTTGTAATTCTTAACTACGCTAACTGTGATATGGTGGGGCACACGGGTGTTTTCCCTGCGGCGGTAAAAGCTGTTGAAACTGTTGATGAATGCGTCGGTAAGCTTGTTGATGCAGTCAATAAGATGGGCGGCGTTACACTTATAACCGCGGACCACGGTAATGCAGATAAAATGTATGCTGAGGACGGAACACCGTTTACTGCCCACACAACCAATCCCGTTCCGTTGATTGTAGTAGGTTATGATTGCAAGCTCAAACAAAATGGCGGCAGACTCTGCGACCTTGCGCCTACAATGCTTGACATTATGGGACTTGCAAAACCTGCTGAGATGACAGGTGTTTCTCTTATTGAAAAGTAATAAGCTTCACCAATATGGTTGCTGTAATTACACTAACCATATTGGCACACAGCGAAACAAAAGCTGTGTGCCTTATCTTTTTTATACCTATTGCTCCGTAATAAACGGTTATTACATAAAAAGTGGTTTCAGTTGACGCCATTACAGCGGAAGCACATCTGCCTATAAATGAGTCGCAGCCATAGTCTTTGAGCAGATTTTCAAATATGCTTAGGGACCCGCTGCCTGACAGCGGAGTTAGTGTTATCAGAGGTATCAGTTCGGCAGGAATACCGATATTTGTAAAAACAGGCGTTATAAGTTTTGTGAAGTAATCGCAGAGACCCGATTTTGTAAACATATTTACTGCCAGCATCATTGCCGTAATCGCCGGGAAGATGGCCAATCCGGTTTTGAGTCCTGACGGCACGCCATCGGTAAAATCCTGAAAGACGTTTCTCTTTTTCAAGAGCGAATAACATACTGTCCCTGCAATGAAAATAATGAATATGTAAGCACCTATTTTATTCATATTTTTTACCACCGAGCATCTTTGTCAAAATAATACCTGTTGTGACCGATGCAAATGAGGCTACGAGCGAAGCCGCCACAAAGTCCAAGGGATTTGCGGCACCGTTATTTTGCCTTACAGCTGCTATTGTAGACGGAAACACCTTTAAAGCTGTTGAGTTTAAGACTACAAACATAACCATATTATTTGTGGCTGTATATCCGTTAGGTCTGTCTTTTGCAAACTCTTTCATAACCAATATACCAAGCGGAGTCGAGGCGTTTCCAAGTCCTAACAGTCCTGCTGCCATGCTGAGACTTATTGCGTCAAAAAGTTTGCTTTTGGGTTTTACATCTTTAAATAAAAGCTTAATAATAGGGGACAGGGCCTTTGAAAATAATTTATTTAAGCCTGATTTTTCTATAATATTCATAATGCCACCCCAAAAGCAAAATACCCCTAATACAGATAGCAAAAATTCAACCGATTGTTTGCCGGATGCAATAATAGTACTTGATAAGCCCTCTGTGCTGCCACTAATAAATGAAAATATTACGCTTAGAAGAATTATGGCACACCATATATAATTCATCACTTCTATCACCGATACCATGTATATTCATATGAAATGATAAATAGATATTGCTTTTTCGTTGACATAATAATTTTAAAATGCTATATTATGTCAAAAGGAAGTTCCGAATGTTGCTTTTTGTTGAATGTTAGGAGTGAATATTATGAAATCTACGGGCATGGTCCGTGGAATTGATAAAATGGGCAGGGTGGTACTGCCGACCGAGACCCGTAAGCTTTTGAACCTCGTAGCAGGTAAAAGTGCCGTAGAGATATATACTGATGACGACTCCATCGTTTTAAAAAAATATGTTCCGGCGTGTATTTTTTGCGATAGTGTAGATGATATTGTAGAGTATAAAGGAAATAAAATTTGTAAGCAGTGTATTGAAAAACTAAATGCACTTGCAGAAGAATAAAATGCGTATTTTTATTGATGCCGACGGATGTCCTGTCACCGAATCAGCCATTAATTTTGCCAAACAACACAATATAGAGTGCTATGTTGTATGTGATACTTCTCATGAATTTTCGTTTAATTATGCAAGTGTTATTACAGTTTCAAAAGGCAAAGACAGTGCAGATTACAAAATAGTCAATCTTATATCACCCGGCGATATTGTGGTAACGCAGGATTATGGTCTTGCTGCTATGTGCCTTGCAAAGAATGCAAGGGCTATAAATCAAAACGGTTTGATTTATACTGACAATAACATTGACTTTCTTTTGCAGTCAAGGCATATATCTCGTGAAATTCGTATGTCTGGCGGCAGAACAAAGGGACCGCATAAACGAAAAGATTTTCAAAATGAAGATTTTTTAAGGTCTCTTAAAAGTTTAATTGAGAATAAATAAAAAACGATATCGAAGATTTAACTTCGATATCGTTTTTTTGTATTGATTGTAATTAAAGGTTACTTACATGATAACTGAGAGTCATAAGGCTGTCGGAAAGATGTACATTTTCAACTGCAACATTTGGGTAATCCGAAGCAATATCATAATGACTGAAATTCCAAAATCCTTTTACACCGAGCTTAACAAGCTCATCAACAATTTCTTTTGCATTATCGCTTGGTATACAAAGTACTGCAACGGCAGGGGAGTTGTCGCGACAAAAATCATACAGACCGTTAATATGTCTTACGGGTATGTTACGTACAAGCTTGCCTGCAAGTGCTTCGTTTTTATCAAAAATACCGATGAGGTTAAACCCGCGTGCTTCAAAAGACATATGAGAAGCTATGGCGTGACCGAGATTTCCTGCACCTATCAGTATAGTCTTAAGATGATTGTTAACACCGAGTATAGAACCTATTTCTTTGTACAGCTGTTCAACATTATATCCGTATCCTTGCTGACCGAAGCCACCGAAGCAATTAAGATCCTGGCGAATTTGTGAAGCGGTAAAACCCATTCTTTTTGATAACTCACCGGATGATATACGAACTGTTCCGTTCTTTTTTATTTCACCTAAAAAGCGATAATATCTCGGAAGTCTTTTAACGACAGATAACGATACCGAATCATTTTTTGCCATTACTCAGTTCACCTCACTTTGAAAGCTTTTGAACGGTTTCCATTACATAATCTCCGAATTCGCTGCATGTTGCACCGTCTTCTCGTCCGGTAATTACATATTTTTTATCGGTGAACATACAGTAATCCAGAGCCTTTTCAAGAAGATCCGCTTTGTCTTGTTTACCGATGTGCGACAGAAGCATAACTGTAGCACGGAGCATGGAGCAAGGATCGGCATATTGACCTCTTCCTTCGGAAATCATACGCGGAGCAGAACCGTGTATAGCTTCGAACATTGCATATCTTTTTCCGAGATTAGCACTTCCTGCCGTGCCGACGCCGCCTTGGAATTCGGCAGCTTCGTCGGTTATAATATCGCCGTATAGATTCGGGAGAACAAAAACTTTAAAGTCTTTGCGTCGCTTTTCATCAATAAGCTTTGCTGTGGTTATGTCGATATACCATTCATCAGTAGTGATTTCAGGGTATTCCTTGCCGATATTTTTGCATATGTTGAGGAATTTACCGTCTGTCGTTTTAATAACATTAGCTTTGTTGATAATTGATACGCGATCTTTGTGATTCTTACGAGCATACTCATACGCCATTTTGGCAATTCTTTCCGAACCTTCACTTGTTGCTACAACAAAATCAAATGCAAGATCGTCGTCAACATTTATGCCCTTTGAACCTACGGCATAAGCACCCTCGGTATTTTCACGGAAAAATGTCCAATCTATTCCTTTTTCAGGAACTTTTACAGGGCGAACATTTGCAAATAAATCAAGAGCTTTTCTCATGGCAACATTGGCACTTTCAATGTTTGGCATACCGCTGCCTGCTTGCGGTGTCGTTGTTGGGCCTTTTAAAATAACGTGACATGATTTAAGCTCTTCCAGAACATCGTCCGGAATAGCCTGCATATGGGCAATTCTGTTTTCGATTGTAAGTCCGTCAATGACTTTAAACTCAACTTTTCCGGCTTTAACATCGTCTTCAAGCATATACTCAAGAACTCGTGCCGATTCTTTTGTTATAATCGGTCCAATGCCGTCTCCGCCGCAAACGCCGATAACTATTTTATCAAGTTTATCATAGTCAATACTGTCCTTTTGAGCTTTAATTCTGTCTGAACGTTCCGATTGCTCGCGAACGAGTGCTTCAAACTTTTTTAAAGCTTCCTGCAAATTTTCTTCAGTCATTTTTATCCTCCTATTATAATGATTCTCTTGTGTAGTTGAGAAGACCGCCTGCAAGGATAATATCCTTTTGGCGTGTTGACAAATCATATTTAAGCTCGAACTCTTCGCCGGTTGTTTCGTTAAGCAACATCACGGGTTTGTCTGAGAGTATCTCGTCTTTTACGTTTTTAAGACCGAGAAGGTCGCCCTCGGAAATCTTGTCGTAATCATCGGGGTTTTTAAAGTTGAGAGGCAATATACCGGCATTAATAAGATTTGCACAGTGAATTCTTGCAAATGATTTTGTGATAACCGCCTTTATACCGAGATAAAGCGGAACCAAAGCCGCATGTTCACGAGAAGAGCCCTGACCGTAGTTGGCGCCGCCGATTATAATTCCTTTGCCTTCTTTTTTACATCTGTCGGGGAATTCCTTGTCGCACACTCCGAAGCAGAACTGTGAAAGGTAAGGTATATTTGAGCGATAGGGTAGTATCTTGGCACCTGCCGGCATAATATGATCGGTGGTTATATCATCTCCGACTTTGAGAAGTGCTTTAGCTTCAATGCTCTCCGGTAATTTTTCGGTTTTTGGGAACGGTTTGATGTTTGGACCGTAAATAACCTCAACCTTGTCTGCGTCTTCTTCTGAAGCGGGCATTTCTATCATATTGTCATTAACAATAAATCTGTCGGGCATAAGGATGTGAAGCGGTTCTCCGTTTTCTCTCGGATCGGTCAATACACCGGTGATTGCCGATACCGCGGCAGTCTCGGGGCTTACAAGGTATATTCCTGCGTCTGCGGTTCCTGAACGTCCCTCAAAGTTTCTGTTGAACGTTCTGAGAGAAATGCCTTTTGAATTAGGCGACTGACCCATACCTATACATGGTCCGCAAGCGCTTTCGAGAATTCTGGCACCCGCATTTATCATATCCGAGAGTGCTCCGTTGAGTGCAAGCATATTAAGCACCTGCTTTGAACCCGGAGCGATGCTCAGGCTGACGTTTTCGGCAACGGTATGTCCCTTTAATATAGCCGCGACTTTCAGCATATCCATTAAAGAGGAATTAGTGCATGAGCCTATGCATACCTGGTCAATTTTAATTTTGCCTATTTCAGAAACCTTTTTTACTTTATCGGGCATATGCGGCATAGCTGCAAGAGGCTCAAGAGAAGAAAGGTCTATTTCAATAAATTCGTCGTATACCGCATCGCTGTCGGCAGAAAGCTCTGTCCAATCATCAACTCTGCCTTGTGCTTCAAGAAACGCCTTGGTTATTTCATCTGACGGGAAAACCGACGTTGTTGCTCCAAGCTCAGCACCCATATTAGTTATAGTTGCTCTCTCCGGAACGGATAAAGATTTAACGCCTTCGCCTGTATACTCGATTATTTTGCCTACACCGCCCTTAACAGTCATTCTTCTGAGAACTTCAAGGATTACGTCTTTGGCCGTAACATAAGGGCTGAGTTTTCCGGTAAGATGTACATTGACGATTTTCGGCATGGTAATATAGTATGTGCCGCCGCCCATTGCAACAGCTACGTCAAGTCCACCTGCACCCATAGCGAGCATACCTATACCGCCGCCTGTGGGTGTGTGGCTGTCAGAGCCAATAAGCGTTTTTCCGGGTTTGCCGAAACGTTCTAAGTGTACTTGATGGCAAATACCGTTTCCCGGACGAGAAAATCTAATTCCGCGTTTCTTTGCAACACTGCCTATAAAACGATGGTCATCTGCATTCTCAAATCCTGTCTGCAAGGTATTATGGTCAACATAAGCAACCGAAAGCTCTGTTTTAACTCTTTTAATGCCCATGGCTTCAAATTCAAGATATGCCATAGTGCCGGTTGCATCCTGAGTAAGAGTCTGGTCTATTTTGAGACCGACCTCACTGCCGACTTTCATTTCTCCGCTGACAAGATGTGACTTAATAAGCTTTTGAGCTACTGTGTAACCCATATAGATCGCTCCTAACTTTTTCACATTTTTAACAATCTTATTTTAATCCATATGAAATACTTTGTCAATGAATTATCAAGTGAATTTTCATCATATAACCTGATTTTCTTTAATAATAGGGAAATAGAGATTATATCATAGCAAGTCTGCATAAATATAAGAGGTTTATGTGTACCGCTTTGCGCTTGAAAACAAAATAACCTAAAAAAAGCAAAAAAATAAAGCTTACCGCTTAAAAAGGCGGTAAACAATATTTTTTTGCCCAGAAAATATTTGATCCCCTCAATAAACTAAATTATATACGTCATAATGGAAAAAGTCAATAAAAATTTTAAAAAAGTTTAAATTCTTTTATAAATTAAATGAATTTTTGATTCGAACTTGAGAAAAAGTAAAAAACAAGTGCTTTTTTACACTAATGGCAATAACAGTATTTTAAATATCAACCTGGAACAGCTATTGCTATAAAAAAACATTTGTGCTAAAATAACTACAGTTATAAAATGAGTTATTATGGGCATAATGATATTTGACTTTATATGGGGGTATTGTTATGACTTATAGTAATTTGATTGAACCTATTTCTCCAAAAGAATCTCCCACGGAATTTCCGGATGCTTCGGTAGACGAAGATGACAATACGGACGGCGATATAAAACAGATTGTTGAGACGGGTTCGGTTACTGTTTCCAAAGACGGTCATTATATTCATTGCCTTACTGTGATAGGGCAGATTGAAGGGCATTTTATATTGCCGCCGCAAAATAAAACAACAAAATATGAGCACGTTATACCTCAGCTTGTTGCTATAGAAGAAAGTAGAGATATAGAAGGTCTGATTATAATTTTGAATACCGTCGGTGGAGACATAGAAGCCGGGCTTGCACTTGCGGAACTTTTAAGCGGTATGAGAAAACCTACTGTATCGCTTGTTCTCGGCGGGGGGCATTCAATCGGCGTGCCGTTGGCGGTTTCCGCTAAAAAGTCTTTTATTGTTCCGTCGGCAACAATGACTGTGCATCCGGTGCGAATGAACGGGCTTGTACTCGGCGTTCCTCAAACATTGTCTTATTTTGATAAGATGCAGGAAAGAATAGTAAGATTTGTTGCAGATAATTCTTCGATGAAATCAGAAAGATTCAGAGAACTTATGACTGCAACCGGAGAACTCGTTATGGATGTCGGAACGGTTCTTGACGGAGAAGCTGCTGTAAAAGAGGGCCTTATTGACAGTCTCGGCGGTTTATCCGATGCTCTTGATTGCCTTTACGGTATGATAACAAAGGAGAATAGGTAGTGGTTCTTTATTCTGTGATTTCGCCATATGAGATTTTTCCTTTTACGGCGCCGGAAAATTCAGTAAGGTCTATTGACGGTGGTTATGTGGAATATAGAAATATTAACGGAAAATGTACCGCAGTTTCTTTGCGTTCTACAAATCCGTATGATTATATATCTTCAAAATATTTTAATCCAAAAATTCATTATCGGAGGATATTATGAGTGTTTTAAAAGCTATTATTTTGGGCATAGTGCAGGGCGTTACCGAATTTCTACCGGTTTCGAGCAGTGGACATTTATCACTCTTCCATTATCTGTTGGGAACCACAAGCGATACATCCCTTTTGTTTGATGTAATGCTTCACTTGGGAACTTTAATCGCAGTCTTTATTGTTTATTACAAAACTATTTGGGCTCTTGTTATTGAGTTCTTTAAACTAATCAAGGACATTTTTACAGGTAAATTTAAATTTAAGGAAATTACCGGAACAAGAAAAATGCTGATCATGTTTGTATTTTCGTGTATTCCGTTGCTTTTCTTGCTTATACCTGTGGGCGGCGGTCAAAAACTTATGGACGTTTGCGGCAGTTTTGCTGAGGATGATAACCTTTGGGTCGAGGGATTCAGTTTCCTGTTAACAGCTGTATTACTTCTCACTTCTACATATATATCAAAGAAAAAGAAACTTGTGAGAGAGGTCAATACAACAGATGCGTTTGCCGTAGGTGTAGCTCAGGCGTTTGCTGCGGCTTTTCCCGGGCTTTCACGTTCCGGATCGACGATATCAACCGGTATGATGTGCGGCGTAAACAAGGAGTATATGGTTCAGTATTCGTTCATTCTTGGGATTCCTGCAATAATTGCCGCTAATATATCTCAGACTAAAGATGCAATTGAAATTCATCAAAGCATCGAAGTGTTGCCTACCGTGATAGGCATAATTACTGCAATGGTAGTAGGTGTTCTTTGCATAAAATTACTTCAATGGATACTGAAAAAAGATATGTTTAAATATTTCGGATATTATTGCATAGCAATCGGTATATTTACGCTTGCGTGCCAGATATTCAAAATTCACTTTTAATGATTTTAATGGAGCTGAATTAAATGCCGGCAACAAAAAATAAGAAAGTTTCTCCGCCGAAAAGAGGCAAAAGACCTTCTCCTACAAAAAGCACAAAACAAAATGAAGAAAAAGCGGCGGCTAACAGGCAGCTTGCCGCAATAATTCTTTTTGCCGTTTCGGTCTTTTTTATATGTCTTTCGTTTATTAACGGAGGAGGCTTGTGGGGTGGTTTACGGACTCTCAGTTTTGGCCTTTTCGGCTTCTCGGCATTTATATGGCCGTTGGTTTTAATATATGTTGCAGTTATGGCTACGCTTGATAAGACCGACCAAAAAATCGGAGTTAAGATTTTTGAGGCCGCAATGCTGATAATACTTTTATCCGCTGCTATACATATTTTCGGCTTTCACGGGATTGTTGACTTTTCGGAAAATGTTATAGATGCCTACAATGCTTATAGATTTGACGGTTCACTTGTCGGCAGCGGTGCTGTCGGCGCAATAATTGGCGGTGCGATATTGCTTGCTACCGGCAGCAGTAAGCCGGCTGCGATAGCTATTATTTTGATATTAATGTTCTTGTTTTTAATGCTGATGACCGGGACAACCTTAAAAAAATTGATGAAGGGTGTTTACAGTCCTGTCAAGAAAGTCAGTGAGTATCGTGAGGAAAAGCTTGAGCAGCTCGCGAGTGCGGAAGAGCGAAATCGAGAGTCATTTAATCCCGATGTCGATTTAGGCCCGGAGCCGGTTACGGAAAAATCAGCAAAGAAATCAAAGAAAACAGCCGATATTGTCCAATTTGATAATGTGGATAAAAAAGAATCCAACGAAGCTGAAACAAATGAACTTACGGAATCAAAACCGGTGCTTCTTGATGATATAATTAAAAAGATGAACGGTGACGAAGCAAATTCACAAATTTCAAAACCGATAGAAGAAGCTGCAAAAAGCTCTGCGTCTGCTTCTGCGCTAAAATCGGTAAAAGGCACCGTATCCGATGATGAAAATGACAAACCGAAAGCCGAATATCAATTGCCTTCGTTAGATTGTCTGGCCGAGCCTAAAAACGGCCGAAATGTTAAATATGAGGACGAACTCAAGGCGAATGCCACTAAGCTTGTTGATACTCTTAAGAGTTTTGGGGTTGAAACAAGAATTGTTGATATAAGCAGGGGACCGTCGGTAACTCGCTATGAAATCCAGCCTGCCGCAGGTGTTAAAATCAGCCGAATAACCAATCTCTCGGACGATATAGCATTAAACCTTGCAGCTTCGGGTGTCAGAATTGAAGCTCCGATACCTAATAAGGCGGCTGTCGGAATAGAAGTGCCGAATAAAAACCGTTCTACGGTTACTCTGCGCGAAATTATAGATACAGATCAATACAGAAATGCGAAATCAAAGCTCTTTGTCGCGTTGGGCAAAGATATTGCAGGAAATTGCACATATGCAGACCTTGCCAAAATGCCGCACCTTTTGGTTGCCGGCACTACCGGTTCAGGTAAATCTGTATGCCTTAACTCGATGATTGTCAGCATACTTTATAATGCAAAACCCGATGAAGTTAAGCTTCTTATGATAGACCCGAAGCAGGTTGAATTTACGGTCTATAACGGAATTCCGCATCTTATAGTTCCTGTTGTATCGGACCCGCGTAAAGCTTCGGGTGCTCTTGCGTGGGCGGTTACCGAAATGTTGTCAAGATACAAAACTTTTTCGGATAACAATGTGCGCGATATCAGCGGTTATAACAGCATATGCGAGAGTATCGGTCAGAAAAAAATGCCGCAAATCGTTATTTTTATTGATGAGCTATCAGACCTTATGATGGCAGCACCGCACGAGGTAGAAGATTCTATTTGTCGTCTTGCTCAAATGGCACGTGCTGCGGGAATGCACCTTGTTATTGCCACTCAAAGACCGTCTGTTGACGTAATTACAGGTCTTATTAAAGCTAATATTCCCAGTCGTATTTCATTAAAGGTTTCCTCCCAAATCGATTCGCGCACCATAATTGATACGGCAGGAGCTGAAAAGCTTTTAGGTAACGGCGACCTTTTATTCTACCCGGTAGGAATTGCAAAGCCTCAACGTATACAGGGTTGTTTTCTTTCGGATAAAGAAGTAGAAACTGTTGTTGACTTCATTAAAAAGCAGGAGAAATCGTCTTATGACGATGAAGTAATGAATGAAATCGAGCGACAGGCTGCAATGGAAAAGAAGAAAAACGGCGGAGCTGTTTCGGACGGTGATGATTCCGACGGCGAAACAGACGAAATGGTTCCGAAAGCAATAGAGATTGTCGTTGATGCGCAGATGGCTTCTACGACCCTGCTTCAAAGAAAACTTAAGCTCGGTTATGCAAGAGCCGCAAGAATTATAGATACTCTTGAAGAGCGAAATATTATAGGTCCGTATGAAGGCAGTAAACCGAGAAAAGTCCTCGTAACAAAGCAACAGTGGTATGAGATGAATGCTTTGGCACAGGGTGGAGCTACAAAAGATTACACTGCCTCCGATGAAAAAAACGATGATACGGAAATTCCGGAGTAAATTATGAATGGTTTCTTACCTGTAACAAAAGAAGAAATGATTGCGCTCGGATGGGATAGCCCTGATTTTGTTTATGTTTCCGGTGACGCATATGTGGATCATCCCAGCTTTGGTGCAGCTATAATTACCCGTGTGCTGGCATCTCAAGGATTTCGGGTGTGTATGCTGTCGCAGCCTAATTGGAAAAACACATGCGATTTTATGCGTTTCGGCAGGCCGAAGTATGGCTTTTTGCTCTCTTCCGGCAATATTGATTCTATGGTTGCTCATTACACCGTAGCTAAAAAGCCTCGAAGTAAGGACGCGTATTCTCCCGGCGGAAAAATGGGAAAAAGACCTGATAGAGCCGTAATCGTTTATTGTAAAAAAATCAGAGAAGCTTATAATAACATTCCTATAATAATAGGCGGGCTTGAGGCTTCGCTTCGCAGATTTGCTCATTACGATTATTGGGAAGATAAGCTACGACCCTCGATTCTTTTTGACTCGGGGGCTGATTTGCTTATTTACGGAATGGGAGAAAAGCAAACGCTTGAAGTGGCGAACAGGCTGAAAAACGGTGAAGATATACATTTGATGCATGACATTAACGGAACATGCTATGCTGTTCCCGTTTCCGAAACTCCGCTGTATGGTAAAGAATGTCCATCTTACGAGAATGTATTGAAATCCAAAAAGGAATATGCTGTTTCCGTGAGAATTGAGCAGGATGAGCAGGATCATATTCGCGGAAAGCTTCTGAAGCAGCGTCACGGTAATATGATGCTTGTGCAGAATCCGCCGATGTCTCCGTTAACGAGAGATGAGCTTGACTTCGTTTATTCTCTTCCTTATACTCGTGAGTATCACCCTATGTATGAAGAATTTGGCGGAGTTCCGGGGCTTGAAGAAGTTAAGTTTTCGATAACACACAACCGCGGTTGTTTCGGAGCGTGTAACTTTTGCTCGTTAGCATTTCACCAGGGGCGGTTTGTTACATCAAGAAGCAAAATGTCCGTTCTCGCCGAGGCTGAAAAACTGAAACAATTACCTGATTTTAAAGGGTATATACATGATGTAGGAGGCCCAACCGCAAACTTTAGGTATCCTTCATGTGAAAAACAGTTAAAAAACGGCTTGTGTAAAGGTAAAAAATGCTTGGCTCCGAGTGCTTGTCCCGCTCTTAAAGCGGATGAAACTGAATATTTAGATATTTTAAGAGAGCTAAGAAGGATTCCGGGCATCAAAAAAGTTTTTATTCGCTCCGGTATAAGATATGATTTTATGCTAAAGGATAAAAATAATGAT
>ENA-OOWO01000745-OOWO01000745.1-human-gut-metagenome-genome-assembly--contig:-NODE-745-length-21902-cov-11.047558_pt1 | contig 21902 bp, 12 predicted proteins | sample MGYA00241579_ERZ501327 | MGnify/ENA primary metagenome ERZ501327 (study PRJEB25962, sample SAMEA2042836) | human gut metagenome | biome: human gut; feature: human-associated habitat; material: faeces...
TTGTAACAATGGACATGTCCCGTCCTGCGTGGTGTGACGGACTTTTATAAAAGTCCTAAACATAATAGGGACTTTTAGATTCACTGGCTATGGCCGCTCACTTAAAAAGTCCTCCTATTATGCTCAGGCACCGCCCGAGACCTGGCATCCTCCACTTACAGACATTATAACAAAGTATAACCCTTAAGCAAAAGTTTTCAATGGAAACGAATAAACCACGCGCCTCCATCCATGTTGGCGCAGGTAAGAAATCATTCTCTGCACAGATGGGTAACGAGGCAGAGCGTAGAGGCTGGGACGAGAAACGTTACCAGTCCAAGAATGCCGAGACGGAGAAGAACAACCACTACAACTTCTCACGCAAGCATCTCAACTTTGAAATCACCAAGGGGTGCAAGGTTATGCCCCTTGGCTCCAATCCTATTCCACTCCATCAACGCCTCCAACAGCGTCACGATGAACTGGGGTTCAAACCTTACATGGATGCAAAGCATCCCAACCAAGTTGCTCAGAACAGTCCGAACGGACTGGTGAACATCATCTTTGGCGGCGACCACGAAGTGATGAAACGACTGGCCTTTGACGAACAACAGATAGACACCTCTGACCCATATGCAGACAATAGCCACATCAAGCTGATGCCAGCTATCTATGAATGGGCCAAGGACACCTATCAGTTCTGCTGCCGTATGTGGGGCGAGGAAAACATCATCGGCTTCGACGTGCATTGTGATGAGACTGGTGTTCATGCTCATGCTTTGACCGTTCCTGTAGAGAAAGTTAAGAAGCGTGGACGCATCGGTAGTCAGTATGTCAATAATGACAATCCCGACAAGATCCTGTCAACGAAAGAGTGGAAGGCCTTGCCCAAAGAGGAACGCAGCAACTACATCAAGACTGAATCAACAAAAGGTGTGGTAGAGCGTGTGTCGTATGCTAAGGTATGGGGTGAAACAGCCAAAGGCAAGTCCGAGTACCTCTCTGACCTCCACACAAAGTACTATAATGAGGTGGGCAAGAAGTATGGCTTGGAGAGAGGCATCCCATATCATGAACTATCCGAAGAAGAGAAACGGGAACGCAGACACAAGAGCAAGGTTGTGTTGGAAGCTGAACGTCAGGCGAAACAGGCCATAGCAGAGGCAGAGAAACTGAAAGCGGAGATTGAAGTAGAAGCATCTATTGTCACACAAAAGAGAGAGAAAGCCTTGAAGGATTTGAAGACTGCTCAATCCGGCTTCCTTGCCAAAATCTTCCAACCTGGTAAGTACAAGAATGAAGAGGCTGCAAAGCTTAAAGAGTCTTATGATGCTGGTGTTACAGAAACCATCGGTGCCTTTATCAAAGCTGCGGGATTGAAATGGAAAAGTGAACCGTCTGCAGAAACCTTGGGACAACAATTCCGCATGTCATGGGACACGAACAAGAACCTTTCCAATGAATTGAAGACCAAGGAAGAAATCATCTCATCAAAGGATGTTGAAATCCGAGGACTTCGTGCTAAAGTAACCACCCTCACAGAAGAAGTGAATGGACTCAAATACCGCCTGACACTCATCGATGAGAACGCCTTAGAGCGATTGCGCAACGCCAAGAATGCTGAAACCGCTCGTGCAGACAAGGCTAAAAGCGAACTGGATTCGATTCGGTCAGCTTATCAAAACCTTCTGGGAAAGTGGTATGCCCTTTGGAATGAACCAGAGTACAACGAGGCAGCAAGGAAGGTAAAGGAGCGCAAAGAGTGCGAGGCTCGACTTGCCGAAGAGAAACAAGACCGATACCAAAACATTCTTAATCGCTTCATCGCAGAAGGACGTGCAGCCCTCAGATCATTCGCCCTTTCAAATAGAACGAACTTCAACGACAAAGAGGCTGCATCCATCTACTACGGCATCATGGCTGTTGCCCATAAGATGGAATTGAACCTTGGTGCAAAGGAAGGGATTACCTCGGCTGTCAACAACTTCCTTAGTGGTATGTCATGGCGAGACTGCTCAAAATTCAATGAAGAGTGCGTCACTAACTGGACACATCTATTTGCGGAACGGGATGTGACCTACGAATCATCTATCATAGACAACTTTATTTCTTTCGTTGATTATATGTCATGCAATGCAGAAACCTACACTTCACTTGGTGGCTCCAATGGCTGTGCCGACCAACTTACAAATTGGGATGGTACGAAGAAACTCGGCCTCGGCTCACAAACAAAGAAGAAAGGTCAATCTTATTGAAGCTATCAAAGCAATAAAGTTGAGAGCGATCTGCAACAAATTGTACCTGCAAGTCACTCTCAACTGTTAAAATGTAGCTAAAAAAAACGAAGATTCTTAGGAATTTTTGTTTGTGTTCCGAATTTTACGACTATCTTTGTAGTCAAAATCTGACAATTCTACAGATGAATAATTACTGATGACACCTATATGAGCAAAGCCGCTAGAAATATATTATCCTTGAATCATGATGAAGCGATGGACTTCTTCATGAAGTCTGAGCAATATCATGGATTTGAACTACCGGAGTACTTTTCTTTTGATGAAGTTCTGAAGTATGTCCGTGAGAAGGTAAGGACCATTTCTTATGAAGAATGCCTAAAAAAAGGTGTTTCTCCAGACTCTCTCTCAGATGTTAATCTTGATATCTTGCTCAACAAGGATGGACGCTATGCCGTTCGTCCTATCATCCTAGCCAATCCTTTCCTCTACTACTTCCTTGTGCGAGAGGTTTGTTGCGAAAACAATTGGCAAGTAATAAAAGATTTGTTTGAGAAGTTCAATGTCCCTCATATCACATCTTGTGCAATTCCAGTCATCCCTAACGAGAAAGAGCCATTCCATAAGGCAACGACTATCAACAATTGGTGGAATAGTATGGAGCAACGTTCCATTGAATTGTCATTGGAATATCGTTATATGTTTGTGACGGATATCACCAATTGCTATGGTTCTGTCAATCCACAGACATTCGATTGGGCATTCACTCTCAAAGACACAACCATTGAAACAGGTATCCAAAGCCCAATCGCTCAAAACATACAGAAATTCCTTCGTGCTTTACAGCAAGGTCGCAACATTGGTATTCCGCAAGGTAGTGCGATCTTTGACTTTGTGGGTGAGATAATCCTTGGCTATTCTGACCTTCTGTTGCACGAATCATTGCAAGCCAAAGCCAAGGAATATGAGGGACAAGGAAAGGTCTTCCCTGATTACGAGATTATCCGCTATCGTGACGATTACCGTATCTTCTGTAGCAATCGTGAGGCACTCGAAGACATCTCATACATCTTGCAGCAGGTTCTGGAGCGATTGAATTTTCGCATGAATAGCCAGAAGACAAAAATAAGCGACAGCATTGTGACTGATGCTGTCAAGTCTGACAAGCTGGCTTACATCTACAACACTCCTATCTTCAACAAGAAAGGCGTTGATTTCGATAGCTACGAAAAGCATTTACTCTTTATCTTAATGTTTGCTCGTCAATATCCTGATAGCGGTTCTGTAAAGATCATGCTATCTGATATCGACAAACGAATAGAAGAACATCTACAATCGCTCGAAGAGAATAATAATTCAAAAGCTGAGCATTGGGAATCTGTTGATCTTGGCGAAGATGCAATACCGTCTAAATCAAAAAGCATATTTTCTGAGCTTAAGGCCTACAATCGTACTAAATATATTCCAGGAGGTAGCATACGTGCTCTTTCAGCCATTTGTACCCAGATAGCACTTGAAAATGTGGGTTGTGTACACTATGCTCTTCGTGTCATTAGCCGCATGATTGATTCTCTTAAAGATATGAAAGAAAAACAATCCATTATAAACCTCGTCTATCATAAACTCTGCAATCAGCCAAATTCTGACTATAATCAGCTTTGGCTACAGAACATGACCTATACTCAGGACAAGAATACTGGCACATCACCATACTCTCTTCGACTTTGCCAGCTTGTTGCAGGCAAAGAGATTCTACCACTATGGAATAATCAGTGGTTGAATTCTGAATTGGCTGAGAATCTCCCTTATGATTCTATTGTAAACAAGGAAATCTTGAAGAAGGTTACACCTGTGATTATGTTTAGAGAAACAAGAATGTATAACGAAATTATTGATTTGTAATATTATGTATCTAGATTTTATCAAAGACATATTTCAGCTCCATGACTATATATGTATTGAGTGCGGGAATGAAAAAACAGAAGGTTTTATAGTTAAAATAAGCAGTGAACTCATTGCTATTAAGACTTCTACAGGTATAGTTATAAAAAAAGATGCAGATATCACAAATGTGTATTCAGTTGACAGGACAGCAGAAGAAGCCCACACGTCTTTTGCTGATAAAGAGATGCCGAGTGATTCCTCTGCTATTTCTCAAGAATCTTCTACAGAAGAAATACAGGACATGCCTACGCCCGAACAAGACAATTCTCTCAACACCATGGAAGAACAAGCTTTACCAGTATCTCATCCTATAGCCACATCCTTTCAAATCACAGAAAAAGTCGAGAGCAAAGACACAGTATATGAAACTCCTAAACCACAAGTAAAAGTTGTCGGTTACATAGATTTGTCAAAAATAAGAGACCAGAGAAAGAAGAAAAACACGAATACAGCAAATAACACCGTATTAGATTCATCCAAATCTGAAACCATTGCACCATCCCCACAGACAGCCGCTCAAGAAAAGAAAATAATCAAAAGCAAATCTGCTTCTTTGAACACTGCTCTAATTGAGAATAAAATCAATGGGCTTTTACAATCTGGGAAAGCAATTGAAGCACTAGCTCTAATAAATGACTATATAAAACACGACAACTGCACGGGGAAATTCAAAAGTAGCCTATTATTAAAGAGGGCCCAAACGTATTCTGCTCTCTCAGATTATGAAGCTGCAAAAGTAGCATATATGGACCTTATTGAATACAATGAATCCATAAAAAGTCCTGTAAATAATTTAAGCCATTTATATACTGAACTTGCGAGATTACAGAATCAAACAGATGAATCTAAAGAGATTATTCTGGAAACATTAGGAAAAGCTTTAAAATACAATCCGAGCAATAGTTATGCTTCTACTCTTTTTGAACAAATAAATTCCGGTAATTATCAGATTAAAACTTATAATACAGAAGACAATCAACTCCTTCTTGATTCAGAAGAATTGTCTACAACGATTAGTAAAATGATCGATATAGATATTAAGGAGCATACGTTTAGCCATGAAAAAATTATTAAAAATGGAGGCGAATCTACCCCGAGTATTGCGAAATCAATTTACGAAGAAGCGAAAAGAACTAAAGATGTTGATATGTCAGAAAGATATCCAGTATATTTGGAGGCGGCAAAAGCATATAGTATTTTGCCTGTTGGTAGTTATGACATCCAAGAATATCTGGAGTCTGTTGCATATTATGCTATTCTAAAAGGTAATTCGTTATTTATTAGGTTTAAGAAGATTCTTGCGGAGGACACCCCCAATATTGTAATGCTGACCCATATAAAAGATAGTGCATGCAGTTATTATATTGAGTCCCTTAATCTGCTATCGAATATTGAAGGAGGACACCTTCTCACAATTTTGGCCAATTATTTGAAAATGAATATTGCATTGGTTAATGTTCAAAAAGGAGTTAAGCCAAATATATCTGGACAATTTAATAAGGTTTTCTTTAACTGTGTTAGTAGTTCTGACTCGAATATTAATTTAATTGCTTGGGCAACAATTGTTGCAGTTGGTACAGCTAGTCCAAAAGCATGGAATAAATTATTTTGGATTAAAGGCGGAACAGGAGGATTATATAATGTTATGACGTCGCCAGAAAAACGTCAAAGTATTTATTCCATATTGAATAGAATTAACGACGACCCTGTAAATACAGATTTAATGCCTGGCGAATTCTTGAAAAGATCTTTTGCTAATCGGACAAGACGTAGCAAGCAATTTAGGGAAGTCCTTGATAAAATATTAAAAACAGATTTTAATATTCATATGCTTACATCTTTAGACGCTCTTTGGAAGGGTGTCCCAGACTATATGGATTTACTGTCCGAGACAGATCAAGAATCAAAAAAAATTGGTGATAAAGTTCTTCGTAACCTTTTGCCATATACATCGAGGCAAAGTCAAATTGAGCGAACCAATCTGCTTTATCAAGCTCAAGATGATTTGGAAAATCAAATAAATTTTATTAATGACAACACGACTTACTATGGTCGCACATTTTTCTTTCCTCTTTACACTAAATGGAAAACTATAATTCAGCAGAACTTAAAAGATAAAATTTCAAAAACCCTTCCTGTATTACAAGTTATCCCTGATCCTCACTACATTCTAAAAGATGGTGTAGATTTACTTGTTAATTTGATTATCAAAAACATTGGAGAAAGTACTGCGGAAGGATATCATTTAAATGTATCTTTAACGTCTTTAAACAGCGGCTCTGTAATCAAAGGTAAAAGTAATGAAGACAAAGAAATTCCTGTCGGCTCTTATTTCGATAAAAAAATGAGCCTACCAAAGGAGTTTAATGATTGTACTTCATTAGATTTAGTAGCGGAAATTTCTGCTGAATATCAAGGAGAATTAACAACAGCTCAACAATATAGATATACTCTTGAGTTGGAGCCAGAAACCTCTCTTACAGAGGAAGAGATCATGTGGAAAGACGGTCCCAAAATGTCGGGAGTTCTGTTCAAAGGAAGACAAGACATTATGGACAAACTGTCTCGTCATTATCTTTCGGTAGAAAGAGACAAACCATATATCTTGTATGGATTGACAAGAACAGGTAAGAGTTCTATTCTTCTTAACCTGAAAAAGGATTTGACAGGTAAATCCTTCATCAAAGAAGGAGATAAATATGATGTAATTTCTTTTGAATGGGATTTATCAGAAGCATCTGGCTACGGAAATGCAAAAGACATGTGGCAATATCTTTTACGTGATACTCTTTATGACGAACTAGGAGGATACTTGAAAGTGCCATACAGAACGGAATTGGATATCTCAGAGTATCCGCGAGCAAAAGATTTAAAAAAGATTTTGCTGTATTTAAAAGAGTGCAAAAAACATCCCATGTTCTTTGTAGATGAGTTTTCACATATAAAGATATTACTTGATAATCACATCATTAATACATCTTTTTTGCATACTTTACGTCAGTATTCTCTTGAGGGGCTTGCAAGCTTCATTTTTGCAGGAACTTATGATATCAAAGAGCTCATTAAGGATCCCAAATATGCTATTACAGGACAACTTGTTCATACTATCGAAGAGCAAATTAACGAAATAGACCCTGTCTCAGCCGAAGAATTAGTGAATGTGATGAGGGATAAACTTTCTTTTACAGAAGAGGCAATTAAACATATACATTTGTTGTCAGGAGATGTTCCCTATTTTATCCAAATAATCTGCAAATTCTGCGGATTCTATGCTGTTGAGAAAAAGCGCCGCAATATTGGGAAGCCAGAATTGGAGCATGTCATTAAGATTCTAACGGGAGAGTCGGATGGGGAAAAGGACTCACTGGTCAAAGTTTTACCTAAAACCATTTTCCAGAATAATCTATATAGTCCCCAAGATAAGAAAGAAGTTAATGTGCTCATTTCCAGTTTGTGTTATCTCAATGAGAACCTGGAAATACCAAGAAGTGTAAGTACACAAGAACTACAAGAACTATGGAGCAAAAATGGCATCGAAGCATATCGTCCCAAATTGGCAGAAGCAATAACTCTCTTATTAGAAAGAAAGGTTTTAGTTCAGTCTGAGGATGAGTTTGTTCCTGTTTACAGACTGTCTGTAGACCTCTTTAGAAGATGGTGGAAGGTCCATTATCCTGATATTAAATTAGAAATAACAACAATTCAGTAATTATGAAACAACCATTTGAAATAATCGACATTTCTAACAAGTTAAGTCTCTATGGAAGAGATACTTTGTTGAGAAAACTAATTATTCTTGCCAAAAGATGTGAGAACGCATCAATCATTGGAGCAAGAAGGTTCGGTAAAACATGTCTTTTGAAAAGTATAATTACAGAAATCAGAGATTCAAAAAATATTAAAGTCTACCCAATATATCTTGATTTTAAAACAGAAGACATTAAAGGTACTGATGCTGCTTATAGATACATGATTTCGTCACTGGTGGTTTCTCTAAATAATGATAAAATTTTTACCAGTGAAGAAGATTTCGGACTTATCAAAATTAGTCCATCCGACGATTGGACTGAAGTTGATGAACAACTATTATCACTTTCGAGTGTAAGACTGCAAACATGTTTAAAGAAAATAGTAACTTTTTTTGCAGCTTTCATGGAAAAAACCATTCTATTTGTCATTGACGAATATGAATATTTATTTAAATACGTACTTGATAGCCCTGCAAGTTTTATGAAATTGCGAGACTTAAGTACGAGTGTCATAGAAAATGATTTGCGACCATTTATTTTTTGGATCTCTGGTGCATTAAACTGGGATCATCTATGTTCTGTTATAGGGTCTGGAGAATGCAATCCAATATCTGCGACAGAATATGTTACCCCGATATCAAAAGAAGATTTCGTGAAAATGTGGAATGATGAATGCGAATTGATTGAAGATGAAGCATATAGAAAAAAAGTATTAGCAGAAGCAGAGTTTGCTTGGAAAAAATCAGGAGGAGTCCCCTTTTATGGAAAATTGATAGGCGCATATTTAGTTCGCAATAACTCCCTACCTGATCACACAATTTGCAAGCCATTTTTTAATGAAATGTTAAACAAAACCCTAAGTGTTGCTGAAATAAATACTCTAAAGATACTGGTAAAAGGACTGGGTACTGCTTCTACATCTTTAGGATATTCGTCATTATGTGATAAAGGCATTATTGTTAATGAAAAAAACAAGACTATATTGCCTATTGAATTTTTGAAAGAATATATTATGGCAGCTATAGCAGATAGTAATCTGTCAAAGCCCAAAAAGGCTGAACATGAATCAATAGTTTTTGAAATTAGTCAGATTATTGAAAACATTAATAAAACACAAGAAAACAAAAGGCGAAGTTATATTTTCAAGCCAACCGTTGACAGTATGTCTACATTCAAAGATCTCACAGGACCATGCTTCTCGACAGAGTTGTTTGCTGAATTCTCATGTGCCATCTATCGAATATATTTTGAATGGACAAAAGATACAAAGCCTAGAGAATTGTTACCTAACAACAATTTTAGATATAATGATTTTGCTCAGTATGTTGATATTGCAAGACACTCATTGGGAAAAACTCATCAAATGGATACTTTTGAACTAAGTGATGGAAAAAAGAGCAAACCAGACATGCTATTAGCTCTTTTGGGGACTGTTAATGAGCCGAAAGATCCTGATGAATTTTATAAGCTTCAAATGGCTTTCCTACGAATGTTTAAAACCACATTGCTAGAGATCCAAAACTATGTGCGCAAGAATTAAAGAAAAGGAGCAATGACTGACAATAATGGTTTTGAATGGACAGCAGAGATTGAGAACAATAGTGAGAATACATCTTTAATTCCCACTAAGGATTCAAGTGTACTTGCGGATACTCTTAATTCTCTCATTCTTGATGGAGACTTTCAAGCTGTGAAGGATTTTCTAAAAGAAAAAGCATTTACAGGGCGTAATATTCCCATTATAAATGCCTGCATATCGCAGCTATTAAAGTCGGAAAAATTTCACTACATTAATTTCTGGGCATTTGTTAGGGTGCTAGTAATTCATGATGCATCGCTATTCTTGGCAACAATTAGTAAAAGCATTTCACACGACTTGCCAATTCCTCCATGTGAACCAAGTACATTGGATGACATTATCAAGAATGCTTTCATGGCGATTGACAAACTACATCACGCTATCAATCTTATAAGTATAGTATCTAAACAGCTGTCTTTTGAACAAAAAGAATTTATATTGAATTCTTGTTTAAACACGAAAAATCCAGAAACACTAAGCCAGGCATTTAAAATGCTTGGCATGCCACCAGCATTTGTTATTTCATTTTTAAGAAATAAATTAGACAACCCAGTGGTATTATATACACTTTATGATTATTATCACGTTGCTAATAAAAACAAAGAAATTTCCAATAATACATTGATTGAAGTATTCTCCATTCCATACATCAACATTCTAATTAATGATCTTAAAAACAAAGGTGGGAAATGTCTGGACATCGCATATTTGATAGAGTACGATCTACGAATAGTAAACCAATGCAAGAATAAAAAACTATACAGAGATGTCTGCGAATTAGGACATAAGGGATACAACACCTATTATGCGACAATTAGAGGTAAGGAACGAATAAAAGAGAATATTAGCAATCTAATATTCAATGACAAAGACTACAATTTTAAAGTCATTGGGAGATTAAAAAAATATCATGTTCTTTTGCATACAACAACTGGTCTTCGAGCATTACTCCCTATCGATTTGAGTGTTAATGTTCTTGATGACCAAGTACAGGCATTTATATATAAACATGACAAGAAGAATGGTGTACTGTATACTAGCCAAATAGAGGTTCCCAAACACTATGTTGAACCAAGTCTTTTAGATATTGGCAGCGAAGTAGTTATCTCTTTTTCCTTATACAATGGCGTTCTATATCCTCATTTAAGACGCTTAACAGGGCTTTTTAGCGTTAAAGTTAGCAATATGCACATAGTTGATGACTTTAGGGCGAAATACAGAGCTAAAGTGAAAAAGAAAATAGGTAATTTTAGATATTTGGTTGAGATTATCGATGTTATAAGTTAATTTATATTGTATAGTTTTTATGCCCTCAATAAATATTACAGTCGCAATTGATACTCAGCAATCTTTTGTTGCTAAGATTTTACGGACAACAAAAGGTGGCTGGATTTGTTCAGTAAGTGATAGAGAAGTATTCCTTCCTGGCAGTCAGCTTTATAAGGATATTAACGATTATGAATCCGTTGTTGGAAGAAATGTAAAAGTCATGGTTCAACGGATTACGGGTAATAGTATAGTGGTTTCCCATAAAGATTATGTGTCAAAAATATTTGAGCGCAAAAGAATTATCCAAAATTTGGAGAAAGGGCAGAAACTGGTTGGAATCGTAAGGCATATCTCTGAAAAAGGAGTGTATATTGATGTTTTAGGTATTATAGGATTTATGCCAATAAAAGAAACCATTACTGGTTCTGATTATACTATTGGACAAAGTATAGAAGTGGCAGTTTCAAAGATTGACATTGATAAATCAATTCTTTTGTTAAGTACAAAGCTTTTCCAAAAAATAGTGGAAAAGGAAACTAGGGAAATAGAAGAAACCTCCCAATTTGAGAAACGCACTCAGAATCTTGAAAAATATAATTCTGAAGATGATGTTACAGGGACTGTAATTAAGAAAACTAAAAATGGATATCTCTTAGAACTACCTGATAATGTTCCTGCATTTTTGCCAAATGAAGAAATGCCAGCGCTTCATCGTTGTAGGGTTGGGGACAGTATAGATGCAACTATTTATGATTTCAATTATGACAAAGCGAGCGTATATGTGAGCATAAATAAGCTATTTGAAAAAAAGTGGTATAAGTTAAAGAATCTTGTAGACAAACATATTGTTCCAAACCAGACAGAGCTATATGGAAAAGTGGTTTATCTAGAGCGGAATCTTGTTACATTAAGTTTTAATGAAGACTGGGGCGCATTTTACGGCTATATAAAAAGCGAAGATCTTGCATGGGAAAAAGTACAGAGTGCTGCAGACATCGTCTTTTTGGGTGAAGAATTAAAAGTAAGATACTTATATGACAATAACCGACGTTTGTATTTTGATTTAAAGTGGCAACAAGAAGAATTATATCCCCAGAGCCTATTTGATTTGGAAACAGAAGATTTGTTAGGTACGATAGGTATTACCGGCACTACATTTATCGCAAAAACTTCCATTGTTTCAAGAAATAGCCCCACTAATGATGCCGTAAAGAAAATTGCAGCGTTTGCAAACAATATCATCTCCATCGACCCTAAGGATAACTATGCACAATTAGTTGACAAATATACAGGTGCAAATATCACCGCACTAATTTCCCCCCAATATGCTTATGGCCTTGAAAATGAAAAATATTACAAGTTTAGTTTAACAGTAGCATCTTCTGACAAGCGAAGAAAAGAGCATAGGCCTTATATGTTTTTGGCAGAGTTGGAGGGTGGCGCATTACCTGTTGCCAATCCTTATAAAGATTTAGTAGAAAAAAGTTTTAAGGAGAACAAAACACCAAAATCTAATAGAGAATCAGCAAGCTATCTTAAAGAAATTGGTGCGGACATGTATACTGACAGAGACCGAATGTTTTATGAATTGCTCCAAAATGCAGACGATGCTTCATCTCATAAGGGTGTAAAGGTGATGGTCCAAATAAAGGGTGATTACCTGATTTTTACACATGATGGTTTTTCTTTCTCTCGTCAAGACTTTAGGTCAATCGTATCAACGGCCAATAGTACCAAGCGACTTGACCGAAAAAAAACAGGTTATAAAGGAATAGGTTTTAAAAGCGTATTTACAGATTCAGACAAGGTATATATCAAGACTGGAGGATTTTTTTTCGTTTTTAATAAAACTGCAGACATATTTAAAGCAGATAATTTCAGAAAATTCTACCAATATGTAAACCCACTATACACAGAAGACCAATTACAGGTCTTCTTTGAAGAAAATGCAGAATACGAGAATGAATATGAGGGTGTAGAACATCTCCCATGGCAACTCTTGCCTTTTTGGGTAGATGAGTGTCCTCAAGAACTCCAAAGAACTTCATTTACCAGGCACTGCAACGTTGCTATTGCACTCAATATGGGTGTCACTGCTGAAAAATACAGAGACATTATTAGGGGTATTATAGAGAATCCCCGTTTTATGCTATTTTTGCGGAATACCCGGCGGATTCAGTTAGAAGAACCTGTAGATGATGAGTATGAGAAGAAGTGGGATGTTATTAGTATTGCAAAACAAATAGACTTGGATACGAATACAACTACATTAAAGAATTCTTTTGAGAAAGAAGAAAAAGAAGTATCATACATTGTGCGAGAAGGAAACGAGATTGATGTAACCAATGAGTCTTTTGACGCATGCAATATTCCAATGAAAAAAGAATGCAAGGAAATAGCAGGGCGTGAGAAATGGTATATGTACCAAATGGTCGATAATCTACCTGTGCCTATTACGTCCATTCCTGAAAGAATCATAGCTGCTGATACAACTACTATTTCGTATGCCATTATGCTAGACGAGAATGGTCATTCGATATGTATTCCAGATAAAACCCCGTCTTTATACGCATATCTGCCTATGGAGGACAGGCGATACCTATTTCCATTCTTTATTAATGCTGATTTCGAATTGTCATCAAATAGACAAGAAGCAAAACGTGTTAGCGTTTGGAACGAGTATTTATTTTACAACATTGGGAAAAACATAGTTTCATGGATAGCAACAATAGCAAATGCCACTCATCCAGACTATCTTTCCTTGTTGCCGCAATCATTCTTTGTAGAAGAATTGGAAGAAGGTAAGATAGACAGGCTGGCTTCTCAGTTTAACCGTGGATATAAAGAGGCACTCATTGAAACGGAATTTATCCTAAATGACAGGGAGAACATCGTAACTCAAAAGGAGATTATCATTGACGAGTCCGGCTTTGCAGACATAATAGGTGCTGATGCTTATTGTAGTCTTATTGACACAGAGAAAAGGATGCTCCACAACAGCATCAAGGTCTCTCCACTGAACAATAGAACTATTTTTACGGAAATAGAGCACGTCCAGACGGGTGAACTGATTGAAAAGATACTAGCGCCTAACAACAGGTTTAGGTTACTTCGCTTTTGGCGTAGTCTTCCTGCTATCACAAGGGCTTTGGTATTAGCTCACATCGCCAATATGCCTGGCAACAAGAAAAACCTCAATGATTATATAGAGGATATTCCTGCATATACCTGTATGGGCAGGCTGATGAGTTTAAAAAAATTGATAAAGTCCGATAAGGTCATATTAAGATCAGATGTTATTGCAGGGATTGAAGATATAGTTGAAAAACTTGGCATAAGAATTACCGATGAAGAAGAAACTCAGCATCCTTTCCACGCTAAGGTCGAAGAAGCTATGATTGGTTATTCTATTCATGTCTTTAACATTATAAAGAGCCTATCATCAAAGAAAGATTGTTCTCTTTCTACTTCGGAGAAATACCAACTGTTCAGTCATTTCACAACTCCTAAGAGGAATATTGAGCATGACAGCCTGACGGATTGGAGTATATTCTGTAATCAACTGGGCAACAATGTTCAATTATGCCAATTGACTCATATTGATAGTTCCCTCTATAATAATATCACAGATCAATTTGTTATTAGCGAAGATGAATATAGCAAAGGATCTCGTGTCATCGATCGTTATTTGATGAAGGAGAAAGACCAATACGAAGGTATTATTATAGATAATTGGGAGTCTTTGGTTGCAGAGGTTCAAGAAAGTGAAGAAAAAGCATGTTCTTTGTACAAACTGGCTTCGACAACATATACGGTTGCTGAACATGAACAAGTAAAAGAAATACAAGCATTCCCTGTTACTGAAAAAAGATTTGTGTTCTCTAAAGGGCAGATGCAATTACTTTCGGAAGTTATCTTGAACGAAAAACTCTCCAGGGATGATGATGCTACGAAAATAATAGAAATGTTGACTGGGAAAAGTGTACCATCTGTAGCGGTTTCTAAGGCTGTAAAGCAAGTACCATTCGAATGTAAGAGCCAAAAACTAGAGGATATTACAATTCTTTCGGATGTGATTTTAAGCCAAGAACAGGTAACAGTCCTTCTTCGGTATTGTTCATCAAATGACGAAACAGTCTTTACTAACTATGCAATAGACGCGAAAGAAGGCAACATTACCTTTACAGCACTACCAAAAGGCTCTGTGGTTGCATATACCAGCAATAAAGTGTTGAAGGATTTTATCAATGATAAATGCAGCTGCATATATTTGCTGCCTGACGAATTCGCACAGTATTCCAAATTGAGAGGTGTATTTACAGACGACACCCTTTTGATTAAGGTTCTTGAGGTTATCGGTAACGTCAAAGAGTATGAACAAGTCCTTCTTCCTATTTATAAAGAGTCTATAAGTAAGGTAAAGACATTGTATATTTCTCACTTGTCGGCAATAAATCTCAATGAAAATAGTTGCAAGGGGAAAAGTGATATTAACGTACAAACATTACTCTTAGCAAGTTCTATTGAAAAGCCGGAAGCAGAACTGTTCGAAACTTTGCGCAACATCATTAATATCACATGTGGCGTTTCCACAACTGCCTTGTCAAGCATTAAATTAGACCATACGATAGAGGTTAATGGAAAATCATTCCCGTTGTCAAAGCTCTTACCAAATGAGGACAATATGGCAAAGCTTGTGGATACGCTAAAGGAACGAATTGAAGAGTTTGTCCCTATATCATTTACAAAAAAATTGTTTGGTTCAAAAGTAGATGAAGGCAGAGCCAATTCCGTATTTGAGGTGTTGAATAAAGCAAATGTTGTTCTTGAGAATGGCATCCAAATTGCATTTGTTCTAGAATACGCAGCATGTAATAAGAAGTTCGGTGTTGTATGTAATGTATTTGATTCTGGAACCAACCCTGTCGCAAAGGCATTATGCGGGAAATGGATGCTTCAATATTATTCATTCGCAAATCCGTCTTCAATTCTTAATGACAAGTATGGTGACTTAGGGAAATATCTGGCTCTACCATACTCAAACAACAACATTCAGTGTCATATTATTAAGGATTTGTCAAGCTTCAAATGCTTGAAGGAAAAATTGTCAGAAGAAGAATCTTTTGATTTGCTTGATTTTGTTTATGAAAAATCGTCAGCAAATATGGTTATTTCTTCTGAAGATGTAGGCTTTTTAAAAAGAAGTCTTGGTTTAACTGGTGCTCATTATGTTGTGTCGGAAAACTATTCGTTACAAAATGAGAAATTGCCAGAAATCATTGAAAAATGGAGGACAACAAAAGATTCAGACGTACGGACAACCGTACTATGCAATGTGTTCGGCATTATCAATGAAGACTCAAATGTAGTACTTGTCAGAAAATTCTTGGCAGATGGAACTCCATTTACAATAACTGATAAAGACAAAATTACATCAGCCCTAACTTGCAATTGGCTAAGTGGTAAAGAACTCTTGATGAACGACAATCAATATCTCCTTCTGCAAGGTGTAATAAATGATGATAGTTATATTTGTGAAAAGGATGAAGCTGCATTATCAAAGTGCGTTTCTCCTGAAAATCTATACATGACTTTCTCTGATTATCATATATATCAATATGATGGAGAAATTCCATGGCATGCAAAGTTAAAAGCCAGCAATTATATCTTCCACCATTATAATGAAGGCGATATTGCTTTATCGGGATTAAACATCTTCATAAATGTCAAACAGATAGACAGTATTATCAACCTAATACGTTCGTTGGTGAACACTGGAGACTTCTCGACAGATGATTTCTTCCAATTCTTCGAGCAGTATCAATCAAGATTGTCTGGTTCATTTGAGGGCGAGATTGACGATGATTTGGATTCAGAAGCACGCTCTGCTGCTAGTGAGATGGCAAAACAAGAAGCTGTTAATTGGCTTACAGCTAAGGGGTATGACACATCGAATGTTCAGACAGAGTATTCGTTTGTCAATGGTGTCAAGAAAGATGGAGTTGAGTACCATATCGTGGTTAAGAGCTTCCGAACAAAGAAAAATGTTCTGAATGTCAATCCTAACGAATGGTTGTACTTGTTAAAAGCGAACTCTCGACTTATGGTCTATTTAGGCCATATGACATTTGCTGTTTTTGACAGAAAGATACTATTGGGCAATAACGATTTCTTAAAGCTAAGAATCTCTACATCTAATTTTGAGGTTGAGAAAGGAAGACTCGATGATGTAATAAGCCGATTGGCAAATGATATGAAATATTTTGAACGTACTCATTTTGTATTTGAGCATATTCATGAAGATATTCTTTCCAGTGCAAATTCTCTTGATGATTATAATTTCTATAGTACAAATTCAGAAGAACAATTTACAGCAGCAAACGATAGCGATATATTATGATAATAGAAAGGCAGAAGCAACGGCAGTTCCTTCAAGACGAATTGAAGAAACAAACAGATGAGTTCAAAAACAAGTTGGAATCATCTGCACAAGATTTGCTATTGGATAAACATGAGTTGTTCGTGGCAATCTTTATCAAATATATGGAAAATGGGGAAATGCTGTTGAAATTTCCTGCTTCCAGACCATTGCCAAGAAAGAATGAACATTTCTATTGTTTTACGTTGCCAGACTGTTTGAGAAGATATAAAGACTGGGGCAGTCAAACATATGGAGACCTTATAAAAAAAGAAACACAAGCAACGGAGATAAGATGTATTTGGCATAGCTCGTCAGATAATCCATTATTTGTGTTGGCAGGTTTTAAGGGCGGTTCCGAAGAATTTAAGAACTATATAGAAAAAACTCCTGGTGGAGTTGTAGTACTCGGCCCCCAGATTCCACCATTTGAATATCTAGCAAATCTGGAGAAAGTTACATACTCTGTTCATGGAAAATGTTCAGAAATCTTAGATGCAGACTACAATAGATTACTATGGGAGCCTGAATTATTGGCAACCAAAGACAATATGACCAGCATAGTCATGGAGCAGTTGTCAAAATACGACTCCGTGATTATCCAAGGTCCTCCAGGCACCGGTAAAACATTTAGAATAGCAGCCTTGTGTGAGGAACTCTGTTCAGATGGCTATTCTGTTTTAGTGACAGCATTAACAAATCGAGCACTTATGGAAGTGGCTGAAAAGCTGAAAGATTCACTTGTAAAGGACAAAAAGGTCTATAAGACAAACCTTTCTACTGACGAAACAAAAGAGGTACGAGGCATTCTAAATGCAGAGAAAATGTTTTCTATTCCAGGGAAGTTAATGTTGTCTACTTTTTACATTTCGAGCGGTTCAGCAGCTAAAAACTATCAAGGGCCATTGTACGACTATGTAATAGTTGATGAAGCAAGTCAAGCATTCCTTACTATGCTGGCTGCAGCAAACATGTTAGGAAAAAAGAATCTTTGGGTGGGAGATGTTTGTCAGATGCCTCCTATCGTGAAGACAACGAAAGATAGGATAAGGAAGCAAGGCTATGAGCCGTTAATTGATGGATTTGATACTCTAACGATGTCGAATAGGTTCAAAACATACCAGTTAAGTGATACTTATAGATTAGGAGAAAGAGCAGCTTCATTTACTGGATTGTTTTATAATGGGAATCTCAAATCCATGTCAAATAGCGATTTCCGCCAGATTGAACAATTTGACGGTCCTATTATAGTTCCCATGGACCTACCTGTAGGAGATCCGACTCCTACAATGGCAATTCAAAAGGCAGTTTCGATTGCTTCAGACGTACTCAGCAAAGACAAACATTGTAAAATAGCCATTCTAAGCCAATTAATAAAGACTACAGGCGCTTTACAAGTGGAAATCGCACGTCAATTGGGCAGTATTAATAACATATTAGTTGATACAGTTGCTAGAGTTCAAGGTCTGACGCGAGATGTTACGATATATGTAATTCCTGATACCGATGCGCAGCTTTATAGTCTCGAAAAACGATTGTTCAATGTTGCAACGAGTCGTGCTATAAGGAACACGTATATCATCTGCCCTAAAAACATTGTAGAATATACATATATGTCAGCTGAAGTTAGAAATTATTTGACAAAATTAATAAGTGAATTAGGTTAATATGACAGAAGTCGAATTACAACAATATCTACTCAGTGAGTACCCACAGGAAGATACATGGTATGGATGGGTATTCAAAATACAAAGTCTTTGCGTATCAAAATAATACAATAGCTATGGCACTGGCAATAAACATAGAAGACCTGCTGAACAAGCAGAAGATTGAATCCAATAGGATTGAGTTTAAGAAGGGTTGGAATCCGGCAAGCATATACCATAGCGTGTGTGCTTTCGCCAATGATTTCGATGACCTGGGTGGAGGGTACATCCTCGTGGGGGTGGATAGTGATGATGCAGGGATGGCTATCAGGCCAGTAGAAGGTGTCCCTATCGAAAAGATTGATGGCATTCTACAGGAGATGGTGGGCTACAACAATAAACTGTCACCATACTATATGCCCAGAACGAGCGTTGAAGAGGTGGATGGAAAGCAGGTATTGGTGATATGGTGCCCTGCCGGCATCAATCGTCCTTACTCTGTGCCTGAGAATGTGACGGCAAAGAGTGGTAGCAAAGAGTATTTCTACATTCGTAGTGGGTCGAGCAGCATCATCGCCAAGGGCGAGGTGCTGGATGAACTGCGTGAATTGGCCAGTCGTGTGCCATTTGACGAGCGTGGCAACGATGATATTCAGTTAGGGGACATTTCGCTGGTACTACTTCGCGACTATCTTGTTAAAGTGGGTAGCAGACTGGCTGACCAAGTGGCAACGATGCCTCTTCCGAAGATTCTTGATCAAATGGAACTATACACGGGTCCAAAAGAGAACCGCTTGATTCGTAACGTGGCAGCCATGATGTTCTGCGAGAATCCGAGCAAGTTCTTTCCACTCAGATTGATGTGGTGACATTCCCTAATGGCAAGCTGAAAGATCCAAATAATTTCACGGAAGTGACATTCAAAGGTAGCGTACCTCAGATGATAAAAGAGACGATGGGGTATATCAAGAGCAATGTGCTCAAAGAGCATGTACGCAAAGTTTCTGGAAGGCAAGAGGCAGACCGTTTTTGGAACTACCCCTACGATGCTATAGAAGAAGCAGTCGTAAATTCGGTTTATCATCGGGATTTCCTGCAGCATGAACCTATCGAGATAACGATTGAGCCATCAGGAATCTCAATTCTTAACTGTCCAGGTCCTGACCGCAGTATTCCAAAGGAAGACATAGAAAGAGGCGACATGCTCAAGAGCCGCCGCTATCGCAACCGTCGTTTGGGTGACTTCTTAAAAGAACTTGACCTGACAGAAGGGCGTTCAACGGGAGTCCCGACCATTCAGGCCAAACTGGCTGAGAATGGTTCGCCTCGTGCTATCTTTGAGACGACCGACGACCGCCTGACTTTCTTGGTAACGATTCCTGTTCATGAAGGATGCAATAAAAGTTCGGAGATAGCTACCGAAAGTTCGGAGAAAGGTTCGGAAACAAGTTCGGAAAGAGGTTCGGAAACAAAAGATATGATAATTGAGATTATTGCACAGAATCCACATGTGACCGCAGCAGAGATTGCCATGCAATTAAGTATTTCTTCAAGAGGAGTAGAGAAACAGATACGAAAACTACGTGAAGCTGGCATTATCAAGCGAATTGGTGGAAGATACGGTGGCTACTGGGAAATCACAACGAAAGTCGATAAATAATAATGATATATATGTTATTCGGAAATAAGATTAAAGAGCTCAGAGACGAGCAAGGTTTGTTGCAACGACAGTTGGCAGCATTCTTAGAGATTGACACCCCAATGTTCAGTAAGATTGAACGTGGTGACAGAAGGGCAAAGCGTGAGCAGGTCATCAAACTTGCGGAATATCTGCATCAGGATAAAAAGGAGATGCTAACTCTATGGTTGGCAGATAAGTTCATTGATGCTGTTGAAGATGAGCAAGAACGTGACCTCTGCAACGATGCAATTATTGTCGCCCAGGAGAAAATAAAGACAATGTAATGACTATGGAGATAGACATCTTCCCGATTCCATCCTCAAAGGGAGTCCATCGTTATATAGGCACGGCATTCTTAGGACTGATTATTATTTCCTATATAATTGGTTCCTATATGCTGGCCCAGAAACTTATAGGTGAGGACAAGGAGCTGTTATGCCTCCTTGTCGCTATACCTATTTTTATAGGAGGATATGCCGTATTCATTCTGTTGCTTCACTGCATCAAGCAATTCCTTTATGCCTACTTCAGACTCAACAGAAAAGAGCTGAACAATCTTGCAGACCAAGAAAACTTGGATGCTTACATCGTAAAGCATCTGGAGGAGATTCAGAAGAAGTTGGACAGAGAACCCGAAGCAGAAATGCCTCAAAGCAATGTCGTACCCCAATCGATACAACAAGAACCCAAGTTGGAGGCTGATGATTTACAACCAAAGATTATTCCTCAGCTCGAAGATGCCCTCAAAAGTGCCCAGCGAGATTTGGCTCTGTTCATGCAGCAGCTGCACATTGACCGCATCCAATTGACAGAGGCAAAAGAAAAGCATGACAGAGAGAAACTGGAAAACATTCTCAGATATACGCGTCTCGTATTCCTGCCTCATGGATTCAGTGATGAAGAATTGTATCAGATTGAGGAAGCAGTCAAGTTGCTTGTACAATACAATGGCATCGTTAACTGCGTCTCCGTCAAGATTGCGAAGAACAAGTTGAAGCAGGCAGACTTGAAAAACTTTGCCTGGAACATCGGGTATCAATATAACATAGACTCAGAAGTACTGGCGATGTTTGTACTCAGCTTGTTCCATTCCTGGTTCAAAAACACTGAGAAGGAAACCATACGCAAGACGCTCCGCAATACGAATGGTGCATACTCAATCAAGATAGACGAGAACATAATAGACCATCTGCCTCAGTTGGAAGAAAAAGTGCTTGGCAAGAATCACCAATAGTGTATTTATCGATTCCTATGCTTGTTTATCACAACCACCTCTATTATATCTCCTTATCGTTCACGCGCATTTGTAAATATCTGATACACAATAACATTTAGATTCGAGGAAGTAAAATAAAGAATAAAATAATAGAAATGAGGCATGATTATAAGGATTATGCCTCATT
>ENA-OOWO01000754-OOWO01000754.1-human-gut-metagenome-genome-assembly--contig:-NODE-754-length-21802-cov-4.169265_pt1 | contig 21802 bp, 23 predicted proteins | sample MGYA00241579_ERZ501327 | MGnify/ENA primary metagenome ERZ501327 (study PRJEB25962, sample SAMEA2042836) | human gut metagenome | biome: human gut; feature: human-associated habitat; material: faeces...
CGGATAGGAACGGCAAAATTTTTTACACTTCTATTACTTCTTTATCGCACATCAGCAAAGATGCACGTAATAAAAAATGCCGCGATAAAGAGCATGGTAATGTCGGGGATGCGGTTGCCGGCGCGCTCGATGAAACCGAGGAAGCCGCCGACTTGTTCCTGAGCGGGCTGTTGAGGCTGACTCATGAGGACTCCTCCTTTTCTTGGTGCAGATGGGTCAAAAGGATATAGGGACAGGCAGTAAACGAACTTTGATGGACCTCCTTTCTGTAGTGGCGGGACCACGGCGTCAGACGGGAAAAAGACAGCCTCCCAGCAAGGGGGCAAAAGGGAAAGCCTATCCCGCGCCGCCCCCATGGGCCGCGGGCAAGGTCAGCTCCTGGGATAGGCCATAAGGAAGCGATTCTGCGCGTCCTTCAAGGCTGCCACAACAGCTTTTTGGGATAGGGCCAGAAAACGCTTTTTGAGCAGATCCGTAATGAGGTCCGTATCGGTCACGAGGTTCTTGCCTTCTATGATCTGGCGCAGGAAATCAATGGTATCACTCATGATCATATTGGCGCTGCAGTTGATGATGGTTCCCGTTTTTACATCCACGACGAGGCTCAAGGTAAAGGTGCCGTACATGGCGTTGATGGCATCTTCCTTGGAAACCCGAGCGACGCCGGTCACAAAGACAGAATCTGGTGGATAGGTTTTCATGATGGATTCCTTTCAAGGCCGTTATTTTCTGATTATTGGTGCAAAAATAGGACTACGCGGCTGTATACCTTCATCCTACACCCGAGAAAAAGGCGTGTCAAACAAATATCTTGCTTTTCTGAAAAATCTATGGTACAGTTACATCAGTAATGAATAACTTCATCATTCCTTAGTTATGTGGAAGCAGTTACCCTGCCATCCGTCCGTAAGTAAGGCCTGAATCGCGGCGTCCCGCCCTTTCAGGCCTTTTTTTGTGCAATTGCCGAGGAGGAAACATCATGAATAAACAGCAACCGATTGGCGTCATTGATTCCGGAGTTGGCGGACTGACAGTCCTGCGCCGCCTGCAGGAGCTCATGCCCCATGAACATTTCATCTTTTTGGGCGATACGCTCAATACGCCCTATGGCAACCGGTCCCGTGAGGATATCATCCGTCTCGTGAACCAAATGACCGACTACCTCTCGTACCGCAACATCAAGGCTCTGGTTGCGGCGTGCAATACGATTACGGTCCTGGGAGAAGAAACCATCCGCAACGGCCATGATTTTGAAGTCATCGGCATGGCCAAGGGCAGCAAGATGATCCCGCGCGTCACCAAAACAGGGCGCATCGGCATCATGGCAACGGATTTTACGATCAGTACGGGAGCCCACAAAAAGGAAATCCAAGCCGCCCATCCGGAGTATCAAGTCTTTGGTGTCGGCTGTCCACGTCTTGTTCCCCTCATCGAGCACGAACAGTTTGGGACGGCTGAACTAAAGGACGCCATCAAGGAATATACGGATATCTTGAAGAGCCATGACGTCGATACGGTAATGCTGAGCTGCACCCATTACCCCTTCCTCAAAAAAGAAATTGAAGCCGCCATGGGACCAGCCGTCACCGTCCTTGATCCGGCGGAAGTCACCGCCAAAAAATGCCGCTATGACCTTTGCGAGCGGGATCTTTTGTGCAAAACCGGCACGGGAACTACGGAAATCTGCTTTACGACCGACCTGGAAAGAGGCCTGCGTCTAGCTTCCCTCATGGTTGATTTGAGCGCGTGCCGGGCACATGTCGTGGGGCTTGAGCGGCAGGATCCGGCCCAAAAGGTAGGCTGATTGAGGCGGTTACACGTTAAAACCGCTAAGGCAAAAAGACCCAAAGGCATAAGACAACAAGCAAGCCCTCAACCGAACGTAAGCGCAAGTTCAGTTGAGGGCTCTTAGTTTTTATTCGGGTTCTGTAAGAGCCGTGCGCCGCCCTGAGGCGAAAAACCGTAAGGCTCTTTTTTTCTTATAAGATTCCCGCGATTGACTTTGCCTATTTTTTAAGGACAAAGGCTTTTTTAGGCTGACCGCAGAGCGGGCAGACATAGTCATCCGGTTCGCTTTCAAGGTCCCCGACATACTCATAACCGCACACGGGGCAGCGGTAGACTTTCCTTCCTTCCACGGATGTTTCTTCCGGTGCAAACCGATTGATAAGCGCCTCTAGGCGGAACCCATGCCCCCCTTCCTGACGGGCAAAAACAGCCATTTCATCAGCGGCTTCCGATAAACCGGCAGCCCGAAATTCATCAGAGATGGCTTTGATCTTTTCTTCACCGGCGGCTTCGACTTTCTGCAGGCTTCTTACAAGGTTCCAGAAATCCTGGGGATAAGCCCCTTTCAAGACGGCGTAGAATCCGGAATGGAAGGCTTCTTCGTTTCCGATGGCCATAAATTCCTTGCTTACTTCGTCAAGTCCCTGTTCTTTTGCAAGCCGGGCCAGTGCATAGTACATCATGACACCGGTTGCTTCCCCCTGCATCATTTTTTCAACAAACGCCTCAAAAGGGCGGCCTTTTACGATTCCATGCAAACTCATTTTGATTTCCTCCCTTGGACTCTTTTTCTTTTGATGGTCACAGTATATCGTCCTAATTTAATTTTGTCAAATTAAATTTTATAAAATTTAATTTTTCTTTTTACCTAGAGTCTGTTAGAATAGAGTCGTCCCCTTCTGGGACCTCAGATTCAGCCAAAGGAGAAGTTCCATGAAAAATGACCAGGACCAGTGGCTGCTGCTCGATTGTCAGCTTTGTTTCCCGCTCTACGCCTGTGCGCGTAAGATTGTAGCAGCCTACCATCCTTATTTGAAAAAGATTGGCCTGACCTATACGCAGTACATTACCATGATGGTTCTCTGGCAAGAGCGAGAAATATCCGTAAAAGACCTGGGAACCCGGCTTTATCTTGATTCAGGAACCCTCACGCCCGTTCTCAAGACCTTGGAACGCCAGGGCTATGTTGCTCGTACGCGCAGCAAGCTGGATGAACGGGTCGTTGTTGTTTTGTTGACGGAAAAAGGCGCCCACCTCAAGGAAAAGGCCCTTTCCGTGCCGGAACAGATGAGCTGCCAGCTCATGCAGCGAGGGCTTTCGATGACGCTGGAAGAAGCAGAAGCCCTCAAGAAAAAGCTTTATGAAATCCTTGCTTGTCTCTCTTCCTAAAAAACGGGAAGACAGCGGCCCGCTAAGGCCACCGCCTTCCCGTTTTTCATATCTACTTTCATATCGCTTTTCACGCCTATTTGAGCACGCCTCTCACGGCCCCCATACCAAGGAGGACGCCTAAAAGACACAGGCCCACACTAAGGAAAATATAAAGGAACCCTTTGGCGAGATCCCCCCGGTAAAAAGGGTCACGGTCTCCAGGGAAAAGGTTGAAAAGGTCGTAAAGCCGCCGCAAAATCCCGTTTTCCAAAAGAGCAAAAAGGCCCCGCTCGTGCCGTGGATCGCGGCAAGTTCCGTGATGGCCCCAATGACAAGGGCACCGACCAAGTTCGTCAAGAGCGTCATGGCCGGAAAGTCCATACCCACGGGCATCAGGCTCAGTCCATAGCGGCAGGCGGCACCAAGGCCGCCGCCCAAGAAAACGTAAAGCACGCTCACGGCAATCCCCCTCTATAGATAAAGAAAGGGGCGTGCCCTGTGCGCGCCCCCAAAAAGCGAGTAATCAGCCCAAATAGGTCAAGAATGTCTGGACCTGGTTCTTTAGTTCCGACTTTGTGCTGTCAGAAAGGACGAGTTCGTCCGTTTCAAATTCTTCCGGTGTGATGGCCATCCCGACTTGGGTGGAAATCATGTCGACACCGATGAAGTCAAGGAGTTCTGTCAGTTTTGCCCGGGCAAAGCTAGCGGCGGAACGGCCGGAAGCCCCAGTTATGGCCGCTTTTTTGCCCCAAATGACGGACGATTCACGAACGCCCGGCTGCGTGGGACGGCTCAGCCAGTCCAGGAGGTTTTTGAGGACGCCGGGATAGCTGTGATTATATTCAGGCGTAAAGAACCAGAGGCCATCGGCTTCGGCCACTTCTTTACGGACACGTGCCACTGCTTCAGGAGCCGGGAACTCAATATCCTGGTTCATCTGGGGCAGATCCTCATAGGAAAGGATGGAGACATCCGCCTTTTTTTCAAGCATTTTCTGGGCCATCAGGGCTGCTTGTCGATTAAAGGCTTTTTCCCTCATGGATCCTACAATGAGCAGTACTTTCTTCATGCTTATCGACTCCTTTCGATATCACTCATCCTCCGCTTCTTGGGAAAGGAAGCGGCGAACTTCATCAGTAAAGCGCCCTAGGACGGGCGACAAGAGCGGACCCTTTTTCCACACGAGATACGAACGGTTCTCGATCGGTGGGTCAAGGGGTTTCATCAAGAGGCCTTCCGGCACATAGGGAAAGTCTAATCCCAGGGCAATGCCGAGGCCCTGCTCCACCATCACGCATTTATTGAAAAGGGACAGGTTCATACGGTTCATCGAGGTACATCGGTTCCCATAGGCACCCAGCCAATTGTCGATCAGGTTTTGCACCGATTTTCGTTCCGCCGTGATCAGTCGTTCCTGGGAAAGGTCCTTAGGGGTAAGGGCCTCTTTTTGGGCAAGGGGATGGGCTTTAGGAAGCAGCGCTGTCCAGCGGTCCTTTTTGGGCAGTTCAAGAAACTGGTAGCGTGTAATGTCCACCGGTTCAATAAGGACGCCAAAGTCAAGGAGGCCCTGGTCCAAACGGCAGATGACATCGTCAGCAATGGCCGTATAAACGGAAAAGACGACATCTGGATAACGGGCCTGCAGGGATCTCATGACACGGGACAGGAAGACCATATTCACGGTCTCACCAATCCCGAGGGAAATTTCCCCAGCAATGATTTCCTCTTTCTGCTTCATTTCCGCTTCCGTTCGGTCAGCCAGTTCCACCAGGTCCTGGGCTCGCTGTTTAAGGCGCATACCCGATGCGGTCAGGAAAATATGATGTCCATTGCGGATAAACAATGTCGTTCCCAGTTCCTGTTCGAGTTGGTGAATCTGCCGCGAAAGGGTAGGCTGCGTCAAATGCAGTACAGAAGCGGCTTTTGTCATGTTCTCCTCACGGGCAATGGCAAGAAAATAGCGCAGGACCCTGAGTTCCATGAGCACATCACCTCCATCAACAGAATACGTCCACAACCTAACAATAACGGAGTTCTTTTTCCGTTTGAATACTCACATTGTAGCATAAAAATGAATCTCTCACCACTAGGGAATGAAGAAAGACGATGATTTTTCACAAATAATTTTGAAATATTCACAAAGTGCAAACAAATTTGCAGGCCTTTGCAAAGTTCTTTTGTCTTTTTCCTTTTTTTCAAGTAGAATAACGGTAGAATAAAGGAATCAATGATCCGATCAGGTACAGGAGGAAAACCGATGATCAAAAAGATTGCCGCAATTTCATTCAGCCCCACGGGCAGTACGCGTGACCTTGTCGACAAAGCGGCGGAAACGCTGGCCGGGCGGCTTAAACTGCCCCTTTCCTATGACAGCTTTACCCTGCCTAAAGATCAAAAGAAGGTCCGCCGATTTACGGAAGAAACCCTCGTGGTTTTCGGCATGCCCACCTATGCTGGCCGCGTGCCCAATAAGGCCCTGCCCTTTTTAAAGACCCTCTTTGTCGGCGGCGGCGCGCCCGCTGTGGCCCTTGTGACCTTTGGGAACCGCAGCTATGATTCCTCGCTAACGGAACTTAATGAAGAACTGACAGCTGCTGGATTCCGTGTCTTTGCAGCCGGTGCCTTTGCGCGGCCCCACGCCTTTGCCAATATTGGCCATGAGCATCCGACCAAGGAAGATAACAACTTACTGGAAACGCTCCTTGGCGTTGCGGAAGTCAAGATCGGGCAAGAAGATTTTGGGTCCATCACCATCAAGGACGGCGCTCCTGTAGGCCCCTACTACATTCCTTTGGGCGAAGACGGTGAGCCGGCAAAATTCCTCAAGGCAAAACCGCTCACCGATTTTGAAAAATGCGACCACTGCGGCAAATGCGCCGCCGTATGCCCCATGGGAGCCATCAACAAGGACAATACGGACGAGGTACCGGGAACGTGCATCAAATGCCAGGCCTGCATCGTCTACTGCCATACACACGCGAAATTCTTCCACGATGACCGGTTCCTGTCCCATAAGGCCATGCTGGAGAAAAACTATGTGAGGACGGCGCAGTCCGAGATCTTTTATCGCTGACGCGCAAATCATCTCCTGCCGAGGGGCCCGCTGAGGCCTGTCTGTGCGTCTTTTTTCGGCTCACAAGGCCAGCAAAAAATCCCAACGATCTGGAAGGGTCCTGTCGTTGGGATTTTTTATTTTTTTATTGACAAAAGTCCATTAAGACGCCTTGCGCGAGGAGCTAGCTGCGTTTTTTCCTTAGGCGGGACGGGCGGCTTCCGCCTTATTTTCTTCTCTTGCGTTCCTTACGTCCTTAGGAATGACGATGGTTTTCCCCTCTTCAGGGGCCAGATCCATATGGAATTTAAGGGACAGGGAATCCAGGAAAGCCGTGGCCATGGCTTGCTGCGTTGTCGATAATTTCTTTCCGCGCTTTGCTTCTTCCGCCTCTTTTTGGATCAAGACCGTGGTTCGCACGAGTTCTGTCAGATCGGCATCATAACTTAGAGGAAGATGGGTCTTTTCATCGATCGTAACGAGGTAATTTTGCTGCGCCAAGGCGTCAAGGAAGCGTTTTTGATACTTGTCAGGCAGGGGGTCTTCCGATCCACCAATATATTTGAGGATGCCTTTGCTGGCAGCCTTTCCCCAAAGGGGCTCAAGGGCATCCATCCGAAAGAGGATGACTTCCTTACCGCCATCTTGCGAAAGTACATGGGCCGAGCGGATGGAACGGGTCATAAGGTCCTTGACGGCCGCCATATCAAGGGGCGCCGCGTCGGCTTCTTTCGGAACCGTTTCCTTGACCCACAGGTTCTTTTCCTTTGCGTAGGTCACATACGCGTCCTGGGTCTCTTCCGTATAGATTTCAATGGGCACGCTGGCTGCCGCTTTCCCGCCAAGTCCCTCGGTCCTCACGGTCCCTACGGAATGGCTGACGGAATAAGGCTCCATATGGATCTTGCCGGTTACATCCAAATCGGCTGAAAGAAGGAAACTCACCACTTTTCCCTTGACTCGATACGTAAGGTTCTGATCTGTATGCGTTTTAAAATAATCATTGAGCGTTTCTGCCGAAAGGATGATTTTTTTTGCCGCGTCTTCCTTCGTAAAATCAAGGGTCATAGAGGGGTCCTTTTTGGCAGTGCCCACTTTTACGGCGCTAGGAGCCGCTTTTTTCGGGGTCTGGGCCGCACCGACCTGGCTGAAGAAGGGAACCAGCAAAAGGGCGGTCAAGGTCAGCCCCAGGGCTTTATGGGAAAAATTCATGATGATGCTCCTTTCCAATCTCTTTTCTCTATTGTCAGTTTGTTTCTGCCGATTGTCAAGGCGGGAATCGAAAACTTTTTGCGTCCGCCGCTGGCCCCGTTCTTTGATCCTTCATGAAAAAAGCCAGCCATCAAGGGGCCAGTCCATCCATCTTATTGTCGAAATGATTTTTTTGCGTTATAGTTATCCTATTATCTCATGGGAAGGATACAAGCGTTCCCATAAAATAGACAAAAGGAGCTGAATCCTATGAACGAAGTCTTGACTGCCCTCAAAACGCGGCGCAGCATTCGGAAATTCAGGTCTGACCCTGTCCCCCAGGCACTCCTTGATGAAATCATGGAAGCGGGCCTTTATGCGGCAAGCGGTATGGATCGTCAAAAAACGATCATCCTCTGCCTCACGGATCCTGACGTCATCGCCAGACTTTCCCGTGCCAATGCCCAGATTGCAGGCTATAAAGAAGGGACGGATCCTTTTTATGGGGCCCCGGCTGTCCTTGTGGTCCTTTCACCCAAAGAGGTCCCGACGGCCCTTTATGATGGGTCCCTTGTCTTAGGAAACCTCATGACCGCCGCCCACGCCTTGGGTCTTGGTTCCTGCTGGATTCACCGGGCCTATGAGGAATTTAAGCAGCCTGTGTGGCAGGAATTTCTCCGCCAGCTGGGCCTTAAAGGCGACTATATCGGCATCGGACACTGCGTCATTGGCTATCCGGACGAACATCCGGAAGCGTCCCCCCGCAGGAGCGGACGCATCTTTTATGTAGGAAAGGAAAAAAGATAATGGCTAGATTATTTTTCATGAACGACTATAACTGCGGCTGCGCGCCGGAAATCCTTGCCCGTCTCACAAAGGAAAATCTGACGCCCCACGTAGGCTACGGCAGCGATGAAATCACAAAGGAAGCGGCCCAAAAGATCCTTGATGCAGCCGGCGTTCCGGAAGGCGGCGTTTACTTTGCGGCCGGCGGCACGCAGGCAAACAGCATCGTCATCTCCCATTTCCTTAAGACCTACCAAGGCGTCATCTGCGCCCAAACAGGTCACATCAACTGCCACGAAGCAGGCGCCATTGAAGCGATGGGACACAAGGTCCTCACCCTGCCGGAAAAAGACAAGGTCTCCGCAGCAGCCCTTGAAACCTACCTCAAGGCCTTTTATGAAGATGAATCCTACACAGCCATGGTCCAGCCCGGCATGGTCTACATTTCCCATCCTACGGAATATGGCAGCCTCTATACGCTCAGTGAAGTGGAAGCCATCCGTGCCGTCTGCAACACCTATGGCCTTCCCCTTTATATCGACGGGGCCCGTCTGGGCTATGCCCTTGCCGCAAAGGAAAACGAACTGACCCTGCAGGACCTTGCGCGCCTTAGCGATGCGTTTTATATCGGCGGGACCAAGGTCGGTGCCCTTTTAGGGGAAGCCATCGTCTTTCCTAAAGGGATGGATAAGCTCTTTCCGACCCACGCCAAGCGTCAGGGTGCCATGCTCGCCAAGGGATTTGTGCCGGCCATCCAGTTTTCGGAGCTCTTTACGGACCATCTGTATGAACGGCTGGGCCGTCACGGCATCGACATGGCCATGGAACTGAAAAAGGGCCTGCTGGAAAAAGGCTACGCCCTCCACATCGACTCCTATACGAACCAGCAGTTTGTCATCCTTCCGGAAAAAGTGGTCCAAGCCCTCAGGGAAAACGTCGATTTTGAGGTCTGGGAACGCAAGGATGAGGACACCCTCGTCGTGCGCTTTGTAACCAGCTGGTCCACGAAAAAAGAGGATGTGGAAAAACTGCTTTCCCTCCTGTAAGTTTTTGTACCGTGTAAAAGCCAAAGAAAAAAGGCCCTCCGGTGAGGGGCACCGTAAGGCCAGAAAAATGAACGGGAGCTTACGCTCCGGAGTCCAGATCCTGAGGGGGACTCAGAATCATCATCGCATGCAGCCATTCAAGCTGTTACCCTGATGATAACACCTTGCTTACCCATTGTATAATACATCTCTATTATGATATGATAGGTGAAAGCTATTAACTCTTTCTTTTACAGAAAAGGACATGATTATGGACAGCCGTGATTTAACGTATGTACTGACCGTGCGGGACACGCAGAATTTTTCCAAAGCCGCACAGCGTCTTTTTATCAGCCAGCCTTCACTGAGCCAATACATCCGCCGTTTGGAACAGCGCTTGGGTGAGCCGATTTTCTTTCGGGATAAGGCCCAGGTCATGCTGACGCCCTTTGGAGAAGTGTACGCGCGGGAAGCGGAAAAACTGCTTGACTGCATCCATCAGATGGAAGAAACGCTGCACCTTGCCAAAGAACGGAACCGCTCCATGATCCGTGTCGGCATTTCCCAGTCCTATTCAAAATCCTTTGTGCCGGCCATCATCAAGATTGTCCATAAGTTGCGGCCTGATTCCGACGTGGCGTTTGTCGACGGGATTTCCACGCTCCTTGAAAAGGAAATCCTTGAAGGGCGCATTTCCTTCGGAATCTTTCCGGGACCGCCGGCGCGCAGTGATGTGGCTTTCGTTCCCCTCTGCCAGGATCCGCTCTACTTTGCCGTATCGCGGGACAACAAAAAAGCGGTCGAAATCCTAAAATCCGCTTGGAGCGGCAAATTCCTTGACTTAGCCGCTTTTCGGGACTTTCCTTTCGTCCTTCATACAAAAGGGGCCAAATTGAGGGACCTGACGTTCCACATCTGTCAAAGTTTTGGGTTCCTCCCCCGCCCCATCTGCGAATCAGAGACCCTGGATACGCTCTATTCCTTAGTGAATCACAATTATGGAGTGGCCATCCTTTCCCTGACACCCCTCACGAATCTGTCCGAAAAAGAAAACCGGGTTCTTTTCTTTCCGCTCCTGACACCGTCCGCAACGCGGACATTTGGCTTTTACTGCAGCAGGGATCAGGAAAACGATTCCTTTATCCAGAAAGTGGCGAAGGCCATGCGGATCAAGATTGAAGCAAACCATCAGCAAATGAAAGCCTTCATTGAACGGGACCGGGAACATGTCCTGGGACGCGGGTAACGCTCCAATCACATAACAATAAGAAGCCTGGAAACTGTCCCTGTCAGTTTCCAGGCTTCTTATTGTATGGGTGTTAGAGGTTGTTATTAGGATTTCAATCTGCAAACCCTTTGGTTTCCTGTGATTGAGGATCGCTACGTTTCAAATTCTACCACAGGGCAGGCATTTTGTATAATAGATAATTATGAACATGATATAGAGTAAAACTATAGCTCTTTTATTTATTTTTTACTCAGCCCAAAAGGAACGAAGGCATATTTCGGGCGTCTTAACGATGCAATTGTGGTGCGTATCTTCTTGCGGCAGGGCATGCCATCATTGGCATCAGAGCAATCTTTTAAAAGCCAATGATGACACGTACCTACATCAAGTCGGAGCGATCCTTGCTCCGACCAAAACTACAACGCCACCCGATACACACCAACAAGGGCCAACACAAAAACCAGCACCAACGCCGCAAGGCCCCAGAAGACGAGGGAAAGGAAGATTTTTTGTTCCTTTTCCTGATTGTCCTGTTCGTCAGCCATGAGCAGGGCCATGATCATGCCCCCTGTTGTAGAGACCGGCGAAAGGCCTGTAATGGTGCCGCCAATGACAACAAGGGATCCCAGTTCAATCGGGTTCAGGCCGCCCACGGTTTCCGCCACGCTCGAGACGGTGGGAAGCAGGGTCGGGAAGACAACGCCAAGGCCGGACGAAAAGAGGCTCATAATACCAGCCGTAGCTCCCATGATGGCGCTTCCTGTAAAGGGCGTCATGAGAGACGACAGGGCAAGGGTCAGCAGTTTGATTCCGCCGGTCTTGATGACGATGCTCATAAGGGTACTGACGCCGGAAACCATGATAAGAACGCCCCAGGGCACGCCTTTAAAGCTCTTACTTTCGCTAGCGCAATGGAACATAAGAAGGACCGCCGCCACGGCAAAGGAGACCAGACCGATATTGAACTTAAAAAGGACAACCAGGATGCTCATGACGACAAGGCCCGAAAGGGACAGGAGCTGCTTTTTGCTAAAGGATTCCTGCTCCCCATCTTCTGCTTCCTCCGGCACCGTGACGCGCCAGCCTTTATAGTATACAAAGCAGATCACCGCAAGAAGAAGGCCCGAAATCACCTGGTTCACAAAAACGGGACGGACAGCTTGGGCCACGTCGACGCCCGCTTTTGTAAGGAGCTCATAGGTGAGGATCCCTTCAGGCGTAAGGGTAGTCATGCGGCCTGAAAAGCAGCCGCAGCAGCCGATGATGGAAAGCATAAGGGGGTTATAGCCATGGGCTTTCGCAATGGGAATGGCAAAAGCCGGCATGATGGCAAGGACCGGGATGGATCCAGGGCCGCACATGGTAAGCCCCGCCCCCATGAGGTAGATCAGGATGGGAATAAGGAAATTGTTTCTTCCTGCCAGGGAGACGATTTTCTTTGCAAGCAGGGTAATCGTCCCGTTCACAGTAAGAACGCTGAAAAGAAAGGTGACGCCCATGAGCTTGATGAAAAGGTTCGGATTGAAGCCTTTCAGGATGGACGCATCGTTCATGCCCGCAAGGCGCCCCAGGATGAGGGCAAAAAGAAGGGATACGAGACCGACATTGGTCTTGCGGAAAAAACCGAGGATGATCGCCAAAAGAAGCAGTACAAGGGAAATGACACCTAGATCCATATGCCTTCACCTCACTTAAAGACGATGCTCGTCGGGCTTTCCGTATGAACCGTTTTGCCAGTATAGGTGAGACGGCCCGTTACGGGATCGATGGCAAAGAACTTCAGCGTGTCGCTGTCTTCGTTTGCCACAACAAGTTCTGTCGCGTCAGGACTGAAGGTCATAAAGCGCGGCGTCTTGCCTTCGCAGGAAATGAACTGGCGGCTGCGCAAAAAGCCGCTCGGTTCTTCGATGCCATAGACAGCGATGCTCTCATGGATCCGGTTAGAAGCGTAGACAAAGCGGCCACTTGGGTGAACGAGACTGGCGCTTGCCTGGCCCTGGCCCACATAGTCTTCGGGCAGGGTCGGCGTCACCTGATGGGGCGTAAGGACGCCCGTTGTATCGTCAAAGGTAAAGTAGCGCATGCTGTTGCCTTTTTCGTTCACCAAATAGGCCCGTTTATTGTCCGGCGTCAGGTCAATGTGGCGCGGCTCGTCATAGGTGCGGGCATCTTCGATATGAACGCGGGTCAGCTTGCCCGTTTCGTCGTTGACGCGCAGGACCCATACCCGTTCATAGCCAATCTTGCGTCCCTGCGTAGGAACAAGGAGGAACTTCCCCGTATGGTCAAGGAGGCATTCATGGGCATGGGACACGCCGTTTTCGTCAAGGCCTTCAAGATGCTCTACATAAACGGCAGCGCCCAGTTTCCCATCAGGCAGGATGGGCAGGCTTGCCACGGCTCCGCCTTGGAGGGTCGCCACAAAAAGGAACTTGTTGTTGAGGCTTGGCGTAATATAGACAGGGTTCCGGCCTTCGGCGCGGACCGTATTGAGGAAGGTCAGGCTGCCGTCATTTTCAACCTTGAAAGCACTCACATCGTTATCATCGCCATGCACCGTATAGAGAAAGGATGTTGTCCGGTCAAAAGCGAGAAAGGACGGATTTTCCAGGATCTTCGTAATGCTTTTGAGCGTCCAATCGCCCTTATCATTGATCTCGTAGCAGGAAATGCCTTTTCCCCGGGCATTGCGTTTTTTCGTCGTTCTGCAACCTACATAAGCAAACATGGTGTGTCCCCCTTTCCTACGCTTCAGCCAATCGTTTTTTCGTATAGCGCAGTTTCCCGCCGGCAAGAAGGATATCAGCTTCAAGGTCGCTCACTTCGAGTCTTGCCTTGAAGGTAAAGCCCTTCGTTTCGTCCGTCACGATAAATTCACGGTTTTTCAAGGATTCCCGCAGGTTTTCGATGGAAAGTTCGTCTTCCTGGTCAATCTTGTCATAGTCGGACGGATCGGCAAAGACAGCAGGAATGACACCATGATTGATGAGGTTGTTCTTATGGATGCGGGCAAAGCCCTTCGTAATGATCATCTTGACGCCAAGGTACATGGGCGTAATGGCCGCGTGTTCGCGGCTCGAGCCCTGTCCATAGTTGCTGCCGCCAATGATGAAGCTCTTTTTCATGGTCTGGGCCCGTTTGGCAAAGTCCGGATCATACCGGCAGTAGGCGTACTGGGCCATGGCGGGCATGTTGGAGCGCATGGAGGAAAACTCGGCACTTGCCGGCGTAATATCGTCGGTCGATACGTTGTCGCGGGCTTTCAGACTGACGCGGGCCGTGAGCGTATCTTCCGGGGGATCGGCCACGGGAAGCGGCTTGATGTTGGGGCCACGGACGATTGTCACGTCATTTCCTTCCGGCGCCGGCTGGAGGAACAGGCTGTCGTTTACAGGATACGCATCAGGCTCCTTGATGGAAGCAAGAACGGACACATCGTCCATGACTTCGTCAGCTGTCGCAAAGACCCCTTTGATGGCCGTCGCAGCCGCCGTTTCAGGGCTTACAAGATAAAGGGATGCGTCAGGTGTGGAACTGCGGCCTTTGAAGTTGCGGTTGGACGTACGAACAGAAACCCCCTTGGAATTGGGGGCGCAGCCAATGCCGCAGCAGGGACCGCAGGCAAGCTCCAAGACACGGGCGCCGGCATTCAGGAGGTCTCCGATCACGCCGTCTTCCATGAGTTTGAGGTAAATCTGGCGGGAGCTGATGCCGCAGACAAGGCTCACGCTTTCTGCCACCTGGTGTCCCTTAAGAACAGCCGCGGCTTTTTTGAAGTCGCTGTAAGAACCATTGGTGCAGCTGCCAATAAAGACCTGGTTGACGGGCACTTTCGGTGCCTCTTTAACGGGTACGACGTGATCGGGCAGATGCGGCAGGGCAATGAGCGGCTCCAAGGCCGACAGGTCAATATCGATTTCCTCATCATACGAGCAGCCTTCATCAGGCAGGATTTCTTCAAAGTCCCCTTCCCTTCCTTGGGCCCTCAGATAGTCACGGACCACGTCATCAGCTGGGAAAAGGGACGTCGTGGCATTCATTTCAGCGCCCATATTGGTGATGGTCATGCGTTCCGGTACGGAAAGGGTTTTTGCCCCGTCACCTACATATTCGAAGAGCTTTCCCGTGCCGCCCTTGACGGAAACGCGGCGCAGCATTTCAAGGACGATATCCTTTGCCGCTACTCCGGCACGCAGATGGCCCGTCAGGTTCACCTTGACAATTTGAGGCATCTTCAGGACATAAGGAAAGCCGGCAAGAGCGGTGGCAATATCCATCCCACCTACACCGATGGAAAGCATGCCCACGGCACCGCAGCTTGGCGTATGGCTGTCGCCGCCCAAAAGAAGCAGGCCCGGTTTGGCAAAACGGCTGCAGTGCAGGGTGTGGCAGATGCCATTGCCCGCTTTGGAAAGGACAAGGCCGTATTTTTTAGCAAGGGTCTGGAGATAAATATGGTCGTCCGGCGTCTTGTTATCGATCTGCAGCAGGTTATGGTCAATGTAGCTTACGGATAGTTTCGTCTTGACGCGGGGCACATCAAGGGCCTCAAAGGCCAGATAAGCCATGACGGCATTGATGTCATGGGTGAGGGTATGGTCAACGATCAGGCTGATTTCACTGCCTGGGATCATGTCACTGGGTGCAGCCAAATGGCGGCGGATCAATTTACGCGCTACATTTTCTTTCATCATGAAGCTCCCCTTTCTTAAGCAATCAATATCAAAGGATTCTGAAAATATCCTATCATAGTGCTTGCCTTTCGTATAATATTTGCTTATGATATATCTATAATATGATATTATAGAAGAGGTGACTTCATGGACAGCCGGGAACTGCAGTATGTCATTGTCATCAGTGAAAAGGGCAGCTTTTCCGAAGCAGCCAAATACCTTTCCGTCAGCCAGCCTGCCCTTAGCCAGTACGTACGGCGCGTCGAGGACCGCTTGGGCTGCGCCCTTTTTCTGCGCGGATCGCAGGGCCTGAAACTCACGCCAGCTGGCGTTACCTTCGTAACAAAAGGCCGTGCCGTCCTTTCTGCCATCAGCGACCTTGAAAAGGAGATGGTAGCTTACCGCTGGGGTAAAAAAGAAGGCATCACCGTCGGAGCCTCCCAGTTTTATGGTAAATACCTCCTTGTGCCCATGCTCGACGTCCTGCGCAGTACGGCCTCGGACCACCATGTGGAAATCATCGAAGGGTCCAGTGACCATCTTGAAGAAGAGATCCTCAAAGGGCACCTTGACATGGGCTTTTTCCCAGAACCCATTCATCATGAGGACATCAACTTCGTTCCAATCTATGAGGAAGAAGTCTATTTTGCCCATGCAGCGGAAAATAAGGACGCGGCTGCCCTCATCAAGCACGCATGGGACGGGAAGAGCCTCAACCTTGCCCCCTTTCGGGACCTTCCCTTTATCATGCTCCGCAAAGGCCTCAAGTTCCACGACCTGACGCAGCGCCTCTGCCGAGAATATGACTTTTTCCCCAAAGCCATCTATGAATCGGACAACCTTGATACTGTCTACTCCCTCGTAAACCATAACTACGGCGTCGCCTTCCTGCCCTCTACCCTGCTGCCTGTACTGACAAAAAAAGACAGCAACGTCCGCTTCTACCCCCTCGCCTCAAAAAACGCCCAGCGCCGCATCGGCATTGCCTACCTCGGGACAAGATTCAAGGAAAAGAAGATGCAGGCCCTGGCGAAGGAGATCAGAAACCGGTTACTTGGCGCGCAAATTTTGCCAAGTTGATGGCCCAGTGCCCTGTTACGATATGTTATGCAGGGGCTTAGGGCGGTGCGTAGGACGATTGGAAATTTGGCAAGTCAGAAAAAGAAAGCCAGATTCCCAATCGCTATAAGGGAGGTTCTATCAGTTTGATTGATATCGTGCAGGATGAAATAGTGGCCTTAAAAGCCGAAGGCCCCCTTAAATAGAACGAAGTCTAGGAACTGCTCGTAATAATGGATCAGGCTGCAGACTCGAAGAAATAGAAAAAAACATCAAAGCCCTTACGGCAAAAGTAGGTTTATAAAAAGAGTCACGGCAAAGATTGGTAAAAAGCCCGTTCCCTTCAAGTACGAAGCAAACTAAAGCCAACGTGTTGAGAGGTAGGTGCTGGGAGCAAGATACAGGAGCAAAAAATGGCAAAAGCACCCATTTTTCCGCCATTGATTTGAATGAAAAATGGTCCCTTTGCCACAACCAGCATCACGTCCTTTGGCCTAGGGCCCTTATTTGCATAATCCCCAAACCAAAAAGGAGCGATCATGCTGTTTCATGATTGCTCCTATCTCTATATTCTTTTTACTTTGCCAGTTCCTTGATGAGCTCCCGCAGGAAATGCTCCACCCGAAATGTTGAGGAAATACTTAGGCTCTCTTGAGGTGAATGCAGGTCAAAGGTATCAGGCCCCATGGAAACACAGTCAAGGTCTGGGCAAGCATCAACGAAAAAACCGCACTCCAAACCGCTGTGAACGGGGGTGACAAGAAGGGGTCCCTGCCCTAGGGTCTCATACGTTTTCATAATCTTCTCCTGCAGAGAAGATTTCTTTCGATAAGGCCAGGCTGGATACGGATTAAAAGGGCTACAGCTACCCTCAACAAGATGCATGAGCGCCTCAATCTTCCCATACATCGCTTCAGCCCCCTTAGTGGCTGAAGAACGCAGTTCAATAATCCCTGTGACACACTTTTTTGCTTCATCAAAAGTCAGTTCTCCTAGATTTGCGCTGGACCTGACACAGAAGTGATCCAAACCTTCCATTTCAAGGATTCCTTGAGGGGCAAGCAGAAGGAATGCTGTCGTGAGTTGACTGTCCCTTGCTGAAATGACGGATGTCCTGCCTATGGATGATGTGTTAATGTGCATCTTCATCTCCGGATTTATTATCTTATATTCGGCAAGAATATGGTTCTTGGCCGATTCAAGAGCCTCTACGACCGCGGTTTCCACTCCTCCATCCACAGCAATGACAGCCTTTGCTTCACGAGCAATGGCAAGGCGGAAGGTACCGCCCTTCAGCAGAGCAAGACGAAAAGGGGCCGTTTTTCCTGCCACATCCAACCATCTTCCCAATAAAGAAATGGCACTTCCCCTTCCGCGATGGATATCTTCCCCAGAATGGCCGCCCACCATACCGCCTATGGAAAGACAGATGAATCGATCCCGTTTCTGGACGGCTTCCAATTGAACATACTTTTGGCATAGGACCCCCATGCCTCCCGCGCTTCCAACGATAGCTTGTCCTTCCCGAGCATGATCAAGATTGAGAAGCTGGCGGCCATGGATCCTGGAAAAATCGACGGCAGCTGCGCCGCTGAACGTATCTTCTTCATCCGTTGTAAGAAGCAGTTCCAGCTCTGGATGGGAAGCCGGCGGATTTTCCATGATCGTAAGTCCTAAAGCTACGCCAATGCCATCATCTGCGCCCAGCGTTGTGCGGCCGCCTGTTCCGAGCAAATCACCACTCACTTCAAGGATAAGCGGATCTTTTTTAAAATCATGAACCACATGGGGCGCCTTTTCACAGACCATATCCATGTGGGCCTGCATAATGAGGCCTGGCTTATGACGGGCATCCGGTGAGGCTTTCCGCCGCAGGAGCAGGTTATTTCGTTCATCCTGCCAGACAGCCAGCCCTTTTGCTTTGGCCCAAGCCCATATGGCATCGCTGAGATTTTTTTCTTCATGGGAATTGTGGGGAATCCGACAGATGGCAAAGAAATGACTGAAGACTGCTTCCTGTTGGAGAGCGTCTAGCGTTACTTTGTTTTCGTTCATTGCCTCTTCCTCCTTTAAAATGGCCCATAGCCAATCTTTACGGCAATGGTCAGGAAGATAAAGGCAACGAGCCACCACAATCCAAAAAGCGGCAGGAGCCAGCGGAACCATTTTCCAAAGGAAATACGGGCCATGGCGCAGGCAGCGACAACTTCTCCACTGGTCGGAGCAAGGACATTTGTAAAGGCGTCACCCATTTGAAAGGCAAGGACAGCGGTCTGACGGGTCATGCCAATAAGATCAGCTAAAGGGGCCATAAGCGGCATCGTAATTGCGGCCTGGCCGCTTCCCGAAGGAACTAGGATGTTAAAGATGTCTTGGATCACAAACATCCCGCAGGCTGTAAGGACTGGCGACAGCCCACTTAACAGACCTGCCAGGAAATGGATGATTGTATCCATGATATGGGCTTCCTGCATGATGATTGTCGCAGCATTGCACATGCCTATGACAATATTGGCAAAAAGGAGGTTCCCACATCCCTTGAGAAAGGCATCGGCAATTTCACCAGCTGTAAGCCCGCCAATGATTCCGCTGACGATTCCACAGAAAAGAAAGAGCCCAGCCATTTCGTTGATATAAAAGTCAAACTTCAAGACGCCCACAATGACGGCAGCAATGGTAAGGACAAACATCAAAAGAACTGATTTATGACGGGCTGTCATAAGGGGAACTTCTTCAGCTTCCAAAGTACTGTTGTACTTCAGGTCTTCCTCATGGACCGATGACAGTTCGGGATGTTTTTTAATACGGTGAGCATACCAAGTCACGTATCCAATCGATACCAAAATCAGAGCTGCAAACAGGGCAAGACGCAGCTGCAGTCCAGAAAATAAAGGAAGCCCCGCAATACCTTGGGCAACGCCCACCGTAAAGGGATTGGTCACAGCACCGGCATATCCGGAAGCCGCTGCACAAAAGACAAGGCCAATCCCTGTCAGGGAGTCAAATCCCATGGCAACCGTAATGCCAATGACGAGAGGAATGAAGGCAAGAAATTCTTCAAAATTTCCGGCAAAACAGGACCCCATCCCAAAAAGGACCATGCAGACAGGAATCATCAAAATCTCACGGCCCTTCATCTTACGGACAATATTGGCCAATCCAGCTCCAATGGCGCCTGTTGCTTCCATAATGGCAAAGGTGCCTCCAATAATGAAAAGGAAGGAGATGATTTCCGCTGCATTTTGCAGCCCTAAGGTCAGGGATTGAAGGAGAAAGAAAAAAGAAATGGGCTTTTGCTGCACATAAGAAAAAGAAGCAGGATCAACGATTTCCTTATCAATCACGGGATCAAGGATCCGGGCATATTCCCCAGCCGGAACAATATAAGAAGCGAGAAAACAAAGAAATACAATCAGGGCAAGCAGGACCATTGGATTCAACGCATGAAGGGAGCGTTCTTTTTGCTCTTCATTGATGGCTTGACTCATCATAAAACACCTCTTTTTTTGACAGGATTGTTTTTCCGCCAGCATTTCATTCTGGGGCATTCAGGGTAAAAGGGATTGACCTAACGGGAGACAGATGACTTTACTGAAATCTTTTCAAGGACAAAGAGAAAGACGTTTTGAAAGGCTTCTTCCAGGGGACGAGGATCTTCTTTTTTAAGAAGGCTTGCCTGATGCAGATAACGCTCATGAAGCGCAATGATGGTCTCTAGCGTAAGGGCTGCATCTTCCCTTCGGATGGTGCCCTCTGCCACGAGTTCGTCCATCATGACCTCGTCACGTTCAAAAAGGGTTCCCCTCTGCAGCATTTCCCGCAGGGCCAAATCGGGTATTTTTGAAGTTCCTCAGGATAAAGGACCTTGTAGTAGGTGCTGATGACTTGTCCCAAATCAACATGATGGTTTCCGAAGAACATATGATAGAACACACGGGGCCAGACAAATGCAACTTCATTGAAGCAGGCGTAGATGGTTTGATATTTTTGGAGAGCGGTCATGGAATGCTTGATCCGGCAGGCCAAAAGACGGACATAATCACTGAGGAACCCAACGGAGCCATAAATGATCAGCTCATCAAGGTCGCGAAAATAGTGATAGAGAGTAGCCGCATTGTAGCCAGCTCTTTGGGCAATCTCTCGAATCGTCAGGTGATCATAGCCATCTTCCTGCAGGATATGCTTGGTCGCCTCAATAAAAAATATCATTGTTCGTTTCTGCCGGATTGTCATCTCTTCCCCGAGGGATGAAATGAGTTGTTTTTGATCATTCATAGAGACTCCTTTCTTTTAAATTCAGAATTGACAATGTTACCTGATTCTTCGTATAATACAGATAATTCTAATATCTATCTTGATTATAATTCAATCATGATTGAAAATCTATTGAAAATTATCCATTAAAGGTGGTGAAACCATGAAATTTTCAAATGAGCTTAAGGGAACCCTCTTTGTCCTTTTGGCAGCTGTTTGTTGGAGCATCAACTCTCCCATCGTTAAATACCTGACCCTTAACCCTTTTCTCATCTGCGGGTTACGTTCCCTCATTGCAGGAATCGCTCTCCTTCCCTTTTTGCGGATCAGGGAAATCAAGAAAAACCGTTACCTGCCGCTGTACTTCATTTCATATACCGCACTTTGCCTTGCCGTGATTATTTCTTTATCACTCACGAGCCCTGCCATTGCCATTGGCATGCAGTATACGGCCTCCCTGTGGATCTTCATCGGCACCGTCGCGATGACTCGTAAGATTCCTTGGCGGCAGTTTCTGCCGGTCCTCATCATCACCGCCGGTGTCGCCATCTTCATGATAAGCGGAGGATCTGGAGATTCCAATTCGACAGGAAACGTCATTGCCTTATCAGAAGGCATCTTTTTTGCACTCATGACGCTTTCCTCAAAAAAGGTAACGGACACCAATGCCTTGGGCGCCGTTTGTCTGGCAAATCTCACAACGGTAGGTGTCGTATTTCTTTTATTTGAGCCAGCACGCCTCGGGTTTACTGCCATAACCCCGCTTGACTGGATTTTGATGCTCATCATGGGCGTCATTCAAGTAGCGGGCGGTTATGGCCTATTTGCCATGGGCATCCAAACCATTTCCGCACAAAAGGCATCCCTGCTTGCACTTCTTGAAATGATCCTGGCGCCACTTTGGGTTGCGCTCTTTATTGGGACGATTCCGCCCATGATGGTACAGATTGGTTTACTTGTTGTTCTCGCTGGCCTTCTTTTAGAAACCTTGGGCAAAGGTCAGCATGCTAAAATCAAGGAATAATCCCACGAAAAGCATTTTAACCCAAGGTCGCGATTGCCTGTAAAAACCATCCGAATATTTTCCGTATTCGCATCCTTCCTTCATCCCTTGAATCCTGCCTTCTATCGCGATAGGATACGAACATCCTTTCTATCTGATCCGTATCCGTTTTGGGCGGCTGGTCCTTCGGTGTCCATCTTCTCCGGGGCCTTGTCGGCATCTGGGTCGCCACGGCCCTTGATGAATGCAGCCACGGTCTCGTTTTCTTCGGGCGCTGGCATCAGGGTACGTGGCGCCGGGCACTCATCTGATAAAGGGCGCCGTGAAATCATCGATTCAAACAAATAGGCCCATCCGGTTTTCTTGAACCGG
>ENA-OOWO01000757-OOWO01000757.1-human-gut-metagenome-genome-assembly--contig:-NODE-757-length-21798-cov-3.760567_pt1 | contig 21798 bp, 12 predicted proteins | sample MGYA00241579_ERZ501327 | MGnify/ENA primary metagenome ERZ501327 (study PRJEB25962, sample SAMEA2042836) | human gut metagenome | biome: human gut; feature: human-associated habitat; material: faeces...
CCGTTCTCTCCGGCACCACCTATCCGTCGGATGACCCGGAAATGCTGGCGGTGGAGGCAGATTATGCAGCCAGAGAAGCCCAGTTGCAGGAGAAAATCGACAACATCGAAAGCAGCCACTCAGGATATGACGAGTATCGGTATAACCTGGATATGATTGGTCATGACCCCCATGAGCTTGCGGCATTTCTCTCTGCTGTCTTGCAGGGCTATACACGCCACAGCGCACAGGCAGAGCTGGATCGTGTGTTTGATGCACAGTATCAGCTTACGCTGAGAGAAGAAATTCAGATTCGCACTTACACTGACGAAGATGGGGATGAGCATGAATATGAATATCGTATTCTCCATGTAACTTTAACAAGCCGTTCCATTGCCTCTCTTGCGCCAGAACTACTGACTCCGGAGCAGATGGAGATGTACCAGGTCTACCGACAGACTATGGGCAATAAGCCGCTGTTGTTTGGTGGCGGTTCTCCCGATACAGGTGTTTCTGAAGATTTGACTGGTGTTGACTTTATCAACGGCACCCGCCCCGGCAATCCGCAGCTGGTGGAACTGGCGAAAAGTCAGGTGGGCAATGTTGGAGGACAACCTTATTGGAGCTGGTACGGCTTCAACTCCCGCGTGGAATGGTGTGCCTGCTTTGTATCATGGTGCTATGGTCAATCCGGTCGAACGGAACCACGCTTTGCTGGTTGTCAGTCTCAGGGTGTTCCGTGGTTCCAGTCTCATGGACAGTGGGGCGCACGAGGATATGAAAACATCGCCCCCGGTGATGCCATTTTCTTCGATTGGGATCTGGATGGTTCCGCAGACCATGTGGGAATCGTTGTCGGCACCGATGGCAGCCGTGTTTATACCGTGGAGGGAAATTCCGGCGATGCCTGCAAGATCAAAAGTTATGACCTGAATTATCAAAGTATTAAGGGCTACGGCCTGATGAACTGGTAACAGACTTTGTGGAAAGGAGTGAACGGTTATGGCAAAAAACAAAATTGAACGTATCGACCAGGAAATTGAGAAAACCCGTGAGAAGATTGCGGAATATCAGGAAAAGCTCAAGACCCTGGAAGCACAGAAAACGGAGGCAGAGAATCTGGAAATCGTTCAGATGGTTCGTGCGTTACGCATGACTCCAGCACAGCTGAACGCTATGCTTTCCGGTGGAATGAACCACGGCAGAGATACAGCACTGTCGGAATCAAATAATCAGGAGGTTACCGCTTATGAAGAATAAAAGAATTTGCAAAACACTTTCCGCCCTTTGCCTGACAATGGTTGTGGCATTTGGCTTTACGATCCCTGCTTTCGCACAGGGGTCAGAACAGGCTCCGGCGGCACCGGCAGAGGATTCTACCAATGACAGCAATGTGATTGTGGAAGAAGCAGAACCGGCACCGGCACTTACACCGGAGGGGAATGCGGCATTGGTGGATGATTTTGGAGGCAATAAGCAGCTTATTACTGTTACGACCAAAGCTGGAAATTACTTTTACATCCTGATTGATAGGGCGAATGAGGACAAGGAGACTGCTGTTCACTTTCTGAATCAGGTGGACGATGCAGACCTTGCGGCGCTGATGGAAGATGGAAAAACCAAAGAGGAGATGCCTGCGGTATGCAGCTGTTCAACAAAATGTGAAGCAGGGGCAGTCAATACGGCCTGCCCGGTCTGCGCAACTGATAAGAGTAAATGTACGGGCAAAGCACCGGAACCTCCGGCAGAAACATCGGAGCCGGAAAAAGAGAAGCCTGCCGGATTGAACCCGGCTGCGATAGTCCTTTTGCTGGCTCTGCTGGGAGGCGGTGGCGTATTTGCCTACTTGAAGCTCGTTAAGAACAAGCCTAAGACCAAGGGCAATGACAGTCTGGACGATTATGATTATGGCGAGGAAGATTCCGAGGAATGGGAAACCGAGGATGAGGAGTCGGAAGAACCGGATGCTGACGGGGGCAGCACAGAAGAAGATGATGAGGACAGTGTGAAATGACCCGTTTCACAGACAGTCCCTATGAACGCATGATGACACGCAGGCCGGAGGGCGGGAAGGAAACTTCCCGTCCTCATTCTTTATCCCACAACCACCCCTGCTATGGTTGCGGGAGTTATGGAAGTCCCTGCGTAGGTATCTGCCATCGTGAGATGGAACGCTGGCTCAAAGAAAGGAAACGAAAAAAATGAGTGTTCTGATTATATTTATCAAGCTGATTGCTGTTTTTGACCTGCTTGTGATCGCTGTGTATTTTGGCGGCGACATTCTTTCTACCATGTTAAACAAACTTTGGAGAAAGCCAAAGCAAGATGACCCCTTTGATTTCTCCTTAGATACCATGACAGTTTCATTGTCCATAGATTCTATCCGTCAGCTTTATTCCGGTGACGCGGCAGATTTTGTGGAAGAAAAGATCCTGCCAAATGCGGAGAAAACAATGGCCGTGCTGACGGAACAAGAACAGACGGCGGCTCGTCTGCTCTTATCCGCTTTGATCGGTTTTCTTGCAGCAGAAGCTCCTATGGATGAACAGAGCTTTCCTTTGATGATGGAACTTCTGAACTGCATGGAAGGGGAAAAAGAAGATGGTTGTCAGGATGCAGTAGATAGTTTACTTGAAGATGCCGCCTGCAATACCCGCCGTCACGAAGAATATTACAGCAATTATCAACGCTACCAGCTGATGCAGGTGGATAAAACCCGTGTCATTTTGGCTTGCCGTATCATCATCAATGACCTGCTGGGGAAACTGTACCGCTATGACTACCGGTTTGGTTATAACCTGCTACTGGATGAGGAAAACAGCATAGAGAAAAAACTGCACACGCCTGTGCGGGAAGAATGGGAGGCTGAAGATGATGAGATATAAACTGGTAATCGCTGAAAAACCATCGGTTGCACAAAGTCTGGCTGCGGTGATCGGCGCAACTGCCCGTAAGGACGGGTATCTGGAAGGCGGTGGCTGGCGTGTTAGCTGGTGCGTGGGTCATCTGGCCGGTCTTGCAGATGCAGACAGCTATGACCCCAAGTACGCCAAGTGGCGATATGATGACCTGCCTATCCTACCGGAGCATTGGCAGATGGTAGTGGGAAAGGATAAGAAAAAGCAGTTTGATATTCTCAAAAAGCTGATGAATGCCCCGGATGTGACGGAGGTGGTAAATGCCTGCGATGCCGGACGCGAGGGCGAGCTGATCTTCCGCAGCGTCTATGAGCTGGCAGGCTGCCAAAAGCCGATGAAAAGGCTCTGGATTTCTTCGATGGAGGACTCCGCCATAAGGGAGGGCTTTGCAAACCTGCGCCCTGGTGCGGACTATGACGGACTTCGTGATGCTGCCCTCTGCCGTGCCAAGGCCGACTGGCTGGTGGGGATCAATGCCACAAGGCTTTTTTCCGTGCTGTACCACCGCACCCTCAACATCGGGCGCGTTATGTCCCCAACGCTGGCACTCATTGTCCAGCGAGAAGCTGAGATCGACACCTTTAAGCCGGTTCCCTTTTATACCGTGGCGCTGGAGCTGCCCGGTCTTACTGTATCCGGGGAGCGCATGAGTGACCGAGCAAGCGCCGAGCAGCTGAAAGAAGCCTGTCAGGGTGCAGCTGTCACGATCAAAAAGGTGGAGCGCAAGGAAAAGTCCGAAAAGCCGCCTGCCCTCTATGACCTGACTACTCTGCAAAGAGATGCCAACCGCCTGCTTGGATTTACAGCCCAGCAGACCCTGGACTATCTGCAAAGCCTGTATGAAAAGAAGCTCTGCACCTATCCCCGTACTGACAGCCGCTATCTGACCAGTGATATGGCAGACAGCCTGCCGGTGCTGGTCAATCTGGTTGCCAACGCTATGCCGTTTCGCAAAGGGATCGCCATTACCTGTGATTCGCAGACGGTCATCAACGATAAGAAAGTAACCGACCACCACGCAGTAATCCCTACCAGAAATCTCAAGGATGCAGACCTTTCTGCCCTTCCTGCGGGAGAAAAAGCGGTGCTGGAGCTGGTGGCCCTGCGTCTGCTGTGCGCCGTAGCCCAGCCCCATATCTATTCGGAAACCGTTGTGATTGCAGCGTGTGCCGGTGGGGAGTTTACCGCCAAAGGAAAAACGGTGAAGCACCCCGGATGGAAAGCACTGGAGGACGCTTACCGTGCCAAAATGAAGGATGCAGAGCCGAAAAAAGATGGCGCAGAGAAAGCCCTGCCGGAGCTGACCGAAGGACAGACCCTTTCGGTTTCTGCGGCAATCGTCAAAGAAGGCAAAAGCAGTCCGCCTCAGCACTTTACGGAGGACACCCTATTGTCCGCGATGGAGACTGCCGGAAAAGAGGATATGCCGGAGGATGCCGAGCGAAAAGGTCTGGGGACACCGGCCACCCGTGCCGGTATTTTGGAAAAGCTGGTATCTGCCGGTTTTCTGGAGCGAAAAAAGAACAGAAAAACGGTGCAGCTTCTTCCTTCCCACGATGCAGTATCCCTTATCACGGTGCTGCCGGAACAACTGCAATCGCCGCTTCTGACTGCCGAGTGGGAGTATCGCCTGGGCGAGATCGAGCGCGGGCAGCTTGCCCCGGAGGAGTTTTTGGACGGGATCAGCATCATGCTGAAAGACCTGGTGGGAACTTATCAGGTCATCAAGGGAACTGAGTACCTGTTCACTCCGCCCCGTGAGGTGGTGGGCAAATGCCCTCGCTGCGGCGGTGAAGTTGCAGAACTGCAAAAAGGCTTCTTCTGTCAGAATGATTCTTGCAAATTTGCAATCTGGAAAAACAACAAATGGTGGGCTGCCAAGAAAAAACAGCCGACCAAGGCTGTGGTGTCTGCACTGCTGAACGATGGCCGTGTCCGTGTAATGGGCCTATATTCGGAGAAAACCGGCAAAACCTACGATGCTACTGTGGTTTTGGAGGATGATGGACAGTACGCCAACTTCAAGCTGGAATTTGACCAGCGGAAAGGAGGCAGCCGATGAAGCTCTCTTTAGTGGAACGGGAAACCATTCTCCTCTATAACCAGGCAGAACCAATGGCTGAGGTCTACACCCACGATCCCCGTCTGATGGAGAAGCTGGAACTGCTGGCAAAAAAGCACCCCGACCAGATCACCCGAAAGGACGCCCATAACTTTACCGTCCCCAAGCGGTGTGTATCAGTCCGGGAGCCATACAGCGCAGAACGCCGCAAAGCTGCCAGTGAGCGTGCGAAAGCCGCCGGATACCAGCCCCCTGTGAAAAAGTCCGGCAGTTAAAGGCACATGGCAGAGAATGTATTTGAAGCGGTCAAGCAGTCGGTCAGCACCAGAGAAGCGGCAGCGTTTTATGGGATCGAGGTCAAACGAAATGGTATGGCCTGCTGTCCCTTTCACGATGATAAGAACCCCAGCATGAAGGTAGACCAGCGGTTCCACTGCTTTGGCTGCGGTGCAGATGGGGATGTGATCGACTTTACCGCAAAGCTCTTTGACCTCTCCCCAAAAGAAGCGGCGGAGAAACTGGCACAGGACTTTGGCCTGATCTATGACAGTCAGGCCCCTTCCCGCAGGAAGTATGTCCGGCAGAAAACCGAGGCACAGCAGTTTCGTGAGGACCGGCAGCGGTGTTATCGCGTACTGTCCGATTACTACTATCTGCTGAAAAAATGGGAGGCCGACAATTCTCCCAGGACACCGGAGGAAGAACCGCACCCCCGCTTTGTGGAAGCAATCCAGAAGAAAACCTATGTAGAGTACCTGCTGGACCTTTTTCTTTATGAAAGTGAAGAAGAACAAAAGGCATGGATTGCAGAACACACAGCAGAAATCACACACTTGGAAAGGAGATTGAAAATCATGGCTGAGAACAAACCCACCAACCGAGAGCGGCTAAGGGAAATCACAGATGGCATCGAGCAGGGCATCAAAGAACTGTTTGAAAGCGAAAAGTATATGCGCTATCTGTCCGTCATGTCCCGCTTCCACCGCTATTCGGTAAACAACACCATGCTCATCTATATGCAGAAGCCGGACGCCACATTGGTAGCCGGATACAATAAGTGGAAAGACCAGTTTGAGCGTCATGTAAAAAAGGGCGAGCATGGCATTACCATCATCGCTCCCACACCGTATAAGAAGAAAATCGAGGAGCAGAAGCTGGACCCGGATACCAAGGCTCCGATTTTGGATAAAGACGGAAAGATCGTCACAGAGGAAAAAGAAATCGAGATTCCCATGTTTCGCCCTGTCAAGGTCTTTGATGTGAGTCAGACCGACGGGAAACCTTTGCCGGAGCTTGCTTCCTCCCTTTCCGGCAATGTGCCAAATTATGAGGCATTCATGGAGGCCCTGCGCCGCAGTGCGCCGGTGCCGATCACTTTTGAAGCAATGGCCGCCGATACGGACGGCTATTTTTCTGCCGATCATCAGAAAATTGCCATTCGTCAGGGCATGAGCGAGGTGCAGACGGTTTCGGCCACGGTTCACGAGATTGCCCACAGCAAGCTCCATGACCCTAAAAAATATGAAATGCTACCGTCATGGAAGGTTGTGCAGGAGAGTGAAGGTGGAACCAAGCATGATTTCAAGCTGGATTTTGCCACAGAAAAAGAAGCCGAACAGTTTGCTTCTGATATGGATTGGCGTTATGTGGACGAAAATCAGTTTGAATGGCGTCTTGCAGTTGAGGAAGATCCAACCGCAGAAAAACAGGCAATCAAAAATCGCCACACGGAGGAAGTGGAGGCTGAAAGCATCTCCTATGCGGTCTGCAAGTATTTTGGCATCGAGACCGGAGAAAACAGCTTCGGCTATATTGCAAGCTGGAGCCAGGGCAAGGAACTGAAAGAGCTGAGAGCCAGTTTGGAGACCATCAACAAAACCTCCGGCACTTTGATCTCCGACATTGAGCGCCACTATAAGGAAATCTGCAAAGAGCGCGGAATCGACCCTCATGCAAAGGTAGAGCCGGAACCCGCCCCGATAGAGCAGCCAGAAGATGCCGCTAAGGTATCTGATAGACAGCAGACCGGCGATCTGACCTACTATGTAGCAGAGTGCATGGAATTTCCAAACCTCGGAGAATACCACGATAACCTGTCTTTGGAGGAAGCAATCCGCATTTATCAGGAGATTCCGGCAGAACGAATGAACGGGATCAAGGGCATTGGTTTTGAGCTGAAAGACGGAAGCGACTATGAAGGACCTTTTCCGATTTTGACCGGCCAGACCATTGACCTGGACACCATCCAGGCAATCGACTATTACCGTGATAATCCTCTGGTGCAAAAAGCGGTAAAGGAACTGGCTGCGGCAATGCCGGAAATGGAAGTGCTGGGGGCGGACGCCAACCAGCAGGAGGCTTTGTTTCTGATTGACGATGCCACCTATCTTCATATCCAGTCCTGTGACAGCGGCTGGGACTATACCCTTTACGATGCCGCATCCATGAAAGAGCTGGATGGTGGTCAGCTGGATATGCCGGAGATTTCCCGCATGAAGGCAGTTCTCCAGATTTGTGATGACAACGATTTGGGCAGAGACTCGGTAAAATACGCACCGTTGTCCATGATTGAGACCTTGCAGGAAGCTGCCTACCAGCAGATGCAGGCAGAGGCCAGTCAGATGGCTGCTTCTTCTCAGCTGCCGGAAGCACAAGAGCAGGCGCTGGATGAATACCCTATGCCTGATGAGCAGGTATCCACACCGGATATGCAGGAATACGGCTACTTCTATGATGGGATGCTCCCTGTCACCAGAGAACGGGCGCTGGAACTGGATGCCGCTGGTTTGACCGTCTATGTGCTGCATGAGGACAATACGGAGAGCATGGTGTTTGACCCGCAGGAAATCATGGATCATGGCGGCCTTTTCGGTGTGGACCGTGAGGAATGGGAGAAAAGCCCTCAGTTCCACGAAAAGGTCATGGAGCGTCAGGAACATCAGCAGGAACGCGAACAGGCATTTCTATCCCAGAACAGAGATTGCTTTGCTATCTATCAGGTGAGCCGTGACGATCCGCAGAATGTGCGCTTTATGAATCTGGACTGGCTAAAGTCCCATGACATTTCCATAGACCGCAGCAATTATGACCTCATTTACACAGCTCCGCTGAGGGAGTCTGGCACGGTACCGGAGCAGCTGGAAAAACTATATGAGCAGTTTAATCTGCAAAAACCGGCGGATTTTCACAGTCCTTCTATGAGTGTCAGTGACATCGTTGCGATCAAGCAGGACGGTAAGGTATCCTGTCATTACTGTGACAGTGTTGGTTTTACCCAGATCCCCGGATTCCTGCCGGAAAATCCGCTGAAAAATGCGGAGATGGCCGTGGAGGACGATTACGGCATGATCGACGGTATCATCAACAATGGCACAAAAGAGCCTACGGTGGCAGAGCTGGAACAGCAGGCCCGAAGTGGTCAGCCCATTTCCCTGATGGACTTGGCTGACGCCGTTCATCGGGAGGAACGGGAAAAGAAAAAGTCCGTCATGGAGCAGCTGAAAAGCCAGCCCAAGGCAGAACACAAAAAGACAGCACCCAAAAAGAGTGCGGAAAGGGAGATTTGATATGGGAAACTTTACTTTTGAGGAAATGAACCTGATGTGCATTTACAATACCGGTAGCCGCACCGGACTGATCGAAGCTCTGACTGAGATGTGCGGTGAACTGGCCCCGGAGGAAACCGAGCTGCGGGAGTTGACAGACAGCGCACTGGGCAAGCTCCAGGCCATGAGTGATGCCGAGTTTGCCGAGCTGGAGTTGTACCCGGATTTTGACCAGTAAACACCATAGTCGCAGGGATGGGGTGGCAATATGCTACCCCATCTTTTACCCCAAAACCGAAAGGAGGACAGAACACCATGCCAACCAAAGCTGAACTATATGCACAGATGGCGGACAAGGTGGCAACACAGCTCACGGGGAGCTGGCAGGAATGGGCAGGGTTTCTCACCACTGCTTCCCGCCTTTACAAGTACCCGTTCCATGAGCAGCTGATGATCTATGCCCAGCGACCGGACGCCACCGCCTGTGCAGAGTACGATTTGTGGAATGAAAAGATGGGCCGATATGTAAGGCGCGGTTCCAAGGGAATCGCTCTGGTGGACGATTCCGGGGACAGACCCCGCCTGCGCTATGTTTTTGATATTTCCGACACCGGAACCCGTGAACATTCCCGCACTCCCTGGCTGTGGCAGCTGGAGGAGCGCCATTTGGATTCGGTGCAGGCCATGCTTGAGCGCACCTATGATGTTTCCGGTGATGACCTTGCCGGACAGCTCACCGAGGTAGCCGGAAAACTGGCTGAGGAATACTGGACGGAGCATCAGCAGGACTTCTTCTATATCGTTGACGGTTCCTTTTTGGAGGAATATGATGAGTTTAACATCGGAGTACAGTTCAAGGCAGCAGCCACCGTCAGCATCACTTACGCTTTGATGTCCCGCTGTGGACTGGAGCCGGAACGCTACTTCGACCACGAAGATTTCATGGCGATCTTTGATTTCAACACCCCGTCCACCATCGGGGCGCTGGGAACAGCGGTCAGCCAGATCAACCAGCAGGTGCTGCGGCAGATCGGCGTTACCGTCCGAAATGCAGAGCGCGAAGCCAACCAAGAAAGGAGCAAACAAGATGAACAATCCCATGACCTATATCCAGAACGGAGACTATCTGATTCCCGACCTGAAGCTGAGCCAGCAGCCGGAGAAACCCCTGGGCAAGTACGGCAGGATGAGGAAAACCTACCTGAAGGAACACCGTCCCATCCTCTACAACCAGATGTTGCTGAGCGAGAAGCTGTACCCGCACCTTCTGGAGATCGACGAGACCGCCCAGAGCAGACTGGAGCAGATGATGCCCCAGCTGGCGAAGGAAGCGGGAGCCACCGAGGAACTGAAAGCCAGCGATCCCATGAAGTGGGTGGGGCTGATGAACACCTGCAAAGCCCAGGCCGAGGAAATCCTGATGGCGGAGCTTATCAACAGCTGACTCTAAACCTGTTCCTCTCCGAAGCGGAACAGATCCAATCCATAGATGAAGCAGAGAATGTAGCGCATACATCCTCTGCTTTTTCTTTTGCCCAAAATGACATCGACCATGTGCTGCGTTTGGGCGGCAATACAGACCGTCAAAGGGAGCGTGTGGTTGCAGCCTTTGAAAAGCAGAAAACCACCGCTGAGATTGCCGAGATACTGAAAACGCTGTACCACGGCGGCAATGGCCTTGGCAGTGTGAGCGCATGGTATGCCGAGGATGGTATCCATCTTTCCCATGGGAAGTCTGTCCGTTATGACAGGTCTGCCCAGGTCATTTCCTGGGAGAGCGCCGCAGAGCGTATCGGGGAGCTTTTGGAAAGTGGTCAGTTTGCCTCCAATGTGGAGCTTGCAGAAGCGGCAGGCTATGAACGCTCCCTCCTTGCCACAAAGTTCTGGAACCTATATCACGATCTCAGTGAGGACGCCAGAGAAGCCGGATATTTGTCCTGCCTGTCAGAGATCAAAGGCAATGGGTTCCCGGAGGAGACCCGCCGCCTGACGGAGCAGCTGAGTGACCCGGCTTTCCGCCAGACCCTCAAGGAAGAATACGCTGCCTTCTGGACTGCCTATCAGCAGGACCGTGACCTGTTGCGTTTTCACTATCATAGACCGAGGGAGATCTGGGAGAACCTGAAGGACCTTGACCTGCCCCGCAGGACCTTTTCTTCAGAGCTTTCCCAAGTGCCAACCGTCCAGCACTTCATTACCGAGGATGAGATCGACGCCGCCATGACCAGAGGAAGCGGTATCTCTGGTGGTAAAGGCCGTATCTATGCCTTCTTCATGGAAAATCACACGGATAAGGAAAAAGTGAGATTCCTCAAAGACGAGTATGGCATTGGCGGACGCTCTCATGCCTTGTCCGGCGCAACACACAGCGGCGAAGATCACGATGGGAAAGGACTGCACTATAAAAAGCAGGACTGCCCGGATGTTCACTTGAACTGGGAAAAGGTTGCCAAGCGCATTACCTCACTTGTCCAGAAAGACCGCTATCTTACCGAACAGGAACAGGCGCAGTATGACAAAATCCAGGCTGAAAAGGAACTGGCCGAAGAAGATGCCATCCAAGCCCAGCAGCCGGAGGTGGAGGAAGAAACTCCAAAGCCTACCCTTCGGGAGCAGTTTGAGCAGTATAAGCCTGTGGTGACTGCCGCTATTTCCGAGGATGCCGCATACCGCAATGCCTGCGGGCATTCTGACCGTGAAAATGCTGTCATCGAGGGCAATGCCGCTGTGCGCCGTGCGGTCCTTGGTTCTAAGGATATGGAGCTGATCCGACTCTATTCGGATGTGCCGGAGTTCCGACAGCGACTGCACCGGGAAGTGATCGACGAAACCTATCCAAAGCTCCATGAGCTTCTGCGCCCTCTTTCTCAGGAAGATATTGATACTGCCCTTTGTGCATGGAACGGCAATATCGAGAGTAAACACGCTGTTGTCCGCTATATGAAAGACCATGCAAGAGAAAAAGATACCGCCGCATGGCTGGCTCAGGAATACGGCGGCAGTAACAGCAACAGCCTGTTCGTTGTCCGTGCCGGCAGCCCGGAGGAAACACAGCTGCCCTGGCCGAAGGTACAGCGCCGGATTGCCCAGCTCATTCAGGAGGACCGGTTCTATACCGAAGAAGAACAGGACCGTTTTGACGACATCGACCCAATCGCCATCCGGGAAGCTCTGGAGGAAAGAGGGATCGTCAACGGCCAGGTGGCAGACCCGGAAAAACTGGACAATGATCCGTTTATCCAACAGGTGATGTCAGATGCCGAGCAGACTTCCAAAGTTTCCATTTCCGATGAGGAATATGACGCAGTTCGCCGCCCAATTCCGCAAAGAACCTCCTATGACCCAGCCGCCCCGGTCTATGCCGTGGGCGATACCGTGTATATCGAGGATGACGCCTATCAGATCACCGAGCTGCGGGAGGACACCGTACAGCTTCTGCCCACCGGGATGGTATATCCCATCTACCGGGCAGAGCGCAAAGAACAGTTCGAGCAGCTGCTTCGGGCAGACCGCCGCAATGCTTACTATACCGAGTTTCTTCCTATTGACCCGGACAAGGCAGATCAGGACTTGCGGGATGTATTGGCTCATGGACTGATGGATGAAGCGGATAAAAAGCAGATTTCCACGCTGCTGCAATCCGGCAGGAGCAACAGCGAGATCGCCTACTGGCTGAGCAGAGCCTATTCCGGTGAGATCGAGACACTGAATCTGGAGACTGGCGATATTGCCGATTACCGTACCACGGCACAGGGCATAGAGCTGGAAGTCATGGATGCAGAGGAAAAGCGTCTGGCTATGCTGTATTTCCGCTGGGATGAGGTTGCACCTTTGCTGCGCGGGATGTACGCCCGTCAGCAGGACGGGTTGGGACAGGAACAGCCCCAACCGGCTACCGAATCCCCGACCTTCCATTCCGAGACCATGGCCGTCTATCCGGGCGATAAGAACAATCTGCCTTATGATGTGGTGGTGGAACGACTGCATATCGAGGAGCCGGAGCCACCAGCGCCTGTGACAGAGCCGGAGAAAACCTTTGAGGAAGTGCTGGACGAACACCCGGTTTCCATTCAGGTCAATGGCCAGTGGCAGACCTTCCCCAATGCCAAAGCTGCCGAGGAAGCCTCCTATGAGGAATACAAGGCTAACCTGCGCCGCAATGCAAAAAACTTCCGCATTACCGATGAGCATTTGGGCGAAGGCGGTCCGAAAGCCAAGTTCCAGGCAAATGTCAATGCGATTCGTTTGCTGAAAGAGCTGGAAGCTGCCGGACAGCAGGCAAGCCCCGAACAGCAGGAGGTTCTTTCTCGATATGTGGGCTGGGGCGGTCTCTCTGATGCGTTTGACCCGGAGAAACCGGCATGGGCTTTAGAGTATGCCCAGCTAAAAGAACTGCTGACCCCGGAGGAATATGCCGCCGCCAGAAGCTCTACCCTCAACGCCCATTACACCAGCCCTACGGTCATTCAGGCCATCTATGAAGCGGTGGACCGTATGGGATTTGAGACCGGAAATATTCTGGAGCCGTCTATGGGTGTGGGCAATTTCTTTGGTATGCTGCCGGAGAAAATGCGAAACAGCCGTCTGTACGGCGTGGAGCTGGACCCTGTTTCCGGGCGCATCGCAAAGCAGCTCTATCCCAAGGCGGACATCACAGTAGGCGGCTTTGAGACCACCGATAGGCGTGACTTCTTTGACCTTGCCATCGGCAATGTACCTTTCGGTCAGTATCAGGTCAATGACAAAGCCTACAACAAGCTGAATTTCAGTATTCACAACTACTTTTTCGCCAAAGCACTGGACCAGGTGCGTCCCGGCGGCGTGGTAGCTTTTGTAACCTCCCGCTATACTATGGACGCCAAGGATTCCACCGTGCGCCGCTATCTTGCCCAGCGTGCCGAGCTGCTGGGAGCTATCCGTCTGCCTAATGACGCGTTCAAAAAGAATGCCGGTGCCGAGGTGGTATCGGACATCATCTTCCTCCAAAAGCGGGACCGCCCGCTGGACATCGTGCCGGAATGGACTCAAACCGGACAGACGGAGGACGGGTTTGCCATCAACCGGTATTTTATCGACCACCCGGAAATGGTGCTGGGCAGACAGGAGCCGGTAAGCACCGCTCATGGTATGGATTACACCGTGAACCCTATCGAGGGACTGGAGCTTTCCGACCAGCTGCATGATGCGGTGAAGTATATTCATGGCACTTATCAGGAGGCAGAGCTGCCGGAGCTGGGCGAAGGCGAAGCTATTGACACCTCCATTCCTGCCGACCCCAATGTGAAGAACTATTCCTATGCCATTGTAGACGGGCAGGTGTACTACCGGGAAAACAGCCGTATGGTGCGCCCTGACCTCAACGCCACCGCCGAAGCCCGTGTAAAAGGTCTTGTGGGACTGCGTGATTGTGTGCAGGAACTGATCGACCTTCAGATGGATGCAGCGGTTCCGGACAGCACCATTCGGGAGAAGCAGGCGGAACTGAACAGCCTCTATGACAGCTTTTCTGCCAAATACGGTCTCATCAATGACCGTGCAAACCGTCTGGCCTATGCAGATGATTCTTCCTATTACCTGCTCTGTGCGCTGGAAGTCATCGACGAGGACGGGAAACTGGAACGTAAGGCAGATATGTTCACCAAGCGGACCATCAAGCCCCATCAGGCGGTGGCTGTGGTGGATACGGCAAGTGAAGCACTGGCGGTGTCCATCTCGGAAAAAGCCTGCGTGGATATGGACTATATGAGCCAGCTTACCGGAAAAACAAAAGAAGAACTGGCCGGAGAGCTGCAAGGCGTGATCTTCCGTGTACCGGGACAGCTGGAGAAAGACGGCACACCCCATTATGTGACTGCTGATGAATACCTCTCCGGCAATGTACGCCGCAAACTGCGTCAGGCGCAGCGGGCCGCACAGCAGGACCCGGTTTATGCAGTCAATGTGGAAGCTCTTACCGCCGCCCAGCCCAAAGACCTGGATGCGTCGGAGATCGAGGTGCGTCTGGGCGCTACCTGGATCGACAAAGAGTACATCCAGCAGTTTATGTACGAGACCTTCAACACCCCGTTTTATCTCCAGCGCAGTATCGAGGTCAACTATTCGTCCTTTACCGCTGAATGGCAGATCAAGGGGAAATCTTCCATATCCTACAACGATGTGGCAGCCTACACCACCTACGGAACCAGCCGTGCCAATGCCTACAAGATTTTGGAGGACAGCCTGAACCTGCGGGATGTCCGTATCTATGACACCATAGAGGACGCAGACGGAAAAGAGCGCCGCGTGCTGAACGCCAAGGAGACCACCCTGGCTGCTCAAAAACAGCAGGCGATCCGGGAAGCCTTTAGGGACTGGATCTGGAGAGACCCGGAGCGCCGCCAGACTTTGGTGCGCCAGTACAACGAAGAAATGAACTCTACCCGTCCCCGTGAATATGATGGCAGCCACATCACTTTTGGAGGCATGAACCCGGCCATTACCCTGCGGGAACACCAGAAAAGCGCCATTGCCCATGTGCTGTATGGAGGAAATACCCTGTTGGCACATGAAGTAGGCGCAGGCAAAACTTTTGAGATGGTGGCCGCTGCTATGGAAGCCAAACGCCTGGGCTTGTGCCAGAAATCTCTTTTTGTGGTTCCAAACCACCTGACCGAGCAGTGGGCGTCGGAGTTTCTGCGCCTCTATCCTTCCGCCAACATCTTAGTCACAACCAAAAAGGACTTTGAGACCCATAACCGAAAGAAGTTCTGCGCTCGTATTGCGACGGGTGATTATGATGCCATCATCATGGGACACAGCCAGTTTGAGCGTATCCCCATCAGCCGGGAGCGTCAGGAACGGCTTCTCTATGAGCAGATCGACGAGATCACCGAGGGCATCGCAGAGGTGCAGGCCAGCGGCGGCGAGCGTTTTACCGTCAAGCAGCTGGAGCGTACCAGAAAGTCTCTGGAAGCCAGACTGGAAAAGCTGCAAGCCGAGGGGCGAAAAGACGATGTGGTAACCTTCGAGCAGCTGGGTGTGGACCGTTTGTTTGTGGACGAGGCCCACAACTATAAAAACCTGTTTCTATACACAAAAATGAGGAATGTGGCAGGCTTATCCACATCGGACGCGCAGAAATCCTCCGATATGTTTGCCAAGTGCCGCTATATGGATGAGATCACCGGAAACCGTGGCGTGATTTTTGCCACCGGCACCCCGGTCAGCAACTCCATGACCGAGCTTTACACCATGCAGCGTTACCTTCAGTATGAACGCTTGCAAGAGTTGAACATGACCCACTTCGACTGCTGGGCTTCCCGATTTGGGGAGACCGTCACAGCATTGGAGCTGGCACCGGAAGGCACCGGCTACCGGGCAAGAACGAGATTCAGCAAGTTCTTTAATCTGCCGGAGCTGATGAACCTGTTCAAAGAAGTGGCCGACATTAAGACTGCCGACCAGCTGAATCTGCCTACCCCGGAAGTGGAATACCACAACATCGTGGCGCAGCCTACCGAACATCAGCAGGAAATGGTCAAGGCCCTTTCGGAGCGCGCATCGCTGGTACACAGCGGAACCGTTGACCCGTCCCAGGACAATATGCTCAAGATTACCTCGGATGGCCGTAAGCTGGGCCTGGACCAGAGAATCGTCAACCAGATGCTGCCGGATGAACCTGGCACAAAGGTCAATCAGTGCGTGGACAACATCATGCAGATCTGGCGGGATGGCAAAGCTGACAAGCTGACCCAGCTGGTGTTCTGCGACATTTCTACACCGCAGGCAAAAGCTCCTGCAAGCAAGGCGGCGAAAACGCTGGATAATCCACTGCTTCACGCATTGGAAGGCGCTGTGCCTCTGCCGGAGCAGGAACCGGTCTTTACGGTATATGACGATATTCGTCAGAAACTCATTGCTCAGGGAATGCCTGCCGACCAGATCGCTTTTATCCATGAAGCCAACACCGAAGTGCGGAAAAAGGAGTTGTTCTCTAAAGTCCGTACCGGTCAGGTGCGTGTCCTTTTGGGCAGCACCGCCAAGATGGGCGCAGGCACCAATGTGCAGGACCGTCTGGTGGCACTTCATGACCTGGACTGTCCGTGGAGACCGGGAGACCTTGCCCAGCGCAAGGGCCGTATCGAGCGCCAGGGTAACCAGAATCCTCTTGTCCATGTGTACCGCTATGTGACCGAAGGAACCTTTGACGCATACCTCTGGCAGACGGTGGAGAATAAGCAAAAATTCATCAGTCAGATCATGACTTCTAAATCGCCGGTGCGCTCCTGCGATGATGTGGATGAAACAGCCCTCAGTTTTGCCGAGATCAAGGCTCTGTGCGCCGGAGACCCCCGTATCAAAGAGCGTATGGATTTGGATGTGGAAGTATCCCGCCTGAAGTTGATGAAAGCCGACCACCAGAGCAAGCAGTATCGTCTGGAGGACCAGCTGCTCAAATACTTCCCGGAGGAGATTGAAAAGCACAAAGGCTTTATCAAGGGCTTTGAATCCGATCTGGAGGTTTTGGCAGCGCACCCGCACCCGGAGGACGGTTTTGCTGGTATGGAAATCCGCGGCGATCTGCTGACCGATAAGGAGAACGCCGGCGCAGCCCTTTTGGATGCCTGCAAGGAGGTCAAAACCTCCGATCCGGTGCAGATCGGCAGCTACCGGGGCTATGCCATGTCCGTGGAATTTTCCGCTTGGAAACAGGAGTATACGCTCCTGCTGAAAGGACAGATGACCCACCGGGCAACCCTTGGTACAGACCCTCGCGGAAATCTTACCCGTATCGACAATGCCCTCGCCCTGATGCCCCAGCGTCTGGAGGCGGCAAAGGCCCAGCTGGATAACCTCTATCAGCAGCAGGCTGCCGCAAAGGAGGAAGTCGGAAAGCCATTCCTTTATGAAGAAGAACTGCGAAGCAAAAATGCCCGTCTGGTGGAGCTGGATACTTTGCTCAACATCGACGGAAAGGGACAGGCACACGCCGAGGCTGTTGTTGCCAAAAGCGCACGGCCCTCGGTGCTGGATCATCTGAAACGTCCGGCGACGCCCCGCAGTACAGACAAGAAACCAAAACAGCATGAGGAGGTGCGATAACATGAATACCAATAATCTGAATACAGCCCTTTATGAAAAGATGGCCACTGAGCAGGAAAAATATAGGGACTGGCTGAAAAGCCAGCCCCCGGAAGAAATCCTGCACCACACCTATGAATATACTGTCCGTGAGGATATTGTGATGGCGATGGAGGAGCTGGAGCTGACCGACGCACAGGCCCAGGCGCTTTTGGAATCTCCCTCGCCGCTGGCGGATGTGTACCGCTATTTTGAAAAGCTGGAGACCGGCTATATGGATGTGATCCGGGACAGCATTGAAAGCCGAGCCAATGAGGTATGCAGAGAACCAGAAGAACTTAATCCTATGGTAGTTTATCTTCATTCTGCTTCATACGCGACTAAGCATGGAGAAACAGACGCATATTGGCTGTCTGATCAGGCGAATTTTTCCTGTAAAGTTGCCATTGAGCAGGCGATCAGCACCCACTACGGAGACAACCGACTGGATACCGCTTCTGCGGTGCAGGAGGTCATGGAGAAATTCGGACCGGAGCGAATGAACTTTATTCTCGCCAATACCATTCAGCATAAGGATGCAGATGGTAGGATCTCCCGTGACAACAAAGCATGGGCAAAGACCATTCCTATGCCGGAGGACAAAGAATCGTTTCGCCGCAATGCTTATCTGGTAGTAGATCAGGTCAATCCGGGACTTGTAGACCTGTTTACAAGACAGGCTCGAAAGACCGTCCAGGAGAAAGAAAAAGGCTCTGTCCTGCAAAAGCTTAAGCAGGAGCTACCTGCCCATAAGCCTGCCGCCCCGAAGAAACAGGGTCCGGAGAGATAACCATGGCAAAGCGCAAGAGGGATATGCAATTAAACTTTAGAGTTTCATCGGAGGAGCTTGCTGTGATTGAGCAAAAAATGTCTCAGCTTGGAACCTCAAACCGTGAAGCCTATCTAAGAAAAATGGCACTGGATGGGTATGTGGTCAAGCTGGAACTGCCGGAATTAAAAGAGCTGGTCTCTCTGATGCGCCGAAGCAGCAACAATTTGAATCAGCTGACCCGTAAAGTGCATGAGACAGGGCGGGTTTATGATGCTGACTTGGAGGATATATCCCAGCGGCAGGAACAGTTATGGGAGGGCGTAGAGGAAATCCTTACCCAGCTTTCCAAACTTTCATAACAGGGATAGATACTCCATTTGCGGAGGGAGGAACGGCATTACTTCGCTGCTCCTCTCTCCGCTTTTTCTTTTTATCGGTATCCTTGTCTTTTGCCTGTCCATACCAGATAATATGAGTAGAAAAGATACCGAGAACACTGCAAGGAGGAAATGATATGAAGATTTTGAAAGGGCTTTTGATGATTATAACTGCGCCGGTCATTTTGGTGTTGACGCTTTTTGTTTGGCTCTGCATGGGTCTGATCTACATATCCGGTCTGGTGCTCGGCCTGCTTAGCATGGTAATTGCTCTGCTTGGCGTGGCTGTGCTGCTTACCTATTCCCTGCAAAATGGTTTGATCCTTTTAGTCATGGCATTTTTGATTAGCCCTATGGGGCTGCCACTGGCTGCGATCTGGCTGCTGGGCAAGGTGCAGAGTTTGAAATTTGCGATCCAGGATTGGGTATATAGTTGATTTAGAAGAAGAGCTTCTTACTTTTGTGCTACATTCGCGCATGATGGTAGCACGAAAGGAAGGCATGGACATAACAAAAATAGACGCAGGATGATAGAGTGTATCTCCAAGATCCTGCGTCTTTATTTATTCGGAATGAACTGTGATATACTTTTGGTTTTTGCTTTTGGGTTTGTCCGGGAGTGTCATTTTAAGACTTCCAGCATCAAGCAACGGGCGCAGATACCTATTTGTAAAATTCTTTGTGTTTTTATAACCACAATGTTCTGCGATTTCTGCTTTAGAATGAGGCGTCATACAAAACGCAAGAATTTTATCATGGGTCTTATCATGGGTTGCATCATGGGTCTTATCATGGGCTGTGTTGTGGGGTCCAACCTTTTCAACAGCGATTGGTGTCAATGGAATGATGGTGCGGAACACATCGTCCTCTATAAACTCTGGTGTGCCGCCGGAATAAAGCTGCGTATATTTATAGGTGTTTCTCATTCCAGACCCTAATTCATCAGCCAGACCGATTTCTCTAAATACTTTTGAAATAGGCGGATTTTTGGCATAAGGTTCAAAAGAGGACAAATGCAGCGCACCATGACCATGAGAACGGTTGGCATTTTCTGTATACAAGCGATCTTTCTCAATGACAAACTTAGCAACATATCCGCTGGAGTAATCTCTATGAGCCAAACTGTTTGAGAAAATCTCTCTGAGAATATGGTCTCTGGCACTGATACTATGAATCCCTTCTTGAACAAAAGGATCACTTAAATGTTTTTGCCCAAAGGCTATCAGGCGGTCATAAGTTTCCAAGAGATTTGTGATGATAACATCCCGATCATCATACCGATCCAGATTTTCTACACGAAAAATAGCGTCCGTCTTATGCTGTGGAAGAACAGACATAATGGTGGCATCTTTTCCAAAAAGAAGAATTGCAGCCAGAGTGATTCCTTCTATTTGTTTTTCTTCATCTTTTAAGATTAAACCAGCACTACGCAACAGTTCTTCATCAGACATGGACTTCCATGGATGGTTTGCAGTGCGGCTTGTTGTCATCATTCTTGCCCGTTCAATCAAATCTGAGCGGAGATCACTAAGTTGAAAGCGGGTTACTTTATTGACGAAATAGCTTCCGCTTTTTCTTGCATAGAGTTGATATACCATATCAGAGTTGTCCGTAATGTCAATATCTGATTCATGGCTTCGATCAAAGATGCGGCCATGATGCCGACATACCTGACTGCTAACAGGAACCTGAATGACTAAAACAGTTCGTTCATCTACCGTATATGTTTCTGGTTGTAAGTAAAGCGGTGGATTGATTTTTTGACCATTGTTAATAGAGGTTACAAAATCTTTTTTGATCCGGTCTATTGCATCAGGATCAATTCCTAAAACTTCTCCATTATCTTTTACACCCAGGACGATAATTCCTCCTTCGCGATTGGAGAAAGAACAGACAGTATCATATACATCTTTTGTAACATCATTCGTGGATTTCTTAAACTCTACACGGATGTTTTCTCCACCGCGTATAAGTGTCAAAAGTTCTGTTTCTGTCATAGGAGCAATAGCCTCCTTTCAGTTAGAGTTTTCAGTTTTTATTATACGAGATTTTACAGATAATATCAAATTTATTTCTGCTTGAGGGAGGTGTTTCTTCATGGCAACCACAAGAATCATGCCGCTTCATGTCGGCAAAGGCCGCACAGAAAGTCGGGCGATCAGTGACATCATCGACTATGTGGCCAATCCAAAGAAAACAGATAACGGCAGGCTCATTACCGGCTATGCTTGTGACAGCCGGACTGCGGATGCAGAGTTTCTTCTGGCAAAGCGGCAGTACATTGCCGCTACCGGACGAGTGCGCGGCGCGGATGATGTGATTGCCTATCATGTGCGCCAGTCTTTCCGCCCCGGCGAGATCACTCCGGAAGAAGCCAACCGGCTGGGTGTGGAATTTGCCAAGCGTTTTACCAAAGGCAATCATGCCTTTGTGGTCTGCACTCACATAGACAAGTCGCACATTCATAATCACATTATCTGGTCATCGGTCAGCTTAGAATATGACCGGAAATTCCGAAACTTTTGGGGCAGCACCAAGGCGGTTCGTCGGCTAAGTGACACCATCTGTATTGAGAATGGACTGTCCATTGTAGAGAATCCGAAACCTCACGGAAAGAGCTATAACAAGTGGCTGGGCGATCAGGCAAAGCCCTCTCACCGAGAGCTGCTGCGTGTGGCGATTGACAACGCATTATCACAAAGTCCTGCTAATTTTGAGGAGCTGCTGAAGCTGCTGCAAGAGTCCGGCTGTGAAGTATCAAAGCGCGGAAAATCGTATCGCCTGAAGCTCCCCGGTTGGGAGAAAGCCGCCCGTATGGACAGCCTGGGCGAAGGATATGGATTGGAAGATTTGCAGGCGGTTCTCTCCGGGAAGAAAGCGCATACCCCACGAAAGAAAGTGGTCGCACAGGCAGAGCCGCCAAAGGTCAATCTGCTGGTGGACATTCAGGCAAAATTGCAGGCAGGAAAAGGTGCTGGCTATGCTCGATGGGCTAAGGTTTTCAATCTGAAACAAATGGCACAGACCATGAATTACCTATCAGAGA
>ENA-OOWO01000761-OOWO01000761.1-human-gut-metagenome-genome-assembly--contig:-NODE-761-length-21761-cov-3.538100_pt1 | contig 21761 bp, 17 predicted proteins | sample MGYA00241579_ERZ501327 | MGnify/ENA primary metagenome ERZ501327 (study PRJEB25962, sample SAMEA2042836) | human gut metagenome | biome: human gut; feature: human-associated habitat; material: faeces...
CAAACAAAAGCACTTCGTGCAAACGATGCGCACTCGCACGAGAAGAGATTCTTGCTTTGCAAGCGTGCTCGGCGCGGGCAAGAAAGATGTGCTATTGACAATTTTAAACGCGTAAGTGTGTGATAGCACACTTTCTTGTACTTTATACGTTATTCCTGTTCAATTGTAAAATGAATACGCAAGTGCTTCTGTCTGGTTTCGTCAATGAGATTCTGATTTCGGTAGATACTCAACAAAATTCCAACAAATATATAGGAAATGATCGTGACGCTTCCACCATAGGAAAATAGTGGGAGAAATCCGTATGTCATTGGAATGAAACCAAGGTTCATAAGAAAATATTTGAAAACTTCTACGGTCAAAACCAGACTGCATCCTAGTCCGATAATCATACCGAGTTGATTTTTCTGGTTTAAAGCCAGATAAAACAGACGAACACAAAATACGATAAATAAAACAGCAAGAATACAGGCTGGAATGATGCCATATCGTGATGTTACATTTACGATCATGTAATCACTGATCAGGGAATTCAGATCCATGATTAAAGTCGAACTATGTCCAAATAAAGTACTTCTTGTCATTGCTTCATGCACCATAGACTGATTTGCATTTTCAACGGAAAATGGATAGATCCAGTTGGAAATACGGGCAGAAACATACGGTGGGAACAGATTTGGAAATTTGTACGGTATCAGCAAGGAAAGTGTTGGAATGCCAACTACGCACCCCCAGAGTATTGGTAAAAAGATTCTTTTGTGAACAGGATACCAATTGTTACAAATTACCACAGTGACGAGTACAGCGCTTATAAATGCAAGAACCAGTTTATAAGATACAAAGAACCATCGGTAACGCATGAGCAGGATAGATGCAAGCATAAATCCAACAGGAATCAGCAGATGATACCAGCTTCGTTTTCGAAATTTGTACAGTAATCCGCAAAAAATGGGGATACTGAGCAGATAAGGAATTGTTACCGCATTGGAAAAGAGGCCTACAAATCGCATATCCAGCAAGATAAGAAATACGAGATAAAGGATGGCCAGTATTCCAGAATATCGAAAAATCCGGCTGTAATCTGTTTTACAGATAAAAAGCATGATTCCAAATCCGATCATCAGATAAATAATCTGTTTTCTTAACAGTGAGATAGTTGAAAAATCCGAAGTTCCCTTGCAGATCATTGCAATCATAAACACTCCAAGCACGGAGATAATGGCTGTCAGAATAACCATACTCCAGGACATTTTCGGTTTGTGAACGGCATCCAGTGACACACCTGTTTCCACTGGATCACCCATATCCAGCACAGCTCTGCGTTCCGCATCATAAGCCGTTAGTCCTTGAGCACGGTAGGCTTCTTCCTGATCTTCGATGTGAGAGGTGATCTCATGCGCTACTAGTTCTTTTGCACGTTTGTTTCGAATCTGCTCCAGCAGCAGTTCCATATATCGTTTTTTGCTCATATCTAGCCCTCCATCTGTGGTTTTAGTGCTGGAAAGATGGTATTTCGATCAGCTGTCAGGATATTGGCAACAGCCGAAGAATATTCTTTCCATTCTTCTTTTTTCTGAGAGAGAAAATTTTTTCCATTTTTTGTCAGCGAATAATATTTTCGTGTTTTCTGACCGATGGAATCTTCGTAAGAAGAAACATAGCCTTTTTCTTCCAGAGAGTGAAGCAGCGGGTAAAGAGTGCCTGCCTTCAACTGAAATACATTCTGGGATTTTTCCTGTAATGTTTCAATCATTTCGTAACCGTACATGTCTTTTCCTTCTAAAAGCCGTAAAATCAGCATTGTAGTGCTTCCGGAAATCAGACTTTTGTCTACTGCCATAAGTGAATCCTCCTTTGAACTAAATGAACCCGGTTTCAGATTTTATTATATAGATTATCTATATATAATATATATCGAACATCTATATATGTCAAGATAAGAATGGTATGAAAAAAGAGAATATGTTACAATAGGGGAAACGAGTGTACGAGATAAAAGAGGGATAGTATGGGGAACGATATTTATGAAAGTGGCAAACTATGCAGATATGGCAAAATACAAGGACTGGAAAAACCAGTTTCACGCATGATCTTTGGCACAGCCATCGGCCCGATGATAGAAGGAAAAAGTGCAGATGAGCTATTAGATGCAGCGTTGGTAAAAGGAATCAATACATTTGATACGGCCAGAGGTTATGGAAGGGCAGAAGAATCACTTGGCGGCTGGATGAAGCGACGTGACAATCGTGAACAGGTAGTGGTGATCAGTAAATGTGGGAATTGTGATTCAGACGGTTCTGTGTGCGTAAATCGAAAGGTGATCGAGAGAGAACTGGCTGAGAGCTTACAGGCATTACAGACAAACTATATCGATATCTATCTCTTGCATCGCGATGATCCCAAAACACCAGTCAGCGAAATGATCGATACATTAAATAAACTGCAAAAAGAAGGAAAAATCAAAATTTTTGGGGTATCAAACTGGACACATGAGAGAATCGAAGAAGCAAATCGTTATGCAAAAGAGCATCAGCTTCAGGGATTTTCTGTTTCCAGTCCTCATTTTGGACTGGCAGAGCAGGTGGCTGATCCATGGGGCGGTGATTGTGTGACCATAACCGGAAAACAGAATGAAGCAGCCAGAAACTGGTATCGAGACAATCAAATGCCAATCATTGCATATTCCAGTCTTGCGCGTGGGTTAATGGCTGGCAAAATCAAAAGCAGTCAGGAAGCACAGGCGGCAGAAATATTAGATCCATTTTGTGTGAACGGTTATGTATGCCATGATAATTTTAAACGTCTGGCACGTTGTGAAGAATTAGCAGAGAAAAAAGGCTGCACCGTGTCACAGATTGCACTTGCCTGGATGTTCCGGCAGAATTTGAATATGTATGTGCTTGTGAGTACAACAAAAGCATTCCGACTGGAAGAAAATCTACGTACATTTACAGTGGAATTATCTGAGGAAGAGAGTCGTTATCTGAACGCAGGTTGCAAAGAAACTGCGTTCATGAGCAAGTAGTGAAAGCGGATTGCGAATGTCCGCCTTAGAAAATAGGAGAGAGAAACTATGACACAGTGCAAGGAGATAGCAAAACAGTTAAAGAAAATGTTGTCTATATATTCAATAGAGGAAAAAGAATCTGAATTGCTTCCAGAATTTACAGAGCCGTTTCGATTTCAGGAAACATTGTTTCAACAATGTCGGAATGCTGCGGATGAATTGAGTTATCTTGGAAGTTGTTTGTCCTGTGAAAGCGGAGATTTTTCCGATATGTTCTATGGAATTTATCAGGGAAACCGCCTGCATTTTGCATCGAGTGCAACTTTAGATGGAGGATGTAATCATGTGAGGTTCTTTGGCGTATCTGTAACTGCATTAGCCTGTAATGACAGGGAATTTGTGGAAAAAGCGGTGCCACATAGTCTTGGCCTTTGTGGCACGGCAGTCCCATATGATACGATTCCGAATCTGTTTATGGGAATATTTTACAAAGATGAAACGATGATGAATGAAGCCCTTGTATTGGCAGAAAAGTTTCTGGCTCGAAAACAGCGTAAGTATGATATTTTAATTGTTCAGTATCTTATGGATTTGTGGGAAAAACGTACAGAAAATTTGACGGAACTTATAGAACAAATTTGTATAGAAGAACAGCGTGTAACAGAAAATACTACATATATTGGCTATGGAAATGAAAAATATAATAAAGTGATTAATATTTTTGCACACGGTCTGTTCGCTTTGGCAGAGCATTATCTTGGAGCAGAATTGTTTGAAACAGTAGCACTTCCAAATGTAAAATCATTCTGCAAAGAATATGAGTTATATCGTTGTGGACATAAACAGAATGGCGAACTAGTGGTAAATTATCCTGAAAACTATGGGTATCTGAATCAGATTCCGAATTTAATACCTCAAATTACATTAAAAGAAAACGGAAAGAAGAAAAGTATTGTTGATACAGAGTTATTTGCTGATGAGCTTTTTCAAAAGGTTTATTCCTCAGGCAAGTTACAACACATAGTAAAACGTGATATTGCGTGGATTGCAGCGTGGGGAACAACAGAAGAATTTTTACAGGGATTTCGTGAGGGCGACAGAACGCAGTACTTTTATGACAGAGGCTTGATTTACTATGCTCTTTCTAACCCGGATATGGGAAGCTGCTATGAAATATCTTCGTTTTTACTGTCAAAATGTACTGAGAATAAGGAAAACTGTATTTTAGAAAAGAAAACAAGAGATTTTGATGGACCATATCATACGTTATTCCAAAGAAAAAATTACGATGTTTTGCAGACAGCAGAACTTTGTGATCGACTGTTTGAAGCTGGTGCGGATCCTAATCAGGCAGGGGAGAAAAATATACTTCCGATTGAACTGATGATGGCGTTGCCGTTTACAGAAGAAGAATTGCATCCACTATATGATTTTTGGATGAAGTTACCAGCAGTGGATTTAAAATTACATACATTTGATGGGAAGCAGCCAATTGATTTTGCTAAAAAATATAAGCGAAAAAAATTAGCGACATGGATAAAGAATCAGTTATAAAAAAAGAGGAATGCCGAGGACATTCTTGAATGGCAGTAGATATAGTGGGCATTGGGAGATACTATGATAATAAACGATAATTCTATCATTTTTCACATTGATGTAAATTCCGCCTATTTAAGCTGGAGTGCATTACGGGAATTACAAAATGGAAGCAAACTGGATCTGCGCACGATTCCATCCATTGTAGGCGGAGATCAGGAAACTCGCCATGGAATCGTCGTTGCGAAATCTATTCCGGCAAAAGCCTTTGGAATTCAGACGGCGGAAACCGTTGCCAGCGCATTTCAAAAATGTCCGACACTTGTGATGGTTCCACCAGATCACAGCTATTACCGTGAAATGAGTCAGAAGCTGATGCGTCACCTGCGTAGTATCTGTGACGAAATTGAGCAGGTCAGTATCGATGAGTGTTATATGTCTTTTGAACCAATTCGAAGTCAGTTTCCGACCCCGGAGGCAGCAGCTGCTTATATTAAAGACAGCGTATATGACACCTTTGGATTTACAGTAAACGTGGGAATCTCGGACCGAAAAGTATTGGCAAAAATGGCATCGGATTTCAAAAAACCGAATTTAGTTCACACCTTATATGTAAATGAAATCCAGAAAAAACTCTGGCCATTGCCAATTGGTTCCTTACATATGTGTGGAAAAAGCAGTGCAAAATTGTTGCAGAAAATGGGAATCCGCACGATTGGAGATTTGGCGCGTACGGACAAGGCGGTAGTAGAGAGCTGGCTGAAAAGCCATGGTGGAATGCTCTGGAATTATGCAAACGGCATCGATGAAGGACAGGTTGTAAAAGAAAAACCAAAAGCCAAAGGCGTGGGAAATTCCACGACACTGGCAAACAATGCAGAGACAGAAGAAGAGGCATACGTTGTATTAAAAGAACTGGCGACCAGTGTTTCACAGCGTTTGAAAAAACATCATTTTCTGGCAGCACAGATCAGCACGGAAATCAAATATGCTTCTTTTCGTTCCGTATCGCATCAGACAACTATACTGACACCGACCGCAGAAGAAGCGGAAATCTATCAGTGTGCCTGTCAGTTGTTTAACGAACTCTGGGACGGAGAACCCATCCGTTTGCTTGGAATCCGAACTACCAAATTGCAGGATGAAGAAGAACCGACACAGATCAGTCTGTTCGATCTGGGCAAGTATCAGGAGCAGGAAAAACAGGAAGAACTGCGGCGTGAAAAAGAAGCGCAGAAACAGAAAAAACTGGCAAGTTTAGAGGATGCTATTGCAAAAATAAAAAAGCGTTACGGAGATGATGCCATTCATAAGGGCGTGTAAGCAGAATCTGTTGCGTCAGTGGCTCCATAGCGTAGAAAACGGAAATATGTAAAAAAGAAAACAACATAGCAAGACGATAGAAAAAGAGCCCGTGTCTGCTATGTTGTTTTCTTTATACTAATTTCGTTTTCGGACGTTACACCTTATTTCGCAATATGGAAGGACATCAACAGATCATCCTGTGATACGCTATCTCCCTGCTGAACGTAAATCTTGTCAACGGTACCGGTGATCTTGGATACAACAGTTGTCTCCATTTTCATGGCCTCTACAGTGAGAAGCGGCATGTTTTCTGTTACGGCATCGCCTTCTTTTACAAGAACTTTTCCAACCGTACCCGGGATAGAAGAACCGAGGTGCTGCGGGTTTGTCTTGTCAGCTTTCAGCTTGCGGTCAGCTTTGATCTCAAGATTCTTATCCTGGATCTTGACAGTACGAAGCATACCATTTACCTGGAAGGTCAGAGTGCGGACACCATTTTCATCCGGCTCGCCTTCTTCAATATATTTAATCAGAAGCTGTTTGCCTTCACCGATATTCAGGTAAGTCTCCTCGCCTTTGCGTAATCCGTAGAAGTAAACATGACTTTCCAGACGGGTTACATCATTGTACATCTGGAAATGCTCGCAGTAATCTTCATAAACTTTCGGATACAGGGCATAGCTGATGGCTTTCTGGTTCATGACTTCTTCCGATTTATCGCCATAATTATATTTCTCAACCAGATGTTTTTTGATGGATTCAAAATCAACCGGTGGGAGAGATTTGCCCGGGCGGTCTGTCAGTGGCTCGATGTCTTTCAGAACGATTTTCTGAAGCTCCTTCGGGAATCCACCGTAAGGCTGTCCCATCATACCCTGGAAGTAGGAGACGACAGAATCCGGATAAGAAAGTCCGGCACCTGCAGTCAGGATGTTTTCTTTTGTCAGACCATTTTTAAACATAAAGATGGCAAGATCACCGACAGCTTTCGAAGTCGGAGTAACTTTTACAATATTTCCAAGCAGATCGTTGGCATCTTTGTATAATGCTTTGATGGATTCAAATTCATCTGCAGAACCCATGCTTGTAACCTGAGCCAAAAGGTTGGAATACTGTCCACCAGGAATCTCGTATTTGTAAATTTCGGCATTCGGAGCTTTCATATCACTTTCAAACTGCTCGTAAACTTTACGGATGCGGCCGTAGTAGCGGCTGAGCTCATCCAGTTCTTCAAAATCAAGACCGGTGTCACGTTTGCTTCCACGCAGAGCTTCGACAACCGCATTCATGGAAGGCTGACTTGTCATGGAAGACATAGATTCAATCGCCAGATCCACGATGTCTACACCTGCCTCAGCTGCCATCAGAACCGTGCTGACACCATTTCCAGTAGAATCGTGCGTATGCAGATGGAGCGGCACATGAAGTTCCTTCTTCAGAGCAGTTACGAGCTCTTTTGCAGCACGCGGTTTTAACAGTGCTGCCATGTCTTTGATGGCAATGGAATGACATCCTAAGGATTCCAGTTCAAGAGCCATATTTACATAATAATCCAGCGTGTATTTTGTCTCTTTCGGGCTTGTGATATCGCCGGTATAACAAATGGTTCCTTCAACGATCTTTCCTGTTTTTAATGCCTCTTCAATCGGCATTTTCATATTTTCTACCCAGTTCAGACTATCAAAAATACGGAACACATCAATACCATGGGAAGCGGAGATTTTAATAAACTCCTGAACCACATTGTCCGGATAGTTACTGTATCCAACAGCATTAGAAGCACGCAGCAGCATCTGAATCAGAGTGTTTGGCATACGGTTTCTGAGAAGTTCCAGACGTTTCCACGGAGACTCTTTTAAGAAACGGTATGCTGTATCATAAGTAGCACCACCCCATGCTTCGACAGAAAAAGCATTCTGCATGTATGCATTTGTAGCGTAGGCAGCACCGCACAGATCTTTGCTTCTCATACGGGTTGCCATCAGAGACTGCTGCGCATCACGCATAGTAGTATCTGTTACATATAATTTATCTTCTTTCAGAATTTTTTGCATGAAACCTTCTGCACCAAGCTTCAGGAATTCGTCACGGGCACCGTATACTGGTTTAGACTGATCCAGTTTCGGAAGCACACGGTTTTCATAGTGCGGTTTCTGACCTTTCTGGGAGTTGACAATACGGTCACCGATGAATTCAATGATTTTGGTTGCGCGGTCCTGACTCTGTGTGAGCTGGAACAGCTCCGGTGTTTCCTCAATGAAAGTTGTATAACATTTTCCGGCAACAAAGGTCGGATGATGCAGTACATTGATCAGGAACGGAATATTTGTTTTTACGCCACGGATACGCATTTCCTGTAAGGTACGGATCGATTTGCGAACAGCACCGGCAAACGTGCGGTCGTGGGAGATTGCTTTTACCAGAAGGCTATCGTAGTAAGGTGAGATGACAGCTCCTGTGTAGGCATTACCACCATCAAGACGGATACCTTTTCCGGAACCGGAACGGTAAACAGTGATCTCACCGGTATCCGGCATAAAGTTATTTGCAGGATCCTCAGTGGTGACACGGGTCTGGATGGAGTAACCATCGCAGTGAACATCGTCCTGAGATTTGATATTGATCTCATCTGAATCAAGCGGGTAACCTTCCGCTACCAGAATCTGAGACTGCACCAGATCAATATTTGTGATTTCCTCGCTGACAGTATGCTCCACCTGGATACGAGGATTCATTTCGATAAAGTATGGATTGTTGTCTGCATCAACCAGGAACTCCAGAGTACCTGCATTGCGGTAGCCAACTGCTTTGGAAAGGCGGATTGCAGAGTCAAAAATAATCTGACGGGTCTCATCCGGGATAGAAAATGCCGGTGCATATTCTACTACTTTCTGATGCCGGCGCTGTACGGAACAGTCACGGTCATACAGATGAACGACATTTCCGTAATTATCACCTAAAATCTGTACTTCGATATGCTTTGGTGCGCGCAGATATTTCTCAATGAAGATCTTGTCGTCACCGAATGCTTTTTTGGATTCATTTTTTGCTTCATTAAACTCTTTTTCCAGATCTTCCATCGTGTTTACGATACGCATACCGCGTCCGCCACCACCATTGGATGCTTTCAGCATGATCGGAAAACCGACTTCGGCTGCAATTTTTGTTGCTGTGTCAATATCTTTGATCGCGTAATCAACACCGGGAATAATCGGTACCTGCGCATCAATGGCCATTTTTTTGGAAGAAATTTTATCGCCCATTGCATTCATGATCTGGCTGGAAGGTCCGATAAATACAATGCCGTTTCGCTCACAGGCATCTACAAAATCCGGATTCTCTGATAAAAATCCATAGCCCGGATGGATAGCATCGACATTAGCTGCCAGCGCGATCTTGATGATCGTATCAATATCGAGATAGGCATCGATCGGTCCTTTTTCCGGATTCAGCGGATACGATTCATCTGCTTTGGAGCGGAAGAGTGCATAACGGTCTTCCTTGGAATAAATACTGACCGTAGTAATTCCCAGCTCATTTAAGGCTCGAAATACACGGATGGCGATCTCGCCACGATTTGCTACCAGAACTTTTTTAAATTTTCTGATCTGTACCTGATTGTTCATGTGTCATACTCCTTTGATTTAACTCTTTATAAATTATTGAAAATTTTCCCCTCAGTGCCGAATGCTTGACACCATGTTTAAAAGTATATGGAAATTGAAAGAAAAATGCAAGAGGAAAAATAAAATAATTCAAAAAAATATAAAATAGTGACAATGTTAAATAAATAACGAGTAAAAATGAAGGAAATGATTCTGGATAATGCAAAAAATGAAGGGAAATTGTACATTGTGCAAGATTTACTGCAAGATGCTAAACCAATGGCGTCATGGAATATGCGCGGAACAGTGTTGAAAATGCAAAAGATATCTTGAGGTGCAATCCTGCCGGCTTACGCTGGACAGAATCACGCACCAAGTCTCTCGTACGTTCCGCTTGAAAGGTAGATTATAAGATGATCAGAGGCTGACGATATTCATTTTTTCGTTGGATTCCGGTTTTTGAAAAAAGCATACGATTGTACAGATCGGTGGCATAAACATCCAGATCCAGAAGGTTTTGCTGTTGCGGTGTCAGCGTCTGTTTTTCTTTTGCAATTTTACGCAGCAGTGGAATCTGACTGTGCGCCTGCAATTCTTTCAGTAAAGGGGAAGCATCCTTTCGAAAACCAAGAATGCGGGCATATGGTGCATAATGATAGCTTTTTGCAGCAGCCAGTTGTTCTGCATCAATGCCGAGGAAGGCATGCAGCAGATGGCGGCTGATGGCTGTATAGGTCTGGTTTTTTGTTTTTAAATCTGATACAAATGCAGACCAGCAGGTGAAAGTTTCCAGGTTATTTGCAATACGCTTTTCCAAATCGCTGCATCCAGTATCGGAATCAGAGGAAGTCGAATGCAGAAACTTACGGCGAAGTTCATAATATAACAGGTCAGAAAAATCATCTTCCTGCAAAAAAGCATGGGTTTTATATGCGTTCAGTAGCAGTTCACGAACGGAATCTGGAACTGTGCGTGCCAACATTTGATTCAGCACTTTGGAATCAGCTTTCTGGATGGAATTATCCTGAAAAATAAACTTACGCAGGGCAGAAGCACTGGCAAGTTCTGTATCTGTATCAGTATCATGATAACCTGCACCATTTCGTGTAACAACAGACGGTGTCAATTTAAGGTGATGTCGACGAATGGCTTTCATATATTCGATGGCAAGAATATTATTCGGAGAAGCAAGCAATCGTTCAAGCTGAGCAACTATGTCTGTATTCATCAAATTGGAATCCATCTGCTGCAAACAGCGAACAGCTGCTTTTGCCCGGGCAGCCGGAAAACTGCATCCGGACTTTAATTCCAGTTCCAGATATTTCTGAAATGCAGGTGGTTCAAAGGCAAAAAAATCAGCCAGTTTGTCCAGCATATTGATATCCGAAGTTGTGTTTGCTTCGGCACCAAAGCTGATATGGGATACTACATCGAGGCTATCCAACAGGCAGACACCTCCCTGAGCAAATGTTTCCGCACTGGAAGTGGCAGCAATTACAGGCAGTTCAATGACAAGATCAATGCCATGTTCAAGTGCCATTTTTGTCCGGTCATATTTATTTACCAGAGCCGGGGCTCCACGTTGGACAAAGCTGCCGCTTATAACAGCAATACAGTAATCGGCGTTCGTATTTTTTCTTGTTTCTTCTATATGAAAAGCATGTCCGTTGTGAAACGGATTATATTCTGCAATAATTCCTGTGACATTCATTGTATCTAATACTCCTGAATCTTTCTGATTGTTTGTCATGCGGATAAAGTGACCGTTGTAACAATGCAGACGTACAGCCTACATTTTAATAATAAAAAGCATAGCATGAAATATGCAGAAAAACAAACATATTTGTGAGGGGAACAGAGGAGATTTGACCTTTTGACTAAAAACCAGTGTACGAAAACAGATGCAAGAGGAAAAACATACAAAAAACCATTTGGTAACCTCTTGCGAAACAAAAAAATTGAGATATAATGGATAGGACAGGTATTTTGACGAAAAGTCAAAGGAAAATGAAGGGAGAACATAAATAATGAACGTATTAGTAATCAACTGTGGTAGTTCATCACTGAAATATCAGCTGATCAACTCTGATACAGAGGCAGTACTTGCAAAAGGACTTTGCGAGAGAATCGGCATTGACGGAAGACTTACATATCAGAAAGCAGGTCTTGACAAAGAGATTACAGAGGCACCGATGCCTACACATAAAGAAGCTATCCAGCTTGTACTTGACGCTCTTGTAAATGAGAAAACAGGTGCAATCGCAAGCCTTGCAGAAGTAAATGCAGTTGGACACCGTATCGTACACGGTGGCGAGAAATTTGCTTCTTCTGCAGTGATCACACCGGAGATGCTTGCAGCAGTAGAAGAGTGCAACGATTTAGCACCACTTCACAACCCGGCAAACTTAATCGGTATCCATGCATGCCAGGAACTGATGCCAGGTGTACCGATGGTTGGTGTATTTGATACCGCTTTCCATCAGACAATGCCGGAGAAAGCATACCTCTACGGACTTCCATATGAGTACTATGAGAAATATAAAGTAAGAAGATACGGTTTCCACGGAACAAGTCACAGCTTCGTATCCAAACATGTTGCTGAGTTCCTTGGCAAAGATCTTAACGATTCCAAGATCATCGTTGCTCACCTTGGAAACGGTGCTTCCATCAGTGCTGTATTAAACGGCAAATGTGTAGATACATCTATGGGTCTTACACCGTTGGAAGGTCTTGTAATGGGAACACGTTCCGGTGATATCGATCCGGCGATCATGGAGTTTATCGCTAAAAAAGAGAATCTTGATATCGCAGGCGTTATGAACGTATTAAACAAAAAATCAGGTGTACAGGGTATTTCCGGACTTTCCAGTGATTTCCGTGACCTTGAGGAAGGTATGGAAGCTGGAAACGAGCGCGCAACAGCAGCTATCGAAGTATTCAGCTACCGCGTAGCAAAATACATCGGTTCTTACGTAGCAGCAATGAATGGTGTAGATGTGATCGCATTTACAGCAGGAATCGGTGAGAATGCGCCAATCGTTCGTTCTAAAGTATTAGCATACCTTGGATACCTCGGAATTACAGTAGATGAGGAAGCAAACGGCAAGAGAGGCGATGATATCGTAATCTCCACTCCGGATTCCAAAGTAACAGTTTGTGTAATCCCGACAAACGAAGAACTTGCAATCGCTAGAGAGACAGTAGCATTAGTAAAGTAATTGTTTCAGTTCACTCATCACATGTATTCAGGTAATGATCATGCTTGCATGAGGAATTACCTGAATACATAGTGATGAAGGGAGCGCCTTTTTATGAGCAAAAATAGGAGCGTAGCTACGGAGAAGTCCGAAGGGCGTTTTGCGAATGGCGCGTGTGAACTGAAATTTTATTACACAAAATACAAAAAATCTGTTGACAGGAAGTGCTGTTCTGTGTATAATCTACTGAGTGTGATTCAGAACAATTCACTTAGATTCAGATAAATTGGAGGTGTAACGAAATGTCTATTTGTCCAAAAAATAAATCTTCCAAAGGTAGAAGAGATAGAAGAAGAGCAAACTGGAAAATGTCTGCTCCGACTTTAGTAAAATGCAGCAAATGTGGCGAACTCATGGTTCCGCACAGAGTATGCAAAGCTTGCGGTTCTTACAATAAAAAAGAGATCATCGCAGTTGACTAATTAGCAGAATATGTAATGAAATGAAGGAGTTGAGAGAAATCTCAGCTCCTTTTTTTGCGTGGAAAAATCCTTTTTAACTAGATTTATATAAGTGGGTTAGAAAACTTGCAAATGCGGATACTTTTGTGTAAATACGAAGAAAAATAGTTTGATTATAGTGGCGGGAAAGTTGAACAAGCTGTATAATATATAAATAAGCTAACTGATTTATAATAAAAGAGGAAGAATAAATGGCTATTGATAAATTGATAGAAACTGTTACTGAAAAGGTTATAGACAGTGAAAATACGATGATATTGTGTGGAATGCTATTTCCGTATATAGGGTTGAATAAACGAGCAGTGGATATGTATGCTGAAGAATTAGAAAAATCAAATTTATCCGTTGAAGCAAAGCTATATTATTTGTTAAATGCAAAAAAAGAATTAAAACAAATTAAAAATCAACGAACAATAGCAGAAATAGCAATTAATAATGCAATTCCTGAGACTGATTTTTCGAGAAAATCAATGGTAAATGAAGAGTGGCTGGATCGTTTTATGGATTCGGCAAAATTTGTATCTCAAGAAGAAATACAAGTAATATGGGGGAAAATATTAGCAAAGGAATTTGAAAAACCAGGAAAAACACCTACTAGTATGATTCGAATACTGTCGGAAATAACCCCAGAATTGGCTTTAGTATTTAAGAAGATATGTGGCATGAAAATATTATTCTCTGAAATAGCGGAAACAGGTGAGCCGGGTGAAACGAATCAAATAGTGTTTGTACCTTACGATAAAAATAGAGAGAGTTTATCGAAACAAGGTGTATCTTTTAGTGCTTTAAATGAATTAGAATCTCTTGGATTATTACGATTTGGACATATAGGCGGATATGTTTTGAAAATATCTGGAAATAGGGTATTGATGTTGGTTGATGATCAACTAGAGATTATAAGCGGGTATGAAGAAAATCAATTGTTAATGGGGAATGTTATGCTGACTGAAGTAGGAACGGCTTTAGCCAATGTTATACCAACAGAAAAAATTTAGAATATTTTGATATGATAAGAAAATATTTTAAGTTACATAATATAAAAATGGAAAAACAAACTCAGTATAAAGTTGATATGCAAGATGAAAAAATAAATATTGTTAAAATTGATTAGTAAACAATATATGTATTGATGAAAAATAAAAATGAAAGTTAGAGGAAAACAAATGGCTGGTAAAAATACAGCAGATATTGGATTTGAAAAACAAATATGGGATGCGGCCTGCGTGTTGCGCGGAAATATGGATGCATCTGAATATAAAAATGTAGTATTAGGTCTTATCTTTCTGAAATATATTTCGGATCGGTTTGATGAAAAGTATCAGGCATTGGTTGAGGAAGGCGATGGGTTCGAGGAAGATATCGATGAGTATACATCAGAAGGAATCTTTTTTGTACCAGCGGGAGCACGCTGGAGTGAAATTGCAGCAAATGCACATACACCTGAAATCGGTACAATTATTGATGATGCTATGCGGGCGATTGAAAAGGAAAATAAAAGACTGAAAGATATTCTTCCGAAAAATTTTGCACGTCCAGAGTTAGATAAACGTCGTTTGGGGGATGTGGTAGATTTATTTACCAATATTCAAATGGTTGAGCATGGAAGTGAAAAGGATATTTTAGGACGAACTTATGAATATTGCTTATCTATGTTTGCAGAGCAGGAAGGAAAACGTGGCGGAGAGTTCTTTACACCATCCTGTGTGGTTCGTACATTAGTAGAAGTGTTAAAACCATTCAAAGGAAGAGTGTATGATCCATGTTGCGGATCCGGAGGTATGTTTGTACAGTCGGCAAGATTTGTCGAGAATCATAGCGGAAATATCAGTAATATTTCAATTTATGGTCAGGATTCCAACCCTACAACATGGAAAATGGCGCAGATGAATCTGGCAATTCGTGGAATTGAACCAGATTTAGGCAGTTATGCAGCGGATACATTTTTAGATGATCGCCATCCAACTTTGCGTGCAGATTATATTATGGCAAATCCACCATTTAACCTGTCAGATTGGGGTGCTGATAAATTAAAGGAAGATGTTCGTTGGCAGTATGGTATGCCGCCAGCAGGAAATGCCAACTTTGCATGGCTGCAGCATATGATCTATCATCTTGCACCAGCAGGACGAATCGGTATGGTACTTGCAAATGGTTCACTTTCTTCACAATCTGGTGGTGAAGGTGAGATTCGGAAAAATATTATCAATGCAGATTTAGTTGAATGTATTGTTGCAATGCCAACACAGTTATTTTACACCACACAGATTCCGGTGTCATTGTGGTTCCTGAATAAGCAGAAAAAGCAGACAGGAAAGACATTATTTATTGATGCACGAAAAATGGGAACGATGGTTAGCCGTAAACTGCGAGAACTTACGGATGAAGATATCAAGAAGATTGCAGATACCTATCAGGAATTTGTAGACGGCACGATGGAAGATGTCAAAGGATTTTGTGCAGCAGTAGATATGGAAGAAATTGAGAAGCAGGATTATATTCTTACTCCGGGGCGTTATGTTGGTATCGAAGAACAGGAAGATGATGGAGAACCTTTCGAAGAGAAGATGACTCGTTTGACAACGGAACTTTCAGAATTATTTGCGAAAAGTCATGAGTTGGAGGATGAGATACGGAAAAAGCTGGGGGCAATTGGGTATGAAATATAAATTGTCTGAGGTGATGGATGTTATCGGTGGAGGTACACCTAAAACATCGAAGCCAGAATATTGGAATGGAGATATACCGTGGCTATCTGTTAAGGATTTTAACAATGATTACCGTTATGTATATCGAACAGAAAAAAGCATCACAAAAGAAGGATTAGAAAATTCGACAACAAAGCTCTTAGATAAGGGTGACATGATTATTTCTGCCCGGGGGACAGTTGGTGAAGTTGCAAGTGTTCCATACCCGATGGCATTTAATCAATCATGTTATGGACTTAGAGCAAAAAGTGATTTAATAGTAAGCGACTTTTTGTATTATCTTATCAAGTATAATGTTAATGTTTTGAAAAAACAAACTCATGGATCGGTATTTGATACTATCACAAGAAATACATTTGATGACATTGAGGTAGATATTCCAGATTTTGATTGCCAGAAAAAAATAGCATCCTTGCTTTCGGATTTGGATGCTAAGATTGAATTAAATATAAAAATAAATGAGAATTTAGAGCAGCAACTGCAACTGTTATATGACCAATTGACCTATGACCTGAAAGGTGAAACAATCGAGCTCTCATCTGTCATAGAGGTTAGAGATGGAACCCATGATTCACCTAAACCTAAAGAAAACGGCTTCCCATTAGTGACTTCTAAACATTTATTGCCATTTGGCGTCGACTTAACTTCGTGTAATCTCATATCACAGGCAGACTACAATAAGATAAACGAACGTAGTGCTGTGGATACGTATGACATTTTACTAAGTATGATAGGTACTGTTGGTTTAGTATCGCTTGTTATTGAAAATCCAGTAACCTACGCGATAAAAAACGTTGGTCTATTTAAAACATCAAAGCGACCAGAGCTTTATGCATTTATCTTGGCCTATTTAAAGAGCAAAAAAACAATGCAACATATTGAGAAAACACTTGCAGGAAGTACACAAAAATACATAAGTCTTGGTGAGCTCCGTAAAATGCCTATTATTCTTCCAACTGTTGAGCAATTAAGCAATTATAATGAGATAGCTAATCCATTAATCAAGCAAATAATTACTTTGACGAATGAGAATAAAACACTAAACATGCTCAGAGATAGTATTTTGCCAAAATTGATGTCGGGTGAAATCGACGTCTCTGCCATAGATATTTAAGCCGCTAAATTCTCATTTATATAACAAGTGGGGAAATATATGGAAAAAGAAAAATTGATAAAAATAGCAAAAAAATTACATCAAGAAGCATTTGATGCAAACGCATATTATTTGATTATGCAGCAGTATAAAGAGTGTCACTCACGGTATATAAATGAATTGAATATATCACCTGCTTTTTATAGTGTGGTGTACGAAGCGTTACAAAAAGCCTGTTTTATGGAAGTCGCAAAGCTTTATGATAAAACCAGAGATGCTTTTTCCATAGGAGATTTCTTGGAAACATGTAAGAATAATGAAAAAATATTTTTGGAATGTAAAGAATTTATTGAGTATACATGTGATGGACAAGATTACAAAGACGAGGTTCCATATCAACATATATTGAAAGAAGATGAAAAAATATTTTTCAAAGACGAGGTAAAATACCAGAGTGACATTTTTAGAATATTTGGTATGCCAGAAAGTTCAAATATTTATGTGAATGTGACATTTCATGATTTGCTAGATCTTTATATAAAAAAGATTAATTCGTTAAAAAAAGTTACGGAAAATATACGAATGCAAAGAAATAAAGTCTATGCACACAATGACAAAATTGAAATGATCGATGAAAGTATAGTAGATCAGAATCCTATAACATATCCGCAAATAAAACAAGCAATAGAATGTGCATTAGATATTACCAGCATGGTATTGGGAATATTAGAAGGAACACAGCCAGCGAAAACGTATTCTAATATTGACGATTTAGAAAATACGTTGATGCTTGTAAAAAAAGGGGAAATATATCAAAAACAAGAGGAAGAAAAAGAACTTTTGGATATAAAGGAAATGGCATTGTGTGAGAGGGAGAAGTTATGTCAGCAATATTTACAGAAGATACATACGAACAAGCCATCATAGAATTGTTTGAAAATATGGGATACGAACATCTCTATGCACCTGATCTGGAGCGCGATTATTCCAGTCCGCTGTTAGATTTTATGCTGAGAGATTGTTTGGTGCGCATTAACCGAGGCTTGCCGTTGGATGCAATTGAGGAAGCGATAGCAAAACTACGAATATTTGATACGGGAAGTCTATTGCAAAAAAATATACTTTTCATGGATTATATTCAAAATGGAATTACTGTTAAGTTTTTTGTAAAAGGAGAAGAACAGGCATCGATTGTTCGATTGATAGATTATGAGAATGTAAAAAATAATACATTTTATGTGGTAAATCAGTTTACATTTTTGGAAAATGGAAACAATCGTCGACCGGATATTATACTTTTTATTAATGGGTTGCCACTTGTTTTAATGGAGTTGAAAAGTCCGGCAAAAGATGAAGTGGATGCTGAGAATGCATATAATCAGATTAGAAATTATATGCAGGATATTTCGTCTATGTTTATTTATAATGCCATCTGTGTAATCAGTGATTTGTCTACAAATAAGGCTGGAACGATTACATCTGGCCTGGATCGTTTTATGGAATGGAAGACAAAAGATGGAAACTATGAAGATACTGCATATGCACAATTTGATACTTTTTATGAAGGCATGTTTCAGAAAGAACGCCTGCTGGATCTCTTGAAGAATTTTATTTTGTTTTCCGGTAGTGGCTCTGGACGTTTTAAAGTGTTGGCGGGATACCATCAGTATTTTGCTGTACGGAAAGCAATAGAGAAAGCAAAAGTAGCTACAAAAACGGATGGTAAGGGTGGAGTTTTTTGGCATACACAGGGATCTGGAAAATCACTATCTATGGTATTTTATGCACATTTGCTTCAGGAAGCATTGGACAGTCCGACAATTGTTGTTATGACGGATCGCATTGATTTGGATGACCAGTTATATACGCAGTTCTCACAGTGCGCAGATTTTTTGAGGCAGACACCGGTGCAGGCTGAGAGCAAAGAACATCTGAAGTCATTGTTGGATGGCAGAAGTGCGAATGGTATTATTTTTACAACAATGTTTAAGTTCGAACGTGGTGAAAAGCCACTGTCTGAACGTAGAAATATTGTGGTTATGGCAGATGAAGCACATCGTGGTCAATATGGATTTGATGAGAGAATTGTAATATCAGAGAATGAAGCTGGCGAAAAAGAAGCGCGGACAGTAGTGGGAAATGCCAGAGTAATACATGATGCATTGCCAAATGCTACTTTTATCGGATTCACAGGGACACCGATTTCTTCCAAAGATAGGAATACCAGGGAGGTATTTGGTGATTATATTGATATCTATGATATGACACAGGCGGTTGAAGATGGGGCAACACGACCAGTATATTATGAAAGTCGTGTAGTTCATTTAAAATTGGATCAAAATACATTGGCATTGATTGATTCCACATATGATGTGTTGGAACATCAGTCGGATTCTGCAACGATTGAAAAAAGTAAAAAAATGCTTGGCCAGATGGAAAGCGTTCTCGGAGCAGATTCTACAATAGAATCTCTTTGCGGAGATATTGTGGTGCATTATGAAAAATATCGGGCAAATTTGTTGACAGGAAAGGCAATGATTGTTGCTTATTCCAGAACGATTGCAATGAAGATTTACCGGCAGATTTTGAAAATGCGTCCGACATGGAAAGAAAAGATAGGTGTGGTAATGACCGGTGGCAATAATGATCCGGAAGATTGGAAAGAAATTATAGGAACCAAAGCGCACAAAGAAGAACTGGCAAGAAAGTTTAAGGACAATGATGATCCGATGAAAATTGCGATTGTGGTTGATATGTGGCTGACGGGATTTGATGTACCATCATTGGCGACTATGTATATTTATAAGCCAATGCATGGTTATAATCTGATGCAGGCAATCGCCAGAGTAAATCGTGTTTTTAAGGATAAAGAGGGCGGACTGATTGTTGATTATGTCGGAATAGCGTCAGCATTGAAAGCCGCAATGAAAGAATATACGAAACGGGATCAGTCAAAGTATGGCGATATGAATATTGCGAAGGTGGCTTATCCGAAATTCCAGGAAAAATTACAGGTATGCAAAGATTTGCTTCATGGATTTGATTTTAGTGGATTTTTCGGTGGTACACCACTGGTCATGGCAAAATTGATTACAGGAGGCGTCAATTTTGTCCTTGATGCAAGAGCACCGCACAGAAAGGAACTTTTTCTGAAAGAAGCTATGCTTTTGAAACAGGCAAATTCACTTTGTTCCAGTTTGACAACGGAACAGGAACGGCATGAAGCTGCATATATGGAAGCGGTTCGTTCTACTGTTGTGAAGATTACTTATAGTGGTTCTGGTGGCAAAAGTTTGTCATTGAAAGAAATTAATGCACAGATCAATGAATTGTTGAAATCAGCGGTTCAAAGTGAAGGTGTTATTAATTTATTTGATAGCAGCAAAACGGGTGAAAATTTCAGCCTATTTGATCCGGCAGTGTTGGATGAAATCAGCAGGATGAAAGAGAAAAACATTGCTGTGGAAATTTTGAAAAAATTAATGGCGGAGCAAGTATCCATGTATAAACGGACGAACGTAGTTCAGTCACAGAAGTTTTCGGAGAAAATTACGCAATTAATGAATTCATACTATAATGGCTTGATTACAAATGAAGAAGTAATAAAAGAATTACTTAAAACAGCGGAAGAAATAACGAATCTTTATAAAAGCGGTCAGAAGTTAGGATTGACACAGGAAGAATTAGCGTTTTACGATGCACTTACAAAACCGGAACACATCAAAGACTTTTACCAGAATGATCAGCTTATTGCGTTGACAAAGGAATTGACAGAAATGCTTCGTAAAAACCGGACAATTGACTGGCAGAAGAAGGAAACCGCACGAGCTACCATGCGTAAGATGGTAAAGCGTTTGTTGAAGAAGTATGATTATCCACCTGAAGATTACGATTTTGCAATCAGTATAGTGATTAGTCAATGTGAACTTTGGACGGATAATGCTGATAATCCGGTGACAGGCATTGGAGAGAAACATAAAAAAATAATTTACAAATACCCGACAGAACAGCCTGATCGTAGATATTTGCCTTCATATTGGCGCGGGCGAAGTCAATATTCAGTATGACCCGGTCAGACAGCTCTGATTCCGTGTAGCCCTGCTGAGCCAACTGCTTCTCGATCCGCCGGATCTGCTTTTTCAGTTCTCTGGCTTCTCTGGCATTTCGCAGCAGCGTCTGGTAGAGGGTATCGGAATAGACATCCACATACTCGGACGTCAGCCGGCTGGCGATTCGTTTGCGGATATAGAGATATTGCTTGCCGCCTTGCTCCTTGATCTCTGGGGAGCCATCATAGGGCAGCAGGTTCAGCCGTGCCTGATAGTCCGCCTTTTGCTGCAATAACTCTCGGATCTCGGGATAGTTGTTTCCCACGGGTGTGTCCTCCTTATAGGGAACTTTTGTGGAATTGATTTTATCAATTTGTTCCCTAAAAATCAAGTACATTCTGTCGAGAGGCCAAAACCGTCATACTCCGTGCGAAAGCTAACGGTCAAACATTACGTTTGCAATAAATAAAGTGTGGTCGTCAGATAACGTGTCATATATACCACTCTTGCAATCAAATCTGTGTGTAGAAAAACGTGCCGCATGCCAATATGTGTTGCACATGGTATTCATTGTATTTCATTACAAAATCTTCTGTAGGATACAGAACTTTCATAAGCTTGACCTCGATTTTATAATTTTTGTCACATCGAGACTCACTGGTGTAGTAGTGGTGTAGTAGCACTACCTTCAAATCTGAAAAACCTTGATATTACAGGGGATTTTAAAGGTTTCTGCAAATAAT
>ENA-OOWO01000765-OOWO01000765.1-human-gut-metagenome-genome-assembly--contig:-NODE-765-length-21697-cov-8.982765_pt1 | contig 21697 bp, 14 predicted proteins | sample MGYA00241579_ERZ501327 | MGnify/ENA primary metagenome ERZ501327 (study PRJEB25962, sample SAMEA2042836) | human gut metagenome | biome: human gut; feature: human-associated habitat; material: faeces...
CAGGAGCGAGCAAGAGCAGCTCGAAGAAGAAATAAAAGACGTTCGGGACCAGAACGCTAAATTGCAGATACAGGTTAATAAATCATCTGTGCAAGCTGTTGATGAGGCATATAGAAAACAAAAAGAAGCAGAAAAACAATTACAGTCATTAAAGTATCAGGCGGAACAGAATAGAAAGATAGCTGAGAAGGAAGTGCAAAAACTGAAAAAAAGAATAAAATTGCAATCAGAGAAAATAAACGAGATAAAATTTTTCTGTGGAATCGGATATATAGTGGCATTTGTACTTTCAGCTTGTCTTGTTAAGATGTGTTTCTTGTGATTTTAAATGCGATATTTCAGAATTGAATTATGATTTTTGATAGACCAGATTGTTTGAAACGCATTTTTGTGATATGATGATAAATACCATGTGAACAGATATTTCAAGCAAATAAGATTGAGGTGAAAAAATGGCAGTTAGTTACAAGAAATTGTGGAAATTGTTAATTGATAAAGAAATGATGAAGAAAGATTTGCGTGCAATGACAGGAGTTAGTACAACAACGATGTCTCGATTATCAAAAGATGAAAATGTAAGTACAGAGATTCTGTCAAAGATATGTTCTGCTTTGAATTGTGATGTGGGAGATATCATGGAATTTGTTCCTGATAAAAAAGAGGAGCAGTAAGGAGGTACGGGAACATGGATCATTCTTATCCTTATATTGCGTCTTTGACCAGAGAGCCGTTCCTTTTCTACGAAATGCGTTCTACCGCAAAGCTAATGGTAGAAGGAAATTCCGATGATGCAATTGTTAAAGAAATTGTAGAGCAGAATCTTTTCCAGTATCCAACGGAAAAATCTATTACACGCATGGCGAAAGCCTGCATCAAACGGCTTCATGCTCTGGAAGATGATTCTCTGGTTTCTGCGATTGCGTCACAACCAACAGATGTAGCAAAACAGATTTGTCTGTATGCGTTAATGAAGCAAAGCCGACTGGTCTGGGAATTTATGCTGACCGTCATTGGCGAGAAGTACAGATTAAGGGACACGTCTTTTGGTAAGATAGATTTGAATACATTTTTTATGCGCTTGCAGGAGCAGAATGATACCGTGGCTTCCTGGAGCGATACTACAATAACAAAGTTAAAACAGATTATTGCCAGAGTGCTTGTTGAAACAGAATATCTCGACAACCTCAAGGCAGATCATTTGAATCCAGTATGGCTGCATCCTGTTTTGGAGAATGCCATCAGAAGCAATGGCGATATGGCGATACTGCCAGCGTTTAATTGCTTTTCTTAGGAGGTAGCCAATGAGTGACATAAAAGAACGCCTGGACAAAGTTCGGGCATTGATTCAGGAACCGGAGTTCCTGGAAGGCAAAGGACTCAGCAATGAGGTGAATATCAGAATCTTCTGTTATGAACCGGAGAATGAAATGGTTGTCCGTCATTTTGTGAATCAGCTGGAAACTGATCAGTTCTTAGATTGCCATTTGATCGTTTGTAATTTATATAAAACATTTCTCTCTATCTGCGATGATATGGACATCACAGATGCGATTCCCGATATGGAAGAAGCTGACGGAAGTGCTTATCTTCTGGAGCAGCTTAACTCCGCAATAGGTAATGGAGAGTTCATTGATAAAATCCAGTATGAGCCACACGAACCGGGGGATGTGCTGATGCTGACAGGTGTGGGCGAGGTGTTCCCATTTATGAGAATCCATACGTTACTGGAAGCCTTGCAACCGTATTTTTCGGATGTTCCGATTTTGGTGATGTATCCGGGGGAGTTTGATGGTCGTCATGTAAAACTGTTCAACCGTTTGACACCAAATGATTATTACCGGGCATTCAATGTCATAGATTAAGGGGGATAAAGCCATGATGATTCGAGATATGTTTGCGGATGACATCAACCGCAAAATCAATGGTGTAATTAAAGTAGATCAGGCTGCTGATGATGTAATCGAGCAGGAGTTAAATGAATATGTCATTACCAGAGAATTGAAGAAACACTTCATCACTTTCTTCAACTATTATGGAGATGCCTTTGACCAGCCTACGGCTGATATGGGGGTTTGGATTTCTGGTTTCTTTGGAAGTGGTAAATCTCACTTTCTGAAAATGCTTTCCTACCTTCTGGAAAATAAAGAGGTAAAAGGTATTCGGAGTGTAGAACGTTTTCGTAAAAAGTTTGAGGACGATCCGGCAACCTTTATGCTGATTGACCGTGCTACAAAGGGAACAACGGAGACAATTCTGTTTAATATTGATATTGAGGGATTCAGCAATAAAGATAAGACAGCTGTACTTCGTGTTTTTGCGAAGATGTTCTATAACCATCTGGGATTTTACGGAGAAAATCTGAAAGTTGCCATGATGGAGCGTTATATCGACCAGCAGGGAAAAACGGAGGAGTTCCGCAGAGTTTTTGAAGAAAAGAAAGGCAAGTCCTGGATGGAAATGCGCCGTGCCTTTGCATTCAATGGAAAGTTTATTATTCCGACTTTAATGGAAGTTCTGGATATGAGTGAGGACGATGCCAAGGCATGGTTCAATGATAAAACTGCAACAGAAATATCTATTGCTCAGCTTGTGGAAGATATGAAAGCCTATGTGGATACTAAACCAGCGAACTTCCGTCTGCTGTTTATGATCGACGAAGTTGGTCAGTATGTCGGCACAGACACCGATATGCTTTTGAACCTCCAGTCTTTGACAGAAAAAATCGGAAGTGAGTGTGAAGGAAAGATTTGGGTGATCTGCACCGGACAGGAAGCGATTGATGAAATCATCAAAGTTCGTGCCGATGAGTTCTCCCGTATTCAGGCTCGTTTTAAGACAAGACTGAGTTTATCATCTTCCTCTGTGGATGAAGTCATCCAGAAACGTATTCTGAAAAAGAAACCAGAAGCAGCTAAAAATCTGGAAGATGTTTATGAGCAGAATGATTCTGTTCTTCGTAACCTGTTCAGCTTTAGCGGTTCCATTCTGGATATTAAAGGTTATTCCGGCCCAAGGGAATTTACCGAGAACTTCCCGTTCGTGCCGTATCAGTTTATCATCATGCAGAAGGTATTTGCTGAAATCCGGAAACATGGAAATTCCGGTAAGCACCTGTCTGGTGGTGAGCGTTCCATGCTGTCCGGTTTCCAGGAAGCTGCACAGAAAATTCAGGAGAAGGATGAATACGCACTTGTTCCATTCTTCCGTTTTTATGATACCGTACATACTTTTCTGGATGGTTCAATCCGTCGTGTAATTGAGCGTTGTCAGAAAGCAGCCGACAATGGCGATGGCATCGAACAGCAGGATGTGGATGTGCTGAAACTTCTGTACTTGATTCGATATATTGATGATATTCCTTCTAATTTGGACAATATCGTTATCCTTATGGCAGACGATATTCGTGTAGATAAGATTATCATGCGTGAAGCTGTCCGTGGATGCCTTGACCGTCTGATGAGCCAGAACTATATTGGCAGAACTGGCGATACTTATAATTTCCTGACCGATGAGGAACAGGACATTCAGCGAGAAATCCGGGATACCAATGTGGATACCGCTTCTATCGTGGAGCGTATTGCTCAGATGATTTACGGTGATATTTTCACAACTAAGAAGTTCCGTTATGGAAAATATGACTTTGCCTTCGACCAGATGGTAGATGGTATTACTGTTGGTGTGGCAACAGGCGGTATGCGTCTGCGTTTCCTGACCGTTGCTACCGATGCTATTGAAAAAACGGATTATCGTCTGATGGCAGAATCCAAAGGCAACGAAGCAATCGTAGTTCTGGCGGATACGCCTTACTATGAATCTCTGGAATCTGCTATGAAGATTCGCAAGTATGTAAAGCAGAGAAATGTAAGCCAGCTTCCAAAAACTGTGCAGAAAATCATCAGTGACCAGCAAGACGAAGCCGGAAAATATGAGCTGAGTGCCATGAGCGAATTGCAAAATGCCATTGAAGGGGCGCAGTTCTATGTAGATGGTGAGCATTTGGAAATCAAAGCCGGAAATGCCAAGAGCAAGATTGACCAGTCTCTTGAATATCTGGTTGCTCATGTATATAGCAAGCTCGACCTGATTACAGATAATGCAGGCAGTGATGCAGATATTATTGCGATTCTGACAGGTGCAGTAACAGCACTTCCAGGCATGGAACCGAACCGTGATGCTGCTTCTGCTATGGAAGAATATCTGGAAATGCAAGATGCGAAAAAGCTGCCGACTTCTATGTCAGATGTGCAAAGCAAATACAGTGCGATTCCGTATGGCTGGAAAGAAATCGACATTGCTGCGGTTGCGGCACAGCTGATTTATTCCCAGAAAGTAACCATCAAGTATGCAGGCAATACCATTCAGCCGGATGACCCAAAACTGCCAGATATGCTCCGCAAAAAGAGTGAAATCGGTAAGACTTCCATCAGCAAGCGTAAAACCATTTCTGCTACGATGATGCGTGATGTAAAATCAATGCTCAGAGATTATTTCGATGTTATGGATGTACCGGATGATGAAGATGGTCTGATTCGCTTTGTGACTGAAAAATTCAGTGAACAGCGTGATTACTATGCTTCTCTGGATGCCCGTTATGATGGACATAAATACCCGGATCGTGGATTGGTGCAGGAAGCCATTCATCTGATGGACGATGTACTTTCCCAGAAGAAAGACAATATTGCTCTAATTGAGCGTGTGCTGAAAAAAGAGGATGATCTCTTTGATAATAAAGAAGCCATGAACAACGGCATTGAAAACTTCTTCAAAACTCAGGTGACAGTATTCGACCAGGCAGTACAGTTTGAAAAATCTCTGCATGATGACCTTGACCGTATTGCAGAAAATGAGGAAGCACACAAGGCATTGAACACCATTCGTCTGATTACGATGGTTCAGAGCGGAAGCAAGTTCAACTATAACCGGATTCGTGAACTGAATCCGTTGATGGATACGGTTCGTACCGCTCATGACAAGATGCTGGAAGAAAAACGTGCCGAGGTTCTGGAAACGGTTCGTCAGTGTATGGAAGCAACTCACACTGCCGTAAATGGTGATTCCAAAGTATCCCATCTGATTGAAAAATCGGATAAATATTTCAGCCAGTGCAAGGAAAAAATCGCAGAATTAAAGAGCCTTGCCCTTCTGGATGCCATGTTCCTGCCGATGTGCCAGTACAAGGATGATACGGTCAGCAATATCGAGTCTGTTTTGGCTCCGCCTGCACCGAAGCCGCCAGTGCAGCCAACACAGCCTGGAAAAGAAGCAGCTCCAACAAAGAAGAAAGTGGTTCGTGCCTATAACCGTCAGGTTGTATTCCAGGCAAAAACTTTACAGACGGATGCGGATATTGATGATTATGTAGAGAAGATTCGTTCTCAGCTGAAACAGTTGCTGAAGAATTGCGACGAGATCAAGCTGAATTAAGGAGACGAGTATGGATAAGAATGCGATTAAAAAATTTGCTGTCTGGGCAAGAACAGAGCTGATCGCCCGTGTTTCTCTGAAAGGTGTGGAATACGGTATCACAGAGGACAACATTGAGGATGCCAATGCGGACAGCGTTGGCGGTAAAGTCCTCACTGCCGGTGAAAAGAAACAGCGTCAGGCTCTGATTGCCGAGATTAACGATAAAGGATATAAGCAGGTCATGGAGGAGGTTGCCTATACTTGGTTCAACCGCTTCTCTGCTCTGCGATTCATGGAAGTCAACGGCTATCTTCCTTCTCATGTGCGAGTGTTCACGGACGAGGAAAACAACTTTAAGCCGCAGATTATAACCGAAGCCATTCATCTGGATTTGGATGGATTGGACATGGAAAAGGTCTATGAGCTGAAAGATGCCGAAAAACCGAAGAACTGTATAAATATCTGCTGATCGTGCAGTGTAACGCTCTGAATAAGATTCTGCCGGGAATGTTCCAGAAGATTGCTGACTACACTGAACTTCTTCTGCCGGACAACTTGCTCCGTGAAGGCAGTGTGATTCAGCAGATGATTGAGCTGATACCTGAGGATGACTGGAAGGATGCTGTCCAGATCATCGGCTGGCTGTATCAGTATTATAGCAGCGAGAAAAAAGATGATGTTTTCGCAGCACTGAAAAAGAATGTAAAAATCACAAAAGAAAACATCCCTGCAGCAACTCAGCTTTTCACACCGGACTGGATTGTTCGCTACATGGTAGAGAACAGTCTTGGTCGTTTATGGCTGGAGGGACACCCGGATGTGAAAGAACAGCTTTTACCGACAGAGAAAGAACAGTCTGCCTATGCTGCCGGAAACCGTGACCCGGAAGATACCAAATGGCACTACTATCTGGAAGAAGCCGAGCAGGAGCTGGAAGTGCAGGTTCAGCTGTCTGAAATTCGTAAGGAATACGCCGCACTGACACCGGATCAGCTGAAAGTCATTGACCCATGCTCCGGTTCCGGTCATATCCTTGCATATATGTTTGACGTACTGATGAAGATTTATGAATCCTACGGCTATACCACCCGTGAAGCGGTGGCAAGCATTGTAGAGAACAATCTTTACGGTCTGGATATTGATGACCGTGCGGCACAGCTGGCTTACTTTGCGGTAATGATGAAAGCACGTCAGTATGACCGCCGCTTCTTCAGCCGTGGCATTCAGCCCCATGTGTACGCTATTGTGGAGAGCAACTATGTAGATAAATTTGCGATGGACTATTTCTGTAATGGCGATATGAAGCTCACAGTTGCTATGGACACCATCATTAAAGAGCTGCATGATGCAAAGGAATACGGCTCTATTCTGACCGTAACACCGCAGGATTGGTCTGCACTGTATGATCGTTTTGCAGAGATTACAGAAGATATAAATATGTCCCGTGAGACGGCATTGAGAGAGTTACTGCCGTTGGTGCAGGTGGCGGAAGCATTGGCACAGAATTATGATGCAGTTGTAACGAATCCGCCGTATATGGGTGCGTCAGGAATGTCGGGAAAATTATCTTCTTTTGTAAAGAAAAAATATCCAGATACGAAATCGGATATGAGTACAATCATGATGGAACGAACATTAGAAATGAGTACGAGCCATGGTTATATTTCTATGATAAACATTCCAGTATGGATGTTCTTGTCCAGTTATGAAAAAATGCGAAATACAATGCTTCGTAACAATATGATCGTTAATATGGTTCACCCAGGACGAGGAATTTTCGGATCGGATTTTGGCACAACAACGTTTGTTATATCTAAAACATATATTAAGAACTATGTGGGGCGATATTATAGATTATTTGATAGCCAGGGCGAAGTTCATGGTGTAGAGGAACGTAGGAACGCTTTTTTACACAGAAAAGGATTACATACCATTCAACAAGAAGATTTTATGAAGATTCCTGGAATGCCAATAGCCTATTGGTTACATCGCCAAATATATGAGATGTATGGAAATTACAAAACCATGACAGAAATTGCTGCTCCTAAAGTTGGCATGCAGACATCGAATAATGATAGATATTTAAGACTATGGCATGAAGTGGATTTTTCTGAATTTAATGGCTCCAGTTATGGACTAAAGTGGATTAAATATTTGAAGGGAGGAGCTTACAGAAAGTGGTACGGTAATTTAGAATATCTTTTGTTTTATAATAAAACACCGGATTTTATATTGCAGCAAAAAAATGCCAGAGTGTTAGATTTGGATTTCTTGAAAAAGAAAAAATGCACATGGACAGATTTAACTATTAGCAAAAATAGTTTCCGTATAGCACCAGATGATACATTTTATGATATTTCTGGTCATTGTTTCTTTCCAAAAGAAGAAGATCAATTATGGCTTTTGGGGTATGCCAATACGTCAATATTTGCAGAATTGCTTAAAGTATTTAATTCTACAATTCATTGTCAAGTTGGAGATGTTGGGAAAATTATTGTACCAGATATTGGAGATCAGAAAAGCAAAGTTTCCGCTTTGGCAGGAGAGAATGTTGATTTTTCAAAAAAGGATTGGGATTCCTTTGAAACCTCATGGGATTTCCAGCACCATCCGTTACTTCGCAACGTTCCTACCATTGCCGAAGCCTTTGACCAGTGGCAGACTGAATGTGATGACCGCTTCAACCAGCTGAAATCCAACGAGGAAGAATTGAACCGTATTTTCATTGACATTTACGGTTTACAGGACGAACTGACACCAGAAGTTGAGGATAAGGATGTTACTGTCCGCAAAGCTGACCTTGGCAGAGATATTCGCTCTTTCATTTCCTATGCGGTTGGCTGTATGTTTGGTCGCTACTCTCTGGATGTGGATGGTCTTGCCTATGCAGGCGGCGAATGGGATGCCAGTAAGTGTGTTTCTTTTGCGGTTGATAAGGATAACATTATCCCAATTTGTGACGATGAATACTTTGAGGATGATATTGTTGGTTTGTTCGTGGAGTTTGTGAAAACCGTTTACGGTGCTGATATGCTGGACGAAAACTTGAAATTCATTGCCGATGTTCTGGGTGGCAAGGGTCAGCCGAAGGATGTGATTCGGAATTATTTCCTGAGTGATTTCTACTCCGACCATTGCAAGATGTATCAGAAACGCCCGATCTACTGGTTGTTTGACAGTGGCAAAAAGAATGGCTTCAAGGCACTGATCTATATGCACCGCTATCAGCCGGACACCATTGCCCGCATCCGTACCGATTATGTGCATGAGCAGCAGGCTCGTTACCGCACTGCCCTTGCCGATCTGGAACAGCGTATTGCCAATGCGTCCACTGGTGAGCGTGTGAAGCTGAATAAAAAGCTGACCACTTTACAAGCACAGGATACTGAAATCAGAACCTACGAGGAAAAGATTCATCACCTTGCCGACCAGATGATTTCCATTGATCTGGACGATGGTGTGAAGAAGAATTATGCAATTTTCCAGGATGTTTTGGCTAAAATAAAGTAAGTAAGGGAGGAGCAATATGAGTGATGAAATCAATATGACGATTCCTATTCCTGCAGATGATGATGGTTATGTTCTTTTGCAATGCGAACAATGTGGCACATATTTTAAGGCAACTCCTTCTGATTTGGAGGATGACGGGGTGCTTCATATATTTTGTCCAAGTTGTGGCTTAATAAGTGAAAACTATGTTACTGAGGATGTACTTGAACTTGCCATGAAAATGGTGACGAATGCTGTCAATGATATGATTTATAATGAATTCAAAAAAATGGAACGGCATAGCAAAAAAGGAATCATTACATTCAAGGCTGGAAAACGTCCGAAGCATGAAAACGAAGATCCTATTCGTTCAGGAATAGAAGCAATGGAAATTTGTGATTTTCCATGTTGCAAACGTACTGCAAAAATTAAACCATTATTAAAAATGACGGGTGCATATTGCCCGTTTTGTGGGGTGAAAAATTATGAAATTGAATAGAAAAGAATTGCGAAAAATTCAATATGATTTTAATAGTTGCTCTAATCGACTACTTCAGGCAAATTATGAAGATTATGCTGATGTGCTTGGGAAATTTGTGAACTACATAGATAGTACTCCGATTATAAGTGATTATATTCATGATTGTGGCAGCTGTGATTGGAATTTAGAGAGTGAAGTTAAAGAAGTACAAGGATCCTACGGAAGATTGATTTTTGCATTGGGTGAAACTGATAGCGAAGAAATACGAAATGTGTACGCTGTTTTAAGATATTTGGTGGAAAATAACAGTTCTGTATATCGTGGTGTTGCCATGGGATATTCTTCTTCATCCAAATGGCAAGATAAAATCAAAGGTTTTAATGAACGATTTGTTATGGTGTTGATTCGCCATGTGGAAAGTTATTTAACGAAAGTAGGTATTGATATGGGAATAGATGAAAAGAATATTTATAATGTGACGGTGCAAAATGGTCAAGCTATTATTGCAAATGATAATTCATCTGTTATGGCAACTACAAATATTGGGGCAACAGCAAACGATATTGAACAGTTAATTGATGCAGTTAGGACGAAGATGGGTACTCTTACATCTGATGAGGATAAAGAAGCAGCATCTGAAAGCTTGGAAGTTATAGAAGCAGAAGTTATATCTGAAAAGCCAAAGAAATCTATGATAAAGACAGCAATAGCTTCGTTACAGGCTATAAAAGGAACTGTCGAATTTGGATCGGCAGTTGCGGCATTGATTCAATTCGTTGGACCAATGCTATCGTAACAACAGTTAAAACTGTAAAAGAGAGCGAGGTGTTACAATGACCATAGAAGAAATTCTTGCAGGTGAATCCAAGAATATAGAGTTCAAAGAGACCCTGCCAGAGAAAAGCATCAAATATATGAAGTCTGTGGTTGCCTTTGCAAATGGAACCGGAGGGAAAATCATTTTCGGAATTGCCGATAAAACCAGAGAGGTTGTCGGCTTTGACAAAGAAGATGTGTTCAAGAAAATGGATGCCATTGCCAATGCCGTATCAGACAGCTGTGAACCGGCAATCATCCCGGATATTACTTTACAGACGGTTGATAGTAAGACTGTCATCGTGGTAGAGGTTTCTGAGGGCAGACAACGTCCATATTATATCAAAGCTCTTGGTAGAGATGGTGGTGTATATGTCCGTGTTGCCGGAACTACCCGCCTTGCCGATGAGTATATGGTAAAGGAGTTGTTGTTTGAGGGCAGTAACCGCTACTATGATCAGGCTTTGTGTACTGGGTTAAATGTTACAGAGGAAGATATTGATGCCCTTTGCAAAGCTATGAAAGAGCAGGCTGTCAGAAATGCCCGTACAGAGGAACAGAAAGCATCGATTAAAGATGTGGGAAGACAGCAGTTGCGTTCCTGGGGAATTTTAATTGAGCGTGATGGAAAAGATTATCCGTCTAATGCTTTTGCTATTTTGACTGGAAACGGAGGACTTCATGTTGCAACGCAATGTGGTGTGTTCAAAGGGACAACAAAAGCAGTTTTTGTTGACCGTAGAGAATATAGCGGTCCGCTTTGGGAACAGATAGACGAAGCATTTCAGTTTGTCTTAAGAAATATTCATCTGGGTGCTACTATTGTGGGAATTTATCGCCAGGATGTTTATGAGATTCCACCGGATGCCATTCGTGAGTTGATTATCAATGCTATGGTACATCGTAGTTATCTGGATCATGGTACGATACAGGTAGCGGTATATGACAACCGATTGGAAATTACTTCTCCAGGAAAGCTGCCAATGGGACAAACGATGGAGCGTATGAAAGAAGGCTATTCCAAAATCAGAAATGAAGCTCTTGCCCATGCGTTTGCCTATATGAACCTGATTGAGCATTGGGGAAGCGGCATTCCGAGAATTATTGATAAAGTAAAAGCTGCCGGATTGCGGGAGCCGGAGTTTATTGGTGGCGAAGTTGATTTGCGTATTAATATTTATCGAGGTCAGGTTGCTACCAATAACGCCATGATTAACGCTAATGGCACTAAAAATGGCGCTAATGGCGTTAAATGTGGCGTTGATGATGGCACTAATAGCGCTGAAGTGCCGCTTAATAAGGAACAGACGCAGATAGAAAAATTGTTGCAGATTATAGAGAAGAATCCGTCTGCAACACAGGCATATTATGCGGAAAAAATGGGTATATCGAAAAGAACGGTTTCTCGAATGTTCGCTTCTTTACAGGAAAAAGGTAGATTGGTACAGGGCGGAACAAAACGAAAAGCAAATTGGAAAATTATAAGGTAGGAGGACAGCATGGATACAGATAAAATAATACAAGATTTAAATCGCAGATTTGCTGCACCTCTGGCTGAGTTTTATCAGCGTCGTATCATTTTCTGGTACGATGAAGATAAGGAATTTGAGGATAAACTGGATGAAGTGGTTTTGGAAAATGCAAAGGTGATTGCGCTGACTGGAAATAATTCGTTTTCTGTAAAAAAACTGCTTTCAGTAGATGATTTGACCACAAATTATCTGGTTTACAGTCCGTGTGTTTATAATCGCCCGGATGATAACTGGCTTCTGGACGTGGAGCTTTACAGCGAAGAGTTTCGGGCAGATCTGATTTCTATCTGGATGGATGAGATGGGACTTATATCAAATCCGGCAATGAGGAAACAGGTTAAAAATTATCGTGCTTACTTCAATGCGAAAGACCGTCGTTTGAAAGTTAGTACACAGAATAAAGTTCCGGAAACACCGGCACAGTTACACATGGCTGTTATGGCGGCAATCTGTGGATTGAAAGATGCACAGCCTAATATGATTCTCCGTAGTGTGTTCCAGGCGGGACTTGATTTGAATAATAATACGGTTTATCAGGATTTTGTAAAATATCATGCAGACGCAGCATTTTGGGCGATGGTTCGTCAGGGATGCGGATTTGTGGAGGAAGAACCAGACCTTGGGCGGTTAGCAATTCATCTGCTTTTAACTGCAACGACCCGCACCATGCGGCAGGAATATCTTGCCGGACTGGACGGCTTTATTTCCATGCCACATCAGGCATATTGCTATGATTTTATTTCTGAATGGCTTCATAGTGACAACATTCCGCAATTATATGACGTGGCACGTTATGTTGAGGATGAAGCCCGTCTGTATCAGCGCTTTGAAAAGCTGACGGTAGAGGATTTGGTAGGAACAGAATGCTTCCCGTGTATTAATGAAGTGATTCTGACAAAGCTAATGACAGAGATCAGTGACCATATCATTGATGTGGATACCATTACGAATACTGTTGAAAAACGGAGAACTTGTGTATGGTATGAGCCATTTGAAAATTTTTATGACGGTATCTTACAAGTGGCGAATATGCAAAGTTTCTTTAAGGAACATTCAGCCGGATTCCATACCGCAGAAGCGAAAAGTATCTGGAAAGAATATACTGAGAGCTACTATCAGATGGACACATATTACCGTTTGTTCCATCTTAGTTTTCAAAAGAGCTTGGAGACTTCCAATATTCTGCTGGATGATTTGTTCAAGCATGTTGTCGATAAGGTGGAAGGACTTTATACTCACTGGTTCTTAGGTGAGTTGGGCAATAACTGGTCGGATGTATGTGCGGATGAACTGGCAACTTACGGTAAAGTTCTGGAAGTACCGCAGCAGGAAGATTTTTACCGTTCTCGTATTCAGACTTCGGATACTAAAGTATTTGTAATTATCTCAGATGCCATGCGTTATGAAGTGGCAGCTACGATGGCAGATCAGCTTCAGCGAGAAACGCAAAGTAAGGTTTCTATCAGTAGTATGCAGAGTATCTTCCCTTCTACTACAAAGTTTGGTATGGCAGCTTTGTTGCCGCACAAAGAACTGACAGTAGAGGTTCGGAACGATATTTTGACGGTTTTGGCAGATGGACAGTCTACGGCAAGTACTTATAGGGATAAGGTCCTGAAAACAGAAGATTTAGCAAGCGTGGCCTTAAAGTATAATGACATCATTGCTATGAAACGAGCGGAAAGAAGTGCTTTGGTGAAAGGGATGGATGTGGTCTATATTTACCACGATACCATAGATGAAGCCAGCCACACTTCGGATACTGCTGTTTTTGCTGCGTGTGACAAGGCAATTTCAGAATTGAAGAATCTTGTGCGTATCATTGTAAATGAATTTGGTGGAACGAATATTCTAATTACGGCAGATCATGGATTTCTTTATACATACAGTCCTTTGAAGGAAGATGACAAAGTAGATAAAAGAGGCTTTTTTGATGTGGATGTAACAAATTCTGATATCAGAAAAAAAGAAAGCATCAAGCGGTGTGTAGAATATGGCAGAAGATATGCAATTATGCAGAAAGGTGTGCAACCAGATTATTTGATGCCTGTAAAATTCCTAAGCGGAAATACAGAATTTGATGGATTTGCACCAAGAGAAAGTATTCGTATCAAAATGAATGGTGGCGGTATGAATTTTGTGCATGGTGGTATCAGTTTGCAGGAAATGGTTGTTCCAGTGATAGAGTATCATTATCTCCGCAACGATTCTATGGAATATAGGCGAAATAAGCAGAAATATGATACCAAGCCGGTAACGGTCAATTTACTGTCCGCAAACCGTAAAATCAGCAATATGATTTTTTCATTGAACTTCTATCAAAAAGATGCGGTCAGTACAAACCGTGAAGCTGCAACCTATCAGGTTTATTTTACAGATGAGGACGGCAAGCAGATTAGTGATATTCAGAAGATTATTGCAGATAAGACCAGCGATAACGGTGCAGAAAGAACTTTCCGTTGTCAGTTTAATCTAAAATCTTTAAAATACAGCAATACCGCTACTTATTATCTGGTAATTGTAGATGAACAGGGATTACAGCTGCCACAGCGGGAGCCATTCCAGATTGACATCGCCTTTGCGGTGGACGAGTTTGATTTTTTTAGTTAATACCGCAGGAGGAGAGAAAGATGGAGCAATTTGCAGAGGGTGAAAGTACCCGTGAAGAAATAAAGAACAAGCTCCGTCAGAACTTTGACGGTAAGATTGTTCGGAAAGACCTGACAAAGAAAATTAAAGAAGGGGCGACTGTCCCAGTGTATGTTCTTGAGTTCTTGTTGGGACAGTATTGCAGTTCAGATGATGAGACGGTTATAGAGAAAGGCGTACAGAATGTGAAGCGTATTCTTGCTGACAACTTTGTACGCCCGGATGAATCACAGAAAATTCTGTCTCAGCTGCGTAAAAAAGGCAGTCACACAATCATTGATATGGTGACTGTTCGACTGGATATGAAAAAGGATTGCTTTTTTGCCGAGTTTTCTAATTTGGGCGTTGGTAATGTACCGATTGCCGATGAATATCCAGAAAAATTTGATCGCCTGCTCTGTGGCGGTATCTGGTGTATTGTTCAGCTGGATTATGAGGTTGAAGGCGACAATAATTTTGGCATTGAGGACATTGATGGAAATCCGCTTCGTTCCAAACAGAAAAAGCAGAAAGATATTTCACCAATCAGTATCCGTAAGCTGACACCGATCCAGATGCCGCACATTGATATTGATGAACTGAAGCAGGGACGAAAGGCTTTTACGAAAGATGAATGGCTGGATATTCTTCTTCGTTCTATCGGCATGGAGCCAGATGAATTTACATATCGTGAGAAATGGTTACTTTTGACCCGTATGATTCCATTAGTTGAAAATAACTTTAATCTTTGTGAGTTGGGACCGAGAAGTACCGGTAAATCTCATCTTTACAAAGAGATTTCACCGAACAGTATTTTAATTTCCGGTGGACAGACGACGGTTGCAAACCTGTTTTACAATATGGGACGCAAAACGGTCGGATTGGTCGGCTTATGGGACTGTGTAGCCTTTGATGAAGTGGCAGGTATCAAGTTTAAAGATAAAGATGGCATTCAGATTATGAAAGATTACATGGCATCCGGCTCTTTTGCCCGTGGCAAAGAAGAAAAAGCTGCTACTGCGTCCATGGTATTTGTGGGAAATATCAATCAGAGTGTGGACGTGCTGTTGAAAACGTCCAGTCTGTTTGCACCTTTCCCGCAGGAAATGGGAACAGATACAGCATTTCTTGATCGTATGCATTGTTATCTTCCAGGATGGGAGATACCGAAGTTCAGACCGGAGCATTTTACCGATGATTACGGTTTTATCAGTGACTATTTGGCAGAGTTCATCCGAGAGCTTCGCAAGGAGCAGTATGGAGATGCACTTGATCACTACTTCCGCTTGGGGAGAAATCTGAATCAGCGTGATACAATTGCGGTTCGTCGTATGATAGACGGTTATCTGAAGTTGATGTACCCAAATGGTGAGTTTACCAAAGAAGAACTGGAAGAAATTATTCAGATTGCATTGGAAATGCGTCGCCGTGTCAAGGAGCAATTGAAGAAACTGGGCGGTATGGAATTTTATGATGTAAACTTCTCTTATATAGATCTAGAAGATATGTCAGAACATTATGTTTCCGTACCAGAACAGGGTGGCGGTAAGCTGATACCGGATGGAATGTGTAATCCGGGACAGGTTTATACCGTATCCAGAGGAAAAAGTGGCATGATTGGTGTATTCCGTTTGGAAAGTCAGATGCTTCCAGGCAATGGCAAAATTGAACGGACTGGCTTAGGCAGTGATTCTAAATGCAAGGAAGCGGTGAACACGGCATTTAATTATCTGAAAGCCAACGGCAATCGGATCAGTGGCTCTATCAGCACCTCGACCAAGGATTACATCATCAATTATCAGGATTTGCAGGGTATCGGTATGACAGACAAATTGGCACTTCCAACATTGATTGTACTTTGTTCGATTGCCCTTGGAAAGCCTGTTGTCAGCAACTTGGCAGTGTTGGGAGATATAACAATTAGTGGCACAATGATAAAGGTGGATGAACTTGCAAACACGCTTCAAGTGTGCCTGGATAGCGGTGCAAAGAAGGTGCTGATTCCAAGTACCTCATTTGTTGATTTTGCAAGCGTTCCGGCTGATCTGATGAGTGCATTTCAGCTGATTCCGTATCAGAGTGCGGAAGATGCGGTGTTTAAGGCGTTGGGGGTAGAGTAATATAAGGAGGGATAAAATGTTTGAATCAGGGCTTGAATTTTTAAGGGCAGATTTTCATCTGCATACACAAAAAGATAAAGAATTTTCATATAGTGGTGAACCAAATGATTTTGTGAAATCATATATTTCGGCATTGAAACAAGCTAATATTTCTGTTGGAGTTATTACCAATCATAATAAATTTGACAAAGATGAATATAAAGCCTTAAAAAGGGCAGCAAGCAAAGAAAAAATATTTATATTACCTGGTGTGGAATTGACTGTTAAAGAGGGAGCTAATGGTATACATACTCTTATAGTTTTTAATCCTGATGAATGGTTAGAAAATGGTAATAATCACATTCAAACATTTTTAACAGCCGCATTTGCAACAATATCTAATCCTGAAAATAGAAATGCAAAATGTTGTTATGATTTAAAAAGCACATTGGAAAAACTGGAAGAGTATGGAAAAGATTATTTTGTAATATTTGCCCATGTTGATCAAGGCAGTGGTTTGTTTAACGAATGTGGGGGCGGTCTTTTAGAATCGCTCTCAGGGCTTGCTCCGTTTAGAAAACGAGTTTTAGGAATACAAAAATCGAGGACAAGGGATAATATAAATAAATTTAATCGTTGTTTTGGATATATTCCAGCTCTTATAGAGGGATCAGATCCTAAATCATTGAAAGATATTGGAAAAGGCGATAAACAAACATATTTAAAAATCGGAGAATATTCATATGCGGCGATTAAATTTGCATTACAGGACTATAAAAGTAGAGTTGCTGAATCATTACCGGAAAGAAGACATGGGTATATTGAATCTATAAGTTTTCAAGGCGGAAAATTTGATGGACAGACTATTAGATTTTCATCAGAGCTTAATTCGTTAATTGGAATTCGCGGAAGTGGAAAGTCGTCTGTGCTTGAAGCAATTCGTTATATATTTGATTTGCCGTTGCAAACAGATAAAGAATATAAAGAATCACTGATAAAAAATATTTTTGGCTCAGGAGGAAAAGCAACATTATCTGTTCTTGATAAACACGGCAAACATTATATTGTTAGTCGTATATATGGAGAACAGAGTAATGTTATAGATGAAAATGGACTTGACTTAAATATACAACCGTCAAGCTTGTTTGATGGAATTCAATATTTTGGGCAAAAAGATCTATCAAATAGTGCTGATCATGAAAATGGTCTTCTTGAGAAATTGGTTGGTGGAAAAATAGGGAAAAGTGCAGAAATAACATCTTGTGTGAAGGAGTTGACAACATCGGTTTCTCAATTATTAGATGCGAATAAAATTCCAGAGCAGATTGAGGAATGCAAAATTAAAAAATCTGAAGTTGAGCATAAAATGTCTATTTACAAGGAAAAAGGCGTTGCAGAAAAATTAAAAAAACAAACTGGATACACAACAGATAAAGCAAAGTTGGATTCTGTAAAAGGACGAATTGATTCAGCAGTACGAGAATTAAAAAAGTGTTATGATAATAATAAAGATGTGACTTTAGGCTTGCAGGGCGTGGAAAGTGTTTATAATTCTGATATTATAAAGAAGGCAAGTGATATTTTAAGTGCAATTGGAAATGAAATTTTAAAAATTGGAGAGGCCGTCACGCAGATAGAAAGTAATTCGTTAGAATTTGCAGATGTAGTGGAAATGTTATCGAAAAAAATAGATGGATTATCTGATGAATTTGCTGAAATAAAAAGAGAAATCAAAGATGATACGTTAGATATTGATGGATTTGTCAAAATGACAGAAGAGCTGGAAAAATATAAAGAGAATTTAAAGCAATTAGATGAACGAGCTAAATCCAAAAAACAAATAGAAAGTGCATTCAAGAAAGCAATGCGTGAAAGAAATGATATATTATTAGAACAATTCAATGCATATAAACTTGAAATTCAGAAAATTAATGAATCACAAAATGAGTTAAAAATCACTATTGATTTTAAAGGTGACAGAGATAATTTTAAATCACAGATGAAGACTGATTTTAGGGGGTCAGGTATTTCTGAAATAAAATATCAATACTTATGTGACACGTTTAGAGATTATGTGGAGCTTATAGAAGACTGGATATTATGTGATGGTATGAAAATCAAGGAAATTATTTCATCCTCAGAATATACAAAGCTTGATAAAAAATTGCAAGATCAGTATGCGGATCTTCTGAAGAATCAGGTTTCCAATAACGTTGAAATATATTATCATGACAAATTATTACGACACCATTCAATAGGGCAGCGTGCGTCAGCTCTTATATTGTTTATACTCATGCAGTCTGATAATGATATTATTCTTATAGATCAGCCAGAAGATGATTTGGATAATAAAATTATTTACGATGAAGTAATTACAGCAATTGCAAAAAAGAAACAAGATATACAATTTATTTTTGCTACACACAATGCTAACATTCCAGTTCTGGGTGATGCTGAAAGAATTTTTGTGGTTGAGTATCAAGATACAACGATTGATATATCGCAAGGGAATATTGACCTGAAATCTACACATAAGCAAATTGTAGATATTATGGAAGGCGGAGAGGAAGCATTTGATAAAAGGCAATTAATTTATACATCATGGAAATAGATTGCATAGATGATCAGATTAAAAAATCAAGAACAAACAAATATGTATATTCCATATTGGGCATGATTTAAGTTTCGCTAAGTTTCACTTATATAGGTGTCTGAGGAAAATTTAATAGAAAAAACATGAAAAAAGCACTGAAAACCGTTGGATTATTGGTTTTACAGTGCTTTTTCTTTTGCCAAAGAAGAAAAATGCAGTGAATTTAAGTTTGGCTAAGTTTCACTGAGTTCTGATTTTGCAGAGAGCCATTGTTTCTTAGGCTCATATTTTCCACATCCATCACAAGTCTGTGGCCAGTTGATTTTCCATTCAAAATACTCATTACTGGTAATCTCACCGGATTTCAGTTCATCCATTCGAACTACCCATTCTTTCAGAAAATCATTCAGAACTCCATAGTCAAACCACATACAGACAGGTGCATGAGCAGGCCAACTATCGTTGTCATGGTAGTAAACGGAAGTGTCAGCTACTTCATTGCATTTTTCACCAGGAAATTTCCGAGGTAGAAACAGATGCAGGGCAGATGGGTTAAATTCATCCAGCCAGAAAAGCAGTTCCATCATTTCGGAAGCGTCACGTCCAGCGGTATCATAGAGGGTATAAGGATTAACATCAAGAGCCTTAGCCATTTTATCAACCAGATCTTTTTTTGGAACACGAACACCTTTTTCATATTGTACAATTCTATGCTGATCGGTCAGTCCGATCTTCTCTGACAGTTCTTTTTGTGTCATTTTCCGGAATGTCCGGATTTTTTTTAGTTTCAGATTAAAATTCATAAAGTCACCTCTGTATTAGTCCTGATAAACATCCGTTAAAGATAGTGAAATCAAGAAATGAATAACTATTTGTCCATATTATAACACAAGCTGGCAGAAAATCAATGAAAAAGAGTACAAAAAAGAACCTAAAACACATGAAGTGCTATTGACATTAGCAGTAACTGGGGATATAATGGCATTAAATCGAAATAGGTACAAAAATGTATACCTACAAAACTTTTGATTGTTGAACCTTGAAAATTGAATGAGCTGTATGGGTGCCTTTCGGGGCTTAAAGGTAACACAGGATTCCATCGCTGTATCAGAGAGTAGTATGTGGAAACCGAAGATACTCCGGCAACGGCTGGTATGCTTGAGAAGAAGCTGCCAGTATTCAGAAAGATTTCTGATAGAGGTCAATTGTAACGTTGACACCGCCATATACAAATGGAAGCCAACACGCCGAACGGAATGGAAAATCATTGTAAGAAGTCTAAACAAAAAGTAGAGTGTACTGACAACGGGCATAACCGCTGTCTGGGAGGTGATGCAGAAGAATACGGAGGAAAGGAGGTATGTGCATCATGAGAAAAACAACAGAGTATAAGGCTGAGAACCGTCTGACGGTAGATATTGAAGGATTAATGGCAATGTTATCCTGCGGAGAAGTAACTGCAAAGAAAATTGCAGACTATGCAGAAGCAAGAGTGATTGTTGGAAGACGTGTTCTTTATAACGTGGATAAGATAAAAAAATATATTGATGCAATGGCAGTGTAATGAAAGATGAGAGGATAAAATACAACAACTTTCCTTCGGAATGAAAAGTGAAAAATATTCCTATAAAAAAGGCAAATAAAAATTAGCATTTTGCAGGAATTTACCCTTGGAAATCATAAAATATTATGTTAATCTGTGAGCAGATATCAGACAGTAAATGACTGATACCGACAGGACAAAAATCATTCCGAATAACGAAAAATGAAGTGAAAGGAATGATTGATATGGCAAGAAAAGATAATAAAGGCAGAAATTTAAAAACAGGTGAATACCAGCGCCCGGATGGACGTTATGAGTATCGTTACAAGGATGAAATTACCGGAAAGCGTAATTCGGTTTATGCAGCTGATCTGGTGAGTCTGCGAGAAATGGAAAAGAAGATCAATAAGGATATGGATGATCTGCTTATTACAGACGCATCAGTCAAGAAGCTGACTGTAAATACGTTGTTTGAGCGATACATGGCAACAAAGAATATCAAGGAAAGAACGAAAAAGAATTATATCCGTATGTGGGACTACCGGATACGAAATACTTTAGGAAATATTCGTGTTGTAGATTTTAAGACATCTCACGTAAGGACGTTCTTTTCCTCATTGTCAGATGAAGGACTGGCACACAGTACGATCAAAGGTCTTTATGGTTTATTGAATCCCAGTTTTGAACTGGCAGTGGAAGACGGGATTATCCGTAAGAATCCGGTAACTGGAACACTTGGAGATTATGGGGCTCCGGCAAAGGAGAAAGAAGCACTGACACTGGAACAGCAGGAAAAACTTCTGAAGTTTGTTGAACAGAGTAATGTGTATAAGCCTCATCTTCCAATGATGCAGGTTATGTTTGGAGCTTGCCTGAGAGTGAGTGAGACTATCGGCTTAACCTGGTCAGATGTGGATATGAAGAACAGGGAGATTCATGTAGGTGGACAGCTTGTGTATTATGAAGGTGATGAAGGATATTGTTTCCATGATTCAGAAACCAAAACGGATGCAGGAATCAGAGACATTCCTATGACACAGATGGTATATGATGCATTCCGTAAGCAGAGAGAACTGAATCTGATGCTTGGTTTGCAGAGTAATGTGGAGA
>ENA-OOWO01000772-OOWO01000772.1-human-gut-metagenome-genome-assembly--contig:-NODE-772-length-21638-cov-4.163647_pt1 | contig 21638 bp, 17 predicted proteins | sample MGYA00241579_ERZ501327 | MGnify/ENA primary metagenome ERZ501327 (study PRJEB25962, sample SAMEA2042836) | human gut metagenome | biome: human gut; feature: human-associated habitat; material: faeces...
GGGTAGAATTGTGGGAGTACGAAGTACGGAACAATTCGTAAGGCATCTTTTGACTCCAACATCATATAAGTGCATCTGAAATGCAGCACATGTGTATCAACCGGTGTCCGGGATCAGTATGTATACTTTGTCGTATAGTTGGAACCGTCGCCGACATATTTCTTTACATTTGCCGCACTGTTGCTGGCAGCCAGCGTCGGATCCATCAGGGACCAGTGCCTGCCGTCGAACTTGATGATACCGTCCACCCAGCCGACTTCATCCACATAGCAGCTGATCCATGCGTGGTAGACATCCCCGGAATAGCCGACATCCAGTTTGGTGGGGATACGCTGGGAACGCAGCATGGCCGACATCAGAGAGGCATAGTCAAAGCAGATGCCTTTCCCGGTGGCCAGAGTATCATCCGGTACCGGGACATATCCGTAGGGAACCGCGTCCGCTTTCTCCTGGTCGTAAGTAATATGCTTGATCACAAAATTATAAATATTGGTAACGACATCCAGATCCGAGGAACATCCCGCCGCCAGCGCTTCGCCTTTTGCCACGCAGGCCGAATCCTGTGTGAAGTTCACATAGAAATTCGGATACAGGAAAGGGGAAAAATCATCACGGATGGTCACATCCAGATCCTGGGTAAAAGAAATCGCGTAGAGGTTGTTCTCCACAGACACAGATTCCAGCAGCGTGATCTTGTAAGAACCGCTCCCACCGGGCAGCGGATAGACGGAATCCGTATCAGAATCTGTCACCGGATAGGTGTATTCCGTGCCATCCGGCAGTATCACCTGCAGCTTAACCTTTTCATTACTGCCGGTGTAGCGCAGCATGACATAGCCGTCCGAGGTGTGCGAAGCATCCACAGATACGATGTCACTGCCGTAAGTCACGATCCCGTCCGCCTGTGGAACCAGCACCTGTGCCGTGGCATCCCGTGTGCCGTTCGCCTGTGCGGTCTGTACGGAAGAATCCGCACCGGAATCAGAATCATGGCTATCCGGAGAAGAACAGCCGGTCAGTGCGATGCAGATACACAGCATACACAGAAACAACAGAAGCAATCTGTTCCGAAGAAAGCGGTTTGGCCGATACGATATAGAGTTGTAAAAGTCCACGAAATCAGATGCCCCCTCTCTGTTGCCTGAAAAATGTGGCATTTAATGGTTTGTGTAATCGTAAGTATAGCATATCTGACAGGCAGAAGCAAAACGAATCGCAGGAAATGCTTCATGAAATGGAACGGAAATTGTCATTGACAAATTATTAGACTGATTTTAAAATAAAACAGACAAGGAGAAATCGTTAAAAGGGAAACGAGGAAAAACGAATGAATGAAAAAACAGCAATACTGAATGTTCGGATGCTTGGGGATTTTTCTATTACATATGATGGGCGTCAGGTGTCATTCGGAAAAAATACGACGACAAAAGCGATGAAACTGCTCCAGATTCTTATTTACTATGGAGAACAGGGCATTGCACGTGAAAAGTTGTTAAATGCACTGTATGTGAGAGAAGAACTGGCAGATGCGGCGAACAATCTGCGTGTGACAGCACACCGCCTGAAGAAAATGATCATAGATGCGGGACTTCCAGAATATGACTATATCGTCATCAAAAAAGGTGTTTACAGATGGAATGCGCCGGTTCCTACCGTTGTGGATGCGAGAAAATTCCAGGAGCTTTATGAAGAAGCGCAGAACTGTGCAGACACAAAACAGAAGGAAGAATTGCTCAAGCAGGTCTGCAACATGTACCGCGGAGAATTCCTGCCGGAGATCTCCGGTGATGAGTGGGTGCTGCTGGAGAGTGTACAGTATAAGAAGCTGTATAGCAATGCACTGAAAGAACTATGCGACGGTCTGGTCGAAAAATGTGACTACGAGGAGGCATTGCTCTTCTGTGAGCCTGCATGCCGCCTGTATCCGTTCGATGAATGGCAGAGCATCAAGATCGAATGCTTCCTTGGTATGAAACGTTACAAAGAAGCGATGAAAGAGTATGACGACACGGCGAAATTGTTCTTTGAGGAGCTGGGAATCAGCCCTTCCGAACGTCTGATGGAACAGTTCGACCAGATGAGCAGCCAGCTGAAACATGTGAAACCGAAAGAAATCCAGGATATCAAGCAGCGGCTGAAAGAAGAGAAAGGACAGGGCGGTGCTTACTATTGCAGCCTTCCAAGCTTCCGTGACAGCTACCGTCTGGTGACACGTATGCTGGAGCGAAGCGGTCAGTCCGCATATCTGATGCTGTGCAGCCTGACAGACGGCAAAGGACATCCGCTGGAAAAACCGGAGAAGCTGGAGCTCCTGTCAGAAGAATTACAGAATACGATCCAGCATTGCCTGCGAAAAGGAGATTCCTTTACCAAATACAGTCCTTCACAGTATCTGGTACTTCTGATCGGAACCAACAAAGAGAATTGTGGACTGATATTTGACCGTATCCGGAAGTATTTTGCCAGAGAGCACAGAAGCTGGAACAAATATGTGGAATTCTATGTATCTTCCGTGGCAGAAGTGGATAACCTGGATACCCCGATTCAGTTCCGAAATGATGATAGCGGCTGGAAGTAACATCTGGAAAAGATGGAAGAGACAGCGCAACAGTTGATACAACAGACGGAATATGAGGGGGAACGAATATATGGAACAGAAGCACCCGATTGCCTGGCATGTTCCGAATCTCATTAATATCTGCATCGACAGCGTGGACGACGGAGAAATGACGGGGAAAATCTATCATTGCTATAGCGAAGAAGCGATAGCTTTCAGCAATATCATCCGGATGATTGAGACAGTAGAAGAATTTTTTGACTGTCTGCAATTTCCCCAGGCAGCTACACAGACACGTTCTTTTCACAGAAAAGAATCTGTACAGGGACAGAAACTGGAAAAGAAGCTGGAACAGGAACAGATATTACAGATGCGGGGACAGAAAGGAACATTTTTATTAAATGTAAAATATCGTCAGAATTCATCCTGGCAGGGATTTCTCCAATGGGTGGAAGAAGACGAAGCCTGGCAGTTTGCCAGTGTACTGGAATTTATCAAAATATTAAATAACGCTTTGGATTAGCACAAACAGAGATCTCCATCACATCATTAAAAAAGATGTGATGGAGATTTTTTGTTAATAAAAACGTGAAAAATATTACAAATTATTACACGATTGCAGAAAAACGTGAAAAAGTTAAAAAAGTTAATATAGTGACAGAGAATGTAATGTTTCCTGTAATGTCAGATGAGATAGAATACCAACATAGAACGAAGCAATGAGTTAAGAATAAAAAAGAAGGTACTGACATGAGTGAAAGACAGAAAAAAACCGAGACATTTATTATAAAAATCATGAATCAGCAGAATTCGACCTGGCAGGGAAGTGTAACCTGGGTAGACGAGCAACGCGAACAGTACTTTCGCAGTGCTCTGGAGCTGCTCAAGCTGATAGACGGAGCACTGGTAACAAAGAATGACAGCGAAGATACATGCAGTGATAAAAGATAGAAGGAGGACGCCATGAAACATACAAAGAAGAAAAAACTACTGGCATTTGTGCTTTGCATGGTGTTGGTGTTGAGTACAGCGATCACAGCATTCGCTGTTGATGGAAACTTTTATTATGTGCCGAAGGATACCGTGGAATTATCCCATGAAATAATGAAAGATGGTGCATCGCAGGGAACTTTATATGCGACCGTACCGGGAGGCGCATTCAAGTCAAGTACAGACAATGCCGAGCTGCAGATGGATATGCAGGAAGAGACATCAGAGTCTACGGTACTGGAAGCTGTTCAGACAGAACTGGAAGCTACAGGTAATACCGAATATACTGTTGGTCAGGCAGTTATGGGAGACATTTCCTTCTGGATCAGCACAGATGATAAAGCACAGATTCCTGAAAAAGCAATTAATTTCCGGTTTGAAAATACATCCCTGGATACAGCGCATGCAATGGGATTTGTATATGACAGTTCTGATGAGACAATTACTTTATATGAGCTGAAAGAAGATACTCTTCAATTCGAAGAGGATGTAAAATTGGAAACAGAGACAGTTGTGGTTGGTTGTTTTGATGTAGTTGAAAAGACAGCAGAAGAAAAAGTGGAAGATGGTACTAAACCAGAAGATACAAAAGCGTCAACAGGAGTTGAAGCAATTACACAAGAAAGTAATAATATTCAGGTTGCTGATGCACAGGGAACAGTAAGTATTATTGAAAATTACGGAAAACTGACAGCTAATTACAGTGATACAGCAGTAGAAGTTGGATATGTCTGGTATCGAAGCATAAATGGTGCAACTGAGGAACAACAGATTCCAACGCAGTATTACAGTACGACAGGTACAAATCTCGGAAAAGATATTAGCACTGATGGAAAAGACCTCTACATTGCATTGAATGGTGGAGCACTTAAATACAACGGAAATGAAACAGTTAATTATAAAGTAGAAGCTTATGCTAAAAATGATTTGAATGAGTACGGCTTGCCAAAGGAAGGAACAACGGCACTTGCAACAAGTTCAGTGTATAATGTAACTGGATATTATGAGGTTCAGAATGGCAGTTTTGAAACACCTACTGTTACAAAACTTCATTCAGGTACGAATAACTGGCAGTTCTCAAATGAAAATTATAAAGCATTAGGCGGTGTTTGGCAGACAACCGGAACTGCGAATGCAAGTGAATACTCCGATTCTGAAGGTGCGGATATCGAAATTGTTACAACAGCATCCGACAATACATCCGACAATAAAAAGAAATTAGATGGATATAGCTGGCATGGAGATGAGATAGCGGCAGATGGAAATCAGTTTGCAGAACTTAACTGCGAAACGGCAGGAGCGTTATATCAGGATGTCCTTACTACACCAGGTGAGGTTTTAAACTATCAGGTGGCACATAGAGCACGTGGAACAAATGGAGATGACACTTCAGCGAAAGAAAAAGATACTATGTATGTTGTGGCTATGTCCAGTGAAATGGCTCAAAATATTACAACCCAAGCACAGGTGTTAGATGTTGTCAATAATAAAGAAAACTATCCAGGAGCAATGGTTGCTACGTATACAGATGGAGATCGTTCTTGGACAACTCATCAGGGAACTTATACTGTAGCAAGTAATCAGTATTCTACGCGTTTCTTCTTTGTTGCAGGTAACACAGCATCTAACAAGCTTACAGTTGGAAAATTTATTGATAATGTAAGGTTTACACGAGACAGATTGACACCTGCAGCAGGCACAGCAAATGTTACTGTAACAAAAACCATTACTGGTTTGAGTGCTGCAGATGCAGATACATTGGCTAAGAAACTTTCGTTTAAAGTGGGCGATGTTAGAACATTAAAATATAGTGATATGACCTGGACATTTGAAAATGGTGTTTACAGAGGAAGTACGATTGTAAATATTCCACAGGATAAATGTGGTAACATCAAGGTCGAAGAAATAGGTACATTAGATGTATCGGGATATACTAGAAATACATCTATATTTGTAGACAGTACGGTAGCCGGAAGTGGAATTACTTCTACAGATATGAACATTGCAGTTGAAAATTCCAAGAGTGTAGAATTTAAAAATAACTATTCTCAGAATGGCGGTTCCGGTGAAACTGTTGAAAGCAAAATGTTACATGAGAAGTACATCAAACGTAATACTAATGGTACATATGACATTACACTGAATGCTTCCGGAACAATTGGAACAGAAACAAAAAAAGCAATGGTGGATGTTGTACTGGTTGTTGATACTTCTGACAGTATGAATGAAACAACATCCTCTAATCGAAAAGCCAAGACAAAATTGGAAGATACACAATCTGCAATCAAAGCCTTAGTAAAAGCTTTTGATGATAAAAGTGAGACTGTTGATACAAGATATAAACTGGTTGAATTTAACACTTTTGCACAAACGAAGACAGATGAGTGGATAACTGGTGTACAGTTGGAAAATACGATAGAAAATATGACAGCAGATGGTGGAACAAATTATGACCAAGGTTTACAACAAGGTGCAGCAGCAGCTAAAAGTGCAAGAACAGGCGCAAGAAAGATTGTGATTTTCCTTACGGATGGACAACCAAGTTTCTATGGTTCAAAAAAAGCGTCAGGAAGTAAATATCCGCTAGGTTATGGTAGAGAAACAAATAATGCTACATTACAGGCAGCATTACAATCAGCAGATTCAATTACATGTAGTGATTTTTATGCAGTTGGTATAGGGTTACCGAAAAACATTAACATTTTTACTCACGATGGAAGATTCGAAACTCGGGAAAAAAACCGTAGTTGGAAATCTAATCATGGAAATAAATTTACTTGTGAGCTTGGAGGTAAAAAAACATATATAGATGATGGTTATTATGGATGTGTATTAGATACAATTAGTGGCGAAGATCTTCTTAAAAAGGTAAGTAACAGTACGAATGCTACAGTAAAAGATGCAATAAATTATGCGGATTCTAGAAACTTAACAGATAAATTTACAAGTATTGCTGGTGACATCTTAACGTTGGCATGCTCGAATGTTACAATTACTGACACATTAAGCCAGTATGTTGATACAACAGCTAATACAAAAATCAAAGTAAATATTGCACGGAAAACCGCAGATGGTTACACAGATGTGTCAGGTGAAGGACGTGAATTTGAATTAACAACAGATGGTTCTTTAGCAGCCAGTGATGTTTACGAAGGTACTACTAAAATTGCTACGGTAAGTTATGATAAAGATAGTAAAACTGCAACACTAAAATTTGAAAATGATTATACTTTCAAAAAAGATTACTATTATTATCTGTCCATTACAAATGTTGTGCCAAACCAGACTGCATTTGATGAATATCAAACCAATGGTTATACAAACCAAGGTGATGATTCCACAGATGCATCTTCAAATGGTTATTCTGCAGTTGGAAAAGGAACATCATCAAAACAGGCAGGTTTCTATTCAAACAGCGAAGCAAAGATTTCCTATACGTGGAAAGACAACAATGTTACAGAAAATTATAGAAAACCAGTTGTTCAAGTTGAGCAGATTAATGTTAACAAAAATTGGGTGGGAGTCAGTGATCCAAAGGATACCGTTTTAGTACAGTTAATTGATAAAAGTGGAAAAGCAGTTTCGGGACGCATTCTTGAATTGTTACCTGGAAAAAATTACAGTGGTTCTTTCACTGTAGAAGAAGCAGATAACTACGGCGGTGTTCGGGAGTTGAAGCTGGATGACACTGGAACAATTAATTATAATGGTCAAAGATACAGTATGATAGCACCAGATGGAACAACAACCATCAGCGGAACAACATACACAGTAACGTATAGTACATCTGGTAACAGTTATAGCATTACAAATACCAAGAACACTCAGAAAATTAAAATCCTGAAGACAAGACATGCGGAAGGTACATCTGATATTTATCTGAAAGGTGCAGAATTTACGCTACTAGACAATAATGGAAACAAAGTGACTATTGGTACAAATACAAATGGAACATATATTTCTGGTAAAGATGGTCTAGTATTAGAGGGTGATATAACTTATGGAACATATATATTGACCGAGGTGAAAGCACCATCAGGTTATACCAAACTGGCAAATCCAATTACTGTAACAGTAAATGATGATGGTATTACAGTTTCAGAAAATACAAATGTAAAGATTGAAAAACAAAATAATACCTACATCATTACGGTAGCAAATAATTTGCTTTATGAACTGCCTCATACCGGCGGACCTGGAATCTTCTTGTATATGATCGGCGGAATGCTTCTTATGGGAGGCGCAGCATGGATCTTATATAAAAACAAACGTAGGGAGGTGCTGAAAAGATAAAAACAACTGATTTAGCTTTTCAGCGGCCTGCCGCCGCTACAACAACTAATTAATTTAATTATCTTCCCGAAACGGGACAAGATAAATGGGCAATGCCCTAAAAGAAAAGGAGACAACGAGATGAAAAAGATGAAAAAAATCTTCGCAGTGATTTTATCACTCGCAATGGTACTCGGAATGAGTATGACAGCATTTGCAACCGAAGCTGGAACAGGAGAAAGTGCAACTGCAACATCTACAAAAGGTTCTATTACTGTTCAGGGATTGGTACCTAATGAGAAAACAACAGTAAGCATTTATAAAGTTGTAGAATGGGATGCTGCTAAGAGTGAGTGGAAACGTGCAACTGGTATAACAGAACAGGAAGTAAGTGATCTTAAAACAAATCCAATAAATATTAATTGGGCTGAGATTGCAAAAAATCGTACTTCTCTTACACCGGTAGAGACAAAGGAAAATGTTGATACTACAAGTGTAAAATTTGAGAATCTTGAGATAGGTGCTTATTATGTATATGCACAATCTACTAAAACAACATATAACCCAATGGGCGAAGCTGTTTATACATATGATGATACTACTGGATTAATGAAACCAGCGGATAAAACAATCGATGCCAAAGGTTCTACATATACACTTACAAAAGCTTTTGCTGGTACAGATGGAACAACAACATATCAGGTAGTAAATCGTGGAGAAACAGTTCCGTTTACTATTACAGCTGTATTCCCAAGTTATGATAAAGATGCAACAGATAGAGAATTCCAGATTACTGATGAACCTACAGGTATGAAAGTGACTGAAGTTACTGTAAAAGTTGGCGGAACAGCACTCACTCCAGGAACTGATACTTATTCATTAGTAAGTGTTAATAATGATGGTTCTGATGGCAATCCTATAACATTACCGGCAGCAGAGGGACAGAAGGTAAGAGTAAGATTTGCTTCTAACTATATTGGAGAAAATAATACTCATGCTGGTCAGACTGTAACAGTAGAAGTAAAAGCACAGATTACAGATGCAGCTACTTTTGCAAACAAAGCTTCAAGTGACAAAGGAAACAATACGCCAGAAGTAAACGGTAAATTAGGTTCTATCACAATCAACAAATATGATGAAAATTATAAAGCAGATGCGACTGATAATAAACTTTTAGCAGGCGCAGAATTCAGTATTGCACCTAAGGATGGAGCTAAGATTCAGTTTGTATATGTAGGTGAAAAAGGCGGAACATCTGTTTATAAAAAAGCAACTGCTGAAGAAATCGCTGATGCTAACACCGTTAAAGTAACAAATATTGTTGCTAAGGATGGTGTAGTAGTAGCAAAAGGACTTGATGATGGAGAATATGAAATTGTCGAGGAAAAAGCTCCGGCAGGATATTCTGTAGTAGAAGTACCTAATGTAACAATTGCAAACGGAGATAATCCAGTGGCTACAGCAAATGTTGCAGATTCAAAATTACATTCACTTCCACATACTGGTGGTATGGGTACTACACTCTTCACAATCGCAGGTTGTGCAATCATGGTTGCAGCAGCAGGATTCTTCTTCGCTAGCCGCAAAAGAGTAAACAAATAAATAACGAATCAGTAAGTTTTACTGAATAAAAAAGGTAATCCGGGGCGATAGCCGCCCCGGATTAATAAAAAATGTGGTATAATAGATATGCCACCATAAATTAATGAGATACATACAACAACAAGGAGAGGCCGGATGAAAAAGAAAGTAAGTAAATTTTTTATAGTCATTATATTTTTAGCCGGATTGTCCTTATTGCTGTATCCTTTCGTAGCAAACCAGTGGAATAATCACCGACAGAAACAGCTCATCAGCAGTTATGAAGATAACCTCACAGAGTTGACAGAAGCCGGAGATATTGATTATGCGAAGGAACTGAAGAAAGCACAGGCATACAACGACGCACTGGTACCGAGTATCCTGCCTGATTCCTTTGCAGTGGCGGATGCCAGAGAGGAAGAAGACAGTGCCTATATGAATTGCCTGAACCTGACCGGGGACGGCATGATGGGAATCGTAGAGATCCCGAAGATTGCCATCAAGCTTCCGATTTATCACGGAACAAGTGATGAGGTGCTGCAGCAAGCAGCAGGACATCTGGAAGGAAGTTCCCTTCCGATTGGCGGTGAGAGCACACATGCAGTTATTTCCGCACACCGCGGTTTACCGAGTGCTTCTCTTTTTACCGATCTGGATCAGATGAAGATCGGCGATCATTTCCTGATTCATGTGCTGGACAACACATTATGTTACGAAGTGGATCAGATTCTGGTGGTTGAACCGGAAGATACCGATGCACTGGCCGTCGAAGAGGGAGAAGATCTGGTGACATTGCTGACCTGTACCCCATATGGTGTGAATACACAGAGACTTCTGGTGCGTGGACACCGTGTGGATTATGTGGCAGATGAAGTAGCAGCAGAGCAGACACCGCTCAGCGGTATCAGCCTTCATACAAATTATCTGCTCTGGGTAATCGTAGGAATTTTGATTACCGGGGTGTTTATCCTGATTCTGTTTATCAGAGAGAAACGATTCAGAAAGAAAGCAGCACGGGAGAAGGAAACAGAAGAATGAAAGAAGTAGAACCGCAGGAGAAACCTGCAAAGAAAAAGAGGAGATTGGCTCCGGTTCTTTTCGGCTTACTGTTTCTCGTTGGATTCGGCATTCTGGCTTATCCGACGATCTCCAATCAGTGGAATACATACCGACAGAATCAGCTGATCAGTAATTATGAAGATAACTTACAATCCCTGGATGCGACGGATTTTACCGATGAGTGGCAGAAAGCGGAAGCCTTTAATCAGACCATTACCGACAATGATCTCTACGGAGATGTGTTTGGCGAAGATGACGGTGATCTGAAGAATACAGATTACTGGAAGGTCCTGAATGTAGAAGACAACGGAGTGATGGGATATCTGTCCATTCCGAAGATCAATATCAAACTTGCAATTTATCATGGAACCGGCGATGATGTACTTCAGACCGGAGTCGGACATCTGAACGGTACGAAGCTTCCGATTGGAGGAGAAAGCAATCATGCAGTGCTGGCGGCACACAGAGGTCTGCCGAGTGCCAGACTTTTTACCGATATCGATCAGATGGAAGCCGGGGACAAATTTTACATCCATGTGTTGGATGAGGTACTTGCCTATCAGGTAGATCAGATCCTGCCGATGGTGGACAAGGATGATCATGAGACGTTGCAGAATGCATTAAAGATTGAGGATGGAAAGGATCAGGTGACGTTATTTACCTGTACACCGTATGGTGTCAATTCCCACAGACTTCTTGTCAGAGGTACGAGAGTACCATATAATGGAGAAGAGGAAGTAACAGGTTCCGTAGCAGACACTATGCTGCATGCAATCCAAAACTACTATATGTTATATCTGCTTCTCGGAATTGCGATCACGGTTCTGATCATTGTGATCATGAAAGTCGCATCAGGAAGAAAACAGCGCAATACATAGAGGAAAGACATTAAAGGAGGAGACGAGGCGATGATGAAAAAAAGAGTAAAACAAGGAAGTGCCATCTTACTGGCATTTGCCGTGGCATTGTCGGTATTCGTTCTGCCTGGTGTATGGGCGGCGAGTGCGATAGATGTGGATAGAAAAGACTGCTCGGTGGAGTTTTCCGTGGGCGGTGAGTATGAGGAACTGAACACGAATGACCTGTCGGTAAAGCTGTATCGGGTCGCTTCTGTAGATAAAGCCGGAGCTTATACACCGGTGAGTGACTTTTCCGGACTGGATCTGAGTGCACTGAGCCGGGAGAATAAGGATTCCGCAGCTAAATGGCTGGAACGTGCACAGGCTGCAGAGAATATGGTGACAGCCAACACCGCTGTTGCAGCAGATCCTACCATCAAAAACGGAAAAGCTGCGGTGAAGAATCTGGAGACCGGACTTTATCTCGTATCGGTAGAACAGCTGGTAACACCGAATTATGTCTATACATTTACACCGTATCTGATTTCTCTGCCGAATAACTATTACAGCGGCGAGGGAACCAGCGATGCCTGGGTATATAATCTCACCGGTGACAATGCCATCGGCCTGAAACCGGAGCAGCAGCAGAGAACCGGAGATCTGATCATCAACAAGACATTGAAAAATCAGAATACTACTTTTGGTGATAAGGCAACCTTCGTTTTCCAGATCGATATTACAAATGGTGATAAGAAAGAAAGCAAAGTCGAGGCACTGACCTTTGATAAGGTTGGTGATCAGTCCGTACATCTCACAGGACTTCCGGCAGGGGCTGTCGTGAAAGTGACTGAGGTATACAGCGGGGCATCTTATGACCTGAAATCTGACAACGGAGTTGAGACAGTGATCAAAGCAAATGATGAATACAGCCAGGCGGATGCACCGGTGGCAGAGGTTTCCTTTGTCAATGACGTCAATGACAGTACCAATGGCGGCTACGGCGTGATCAACCATTTTGAATTAAATGATAAGGGCTTGTATGATATTGCTGAAGTGAGATAAAAGGAGGGATGCCAAATGAGAAAGCTACATAAGAAACCACTGGTTCTGGCGGCTGCAGCGATCGCTCTGACCGGCTCCCTGACCGTGGGAAGTGCCATGGCATATTTTACGACATATGCCACAGCGGGCGGTGGTGTCAAGATGAATATGGGATTCACGACCACTGTTCCGGATGAGAAGATCGATGAAAAAGGCAAACATGTCACCATCATAAATAAAGGCGATTATGATTGTTTCGTCAGAGTCAAAGCATTTGCGCCGGTGGCACTGACGTATCTGGCACCGGATGGTGGATGGCAGGCAGGTGATGACGGATACTGGTATTATGAAAGTGTTCTTCCGGCAGGTGAAACGACGAAGCAGGAGCTGAATATTTCTTATCAGTTCCCGTCAGGTGACGAGAAAGCTTCTGAATTCAATGTCGTAGTCATTCAGGAATGTACACCGGTTCTGTTCGATGAAAATGGAAATGCCTATGCTGACTGGAATCATGCAGTGACAGCAGACAGTGGCGATACACAGGAGTAGGAGGTAGGTTGACATGAAGAAGAGAAAGAAATCATTTCCGAAGATCACAGTCCTGCTTCTGGCTGCCTCCGCAGTGCTTCTGGTAGGAAGTGGTGTGGGAAGTGCGAGAGCGGCACTGACGTATTACAGTGAGAATTATTCCGCACAGATGAATATGCAGAGTATCGGTGTATCTCTGGTAGAAAATGATGCGGTAGTCAGCAGCAGGGATTATGTATCTGATAATGAGTGGTCAGGCACCACAGAGGGTACACTGCTTGCAAATATGTTGGGTGAGGATGAGAAGTTTACACCGGGTAAACGCTATGACGAAGCCATCAGCGTGAAGAACAGCGGAAACATCGATACATTCGTTCGTGTCATTCTGACCAGAAGCTGGCAGGATGCCGAGGGAAAGAAGAATACATCGCTGTCACCGGATCTGATCGAATTGAATTATCTGACCGATAACGGCTGGGTGATCGCAGAGGATCAGTCCACACCGGAGCGTACGGTTCTGTATTATACAAAAGCATTGCCAGTGGGAGAGACCACACCGGCACTGTCCGATACGATCCGTGTCAATGAATCCATTGCACAGGATGTGACAAAGCAGGTAGATGGAAATACCATTCGATACACTTATAAATATGACGGTTACAGTTTTCATGTAGATGCGGAAGTAGATGCAGTCCAGACGCATAACGCACAGGAAGCGATCAAGAGTGCCTGGGGTGTGGATGTCAGCGTGAACGATGATGAGACTGTTATGAGTCTGCAGTAAGGAGGTACAGAGCTATGAAGAAGAAGATTTTGTGCCTCGTAATGACCCTCGTAATGACGGTCGGGGCAGCGACAACAGCATTTGCAAGAGATTATCAGGGAGCTGACGGATGGAAGGTGACATTCGACGGCAGCAAGATGAGCAGTAATTTTCAGGATAACGATGTGACAGACGAGATGGCAAATATCCAGCCGGGTGACAGCATCGAACTGAAAGTAAACGTATTGAATTCCGACAGTGGAAGTACCGACTGGTATATGACCAACGAAGTCATCCAGACACTGGAGGATGCACAGCAGTCTGCGGCGGGCGGCGGATACAGCTACCGTCTGACTTATGTAGGCAGCGACAAGAAAGAAACCGTGCTGTATGACAGCACAACCGTCGGTGGCGAGGGTTCTTCCAAAGGCGGCGAAGGATTGAAGCAGGTAGATAACTCCACACAGGAATATTTTTACCTGGGACGTCTGGCATCTCAGGAGAGCGGAACGGTTCATCTGACGGTAGGTGTCGAAGGTGAGACACAGGGTAACGGTTATCAGCTGACACTGGCAAAGCTTCGTATGAATTTTGCAACAGAGAAGGTAGCACAGGATACGGTTACTACCATCGAGAAGACAGAGACGACAGAAGTCCGCGAGAAGGACAAAGTCATCACCACTACCAAACGTGTAAAAACCGGTGATACGAATCTGATGCTCAGATACAGTGTGATCGCACTGGCCAGCGGCGTTGTATGCCTGATCCTGGCGGTAGTGACTATGAATCGCAGAAAGAAAGAAGCGGAAACGGCACAGAGGAAAGGAGAGAAATAATATGTTGAAATGGAAAAAATTATTCGTATCTCTTCTGAGTGTATCCGTGATCGCAGGGCTTGGAGCTGCACCGGTAAAGGCAGCACAGACTGTGACACCTTACACATACAAAGTGACGTTATCAGCAGGAAATAAGGGAACCATCAACGGACAGCAGAAGGTCGAAGAAGTTGATCTGGCAGCCGGATCTACGGTTTCTTTTGATATAAATGACATCAAAGTGTCAGATGAAAAGTATTATGTCAAGGGAATCCGTCTCAGCGGACGTGATAATTCCGAAGCACTGGCAGCACCTGCATTCCGGGTAAACGGCGATGCAGATTATGTGGTTGCTTACGGAATCAAGGGTGACATGGTAGCTTATACCGTGAACTATGAGGATGAGCAGGGCAATAAACTGGCAGAAAGCCAGACCTTTTATGGAAACGTCGGTGACAAACCGGTGGTAGCATACCGCTATATCGAGAATTATGTGCCGCAGGCGCTGTCGCTGACCAAGACATTGAGTGACAACGAGGCAGAGAATGTCTTTACATTCAAATATGTACCGGGAGCCACCAATCGTGTTGTAGAGACAGTCAACCACGTTACTGTCGTAATTCCGGGCAATACCATCACAAACACCGTGACCATTCCGGCAGGAACCACTGGTACCACCGGTGGAAACGGAACCGGAGCCAATGGAACAAACGGTACGGGTGCAAATGGAACTACCGGAACAAACGGAACCGGAACAAATGGAACCGGAACAAATGCAGACGGTACGACAACTCCGGGTGGAACAGATGCCAACGGCGGACAGGATGCAGACCAGAATGGTACAGTAGAGAATCCGGATGAGCAGACACCGCAGGATCAGATCAATCTGGATGATGAGGATACACCGACCGGTAATATCGATGCCGGAAAGGAAACTCAGGAAAAGAATAAGACTCTGGGTGTAAGTATCGCAATTATCGTTGCTGCTGTTGTGGCACTGATCGCTCTGTTTGTGGCAATGAAACGTCGGAAAAAAGAGACAAAATAAAAGAAGATATAAATACATGTGAAGATGTATAATGTTGTGAGGTGCAGCGGCAAAAGCCGCTGTACCTTTTTTTCGCATGGATTTGAGAGCGTTCTTCTGTACAGCTTCTTCTTGCACAAAAGAAAGCTCTATGCTATAGTAAAAGCACGCAAGCACATTTCTAAGTGGTTGCACAAGTTTCTAAATAAACCGGACAGGTTTCTAAATTTCGGAAGCTCATGATCGAGTGCTTCCCAAAGAAAGAAAAAGATAAATGAAAAGTGGAAAATACAGAAAGGGGAGGCTTCAAGAGTGAAAAATATGAAAATAGATGCCAATGGAACGGAAATCAGAGTAATGGGCGATGTTGTTAATGAAGATGCTTACATTTCACTTACTGATATTGCAAAATATAAAAATCCAGACAATGCCTTTATTGTGGTGGCGAACTGGATGCGCAATCATTCTACAATTTCATTTTTGGGCTTGTGGGAACAAATTCATAATCCGAATTTTAAACCTATCGAATTCGATAGGTTTAAAGCAGAATCCGGTGATAATGCTTTTACATTGACACCGCAGCAATGGATCAAAGCAACTGATGCAATCGGTATCGTATCAAAATCAGGACGATATGGCGGTACTTATGCTCATACAGATATAGCTTTCGAGTTTGCTTCATGGATTTCACCGGAATTTAAGCTTTATGTCATCAAGGATTATCAGCGATTAAAGAAAGATGAAGCAGATCGCTTAGCAATCGGATGGGATGTAAAGAGAGAACTTTCAAAAATAAACTATCGTATTCATACAGATGCGGTAAAGGAATTTTTAATTACGCCAACATTATCACCGCAGGAAATGGCATATACATATGCTTCTGAGGCAGATATTTTAAATATGGCTTTGTTTGGAAAAACAGCATCACAATGGAGAAGCGAAAAAGGAATAAAAGGGAAAACTCCTAATATCAGAGATTTTGCTTCTGCGGAAGAATTAGTTGTGCTTATCAATCTGGAGGATACAAACGCAGACCTGATAAGGCAAGAAGTGCCTAAAATTGAAAGGTTAAAAATATTGAGAGAAAAAGCGTACAGACAATTAGAACTTTTGAAAAAGAACCAAGATACGATTGATGCATTAAAGAATAATCTTATTAAAGATATAGAAACAAATTAATAAGGTTTTTCAATATCTAAGTGAATGGCATAAGTCGGGAAAAGAGTAACAGAGGAGAAAGACAAATGAGCAGAGCAGATCAATCACACAGAAGGAGAAAAAATCCACTGGCGGCGGTCTTTCGGGCGGTCGGCATCATTTTACTGATTGCCATCATTGCGATATGTGTCCCGCTGATCGTACCGAAGACGATGGGATATCAGCTTTACACTGTTGTCAGCGGCAGTATGGAACCGGCGGTTCCCACAGGAAGCCTGGTATATATCAAATATGTGGAACCGGGAGACATTGAGACGGGCGATATTATCGCTTTTTACGGTTCAGATGCCCAGGGATCCATCATCACACATCGCGTGGTATCGAACAGTAATGCGATGGGAGAGTTTATCACAAAAGGCGATGCCAACGCGGAAAATGATATGAATCCGGTGACTTATGAGCAGTATGTCGGGAAAATGGTACGCTCCATACCAAAAGTAGGGGGCATTGTACAGACGATCACTGTCGGCTCAGGAAAGACGGTGCTGAAATGTGTCATCGGGCTGGCAATCGTGCTTCAGGTTCTTGCAGCAGTACTGAACCGGAAGTACGAGGATGGAGAAGCAGAGGATACGGATTGAATTTTTTGTATCGAAAAAGAAACAAGAAGAGATGTGTGATCACATTGACAGAAAAGTATCAATGTGATATAAATAATACATACATGGTGTGTTACTGATTAAGCAGGCATTAACCGTGCATAGATATTTTTTTTGATATTTATGTAGGGTTAGTGCCTTTTTTTGTGGTTCGGCCGACATGAAAAAAGTTACTTCCTGCTATGTGAATTCAAAAAATGGGTACACTATAACAAATACTGTCTACGAGAGAGTGAGGAGAACTATGAAAGACAAAATTTTTGGAATTTTGCAGAGGGTTGGCCGTTCTTTTATGCTGCCGATCGCTATTCTGCCGGTTGCAGGTCTGCTGCTGGGAATCGGCGGATCTTTTACGAATGAAACAATGCTGGAAACTTACGGCCTGCTGGGGGTTATGGGACCGGGAACCGTACTGAATCAGATCCTGCAGGTTATGAACGCTGCCGGTAACATTATTTTTACGAATCTGCCGATTATATTTGCAATGGGTGTAGCAATCGGTATGGCGAAAAAGGAAAAAGAAGTAGCAGCGCTGGCAGCTGTTATTGCATTTTTCATCATGCATGCTTCAATCGGGGCACTGATTAACATCAAGGGCGGTGCGGACACAATGCTGTCCGGTTCTGTTACAGATGTATGTGGTATCACATCCCTTCAGATGGGTGTATTTGGCGGTATTATCGTTGGTCTGGGTGTTGCGGCACTGCACAACCGTTTTTACAAGATTGAGCTTCCGCAGGTATTATCCTTCTTCGGAGGAACCCGTTTTGTACCGATCATTTCCGGTATCGTGTTTGTGGGTGTCGGAATCCTGATGTTCTTTGTATGGCCGGTGATCCAGTCCGGTATTTATGCACTTGGTGATCTGGTTCTGAAATCCGGTTATGCAGGAACCTGGGTATACGGATTTCTGGAGCGTTTACTGCTTCCGTTTGGTCTGCATCACGTATTTTATCTGCCGTTCTGGCAGACAGGTGTGGGCGGAACACTGGAAGTCGGTGGAAAACTCATTGAAGGCGCACAGAATATTTTCTTTGCACAGCTGTCTGATCCGACAGTAAAACATTTTGCAGTATCTGCAACCAGATTTATGTCCGGTAAATTCCCGCTGATGATCTTTGGTCTTCCGGGAGCCGCACTGGCAATGTACCGCACAGCGAAACCGGAAAAAAGAAAAGCGGTCGGCGGTCTGCTCCTTTCCGCAGCACTGACTTCCATGCTGACAGGTATCACAGAGCCTCTGGAGTTTACCTTCCTGTTTGTGGCACCGCTGCTGTACGGTATCCACTGCGTATTTGCAGGTCTGGCTTATATGCTGATGCATATCTGTAATGTAGGTGTCGGAATGACATTCTCCGGCGGATTTATCGATCTGTTCCTGTTCGGTATCATGCAGGGCAACAAGAAAACAAGCTGGGTATGGGTAGTGATCATCGGTGTGATCTACTTCATTGTATATTACTTCCTGTTCAGCTTCCTGATCAAAAAACTGAACCTGAAGACACCGGGCCGTGATGACACAGAAGAAGTAAAACTGTATACAAGAGCAGATGTCAATGCGAGAAAAGAAGGCGAAAATGGTGCCGCAAGTGAGGATCTGGTTTCCGAGGGAATTTTACAGGGCCTTGGCGGCAAGAAGAATATTTCCGATGTGGACTGTTGTGCCACAAGACTGCGTTGTACGGTATTCAAACCGGAACTGGTCAACGATGCGCTCCTGAAAGCAACCGGCGCTTCTGGTGTGGTTCATAAAGGAAACGGTGTTCAGATCATCTACGGACCGAAAGTAACCGTTATTAAATCAAATTTTGAGGATTATCTGGAGAAAGCCCCGAACGAGGAGCTTCATACAGACGAAACAGCTTCTGATGCTGCAGATACCGTACCGACAGAGACTGCCGCAGAAACACAGGAAGCAAAAGAAGTGGTAAAAGAGACCATTATCGTATCAAGCCCGATCACAGGTATCGCAGCAGATCTGGCAACTGCACCGGATGATGCGTTTGCAGGCAGAATGATGGGTGACGGAGCAGTCGTGACTCCGACAGCAGCAACCATCGTAGCACCGGAAGATGGACAGGTCATCTTCGTATTTGATACAAAACATGCGATCGGATTTCTGACAGACAGCGGTTTATCCATGCTGCTGCACATCGGTATCGACACAGTTAATCTGGAAGGCAAAGGCTTTACCTGTTTTGTGGAAAACGGACAGAGCGTGAAGAAGGGTGACAAACTGCTGGAGATCGACATTGATTATCTGACAGCCAATGCACCGTCACTGTGTTCTCCGATTCTGTGCACCGAATTGGAGGATAACCAGAAGGTCAGATTGCTGGCAGAGGGTGAGGTAAAAGCCGGAGATCCGCTGTTTGCAGTAGATGTATATGAAGAGGAAGCATAATATGACACAGGAATACAAAGGAAAATCTGTTTATAAGGGAATTGCACTGGGACCGGTCGTAGTGTTCCAAAAGAATGATGTCCAGGTAAAACGGGAAAAAATCACAGATGCAGAAGGTGAGATCGCCCGTATGCAGGATGCGGTCAGTGCATCGCAGGAACAGCTGCAGAAACTGTATGATAAGGCAGTGAAAGAAGTTGGTGAAGCCAGCGCAGCGATTTTTGAGGTGCATCAGATGATGTTGGAAGATGAGGATTATCAGGATGCCATCTGCAATATGATCCGCAATGAAATGGTGAATGCAGAGTATGCGGTTGCAGTGACCGGTGATAATTTTGCCGAGATGTTTGCCAGCATGGATGATGATTATATGCAGGCGAGATCCGCAGATATCCGTGATATTTCCAACCGTCTCGTTCAGAATCTGTCCTGTCATGCACCGGTGGATATGAATGATATGGAGCCATCGATCATTGTAGCGGATGATCTGTCTCCGAGTGAGACTGTTCAGATGGACAAGGACAAGATCCTCGGTTTTGTCACAGTACACGGATCTACCAATTCTCATACGGCGATCCTTGCGCGTATGATGAACATTCCGGCTCTGATCGGCGTGCCGGTGGAACTGGATGCCCTGCAGAATGGGATGCAGGCAGTTGTAGATGGGTTTGTAGGTACTTTTGTCGTAGAGCCTTCCAAAGAAGTGTGTGAACAGACAAAAGCCCGCATGGCAGAAGAGGCTGAGAAACAGCAGCTGCTGCAGCAGATGAAAGGGCAGGAAACGGTGACGAAGGACGGCAGACAGGTGCATCTGTATGCAAATATCGGCAGCGTGTCTGACATCGCAAGTGTACTGGATAATGATGCGGAAGGTATTGGCCTGTTCCGAAGTGAATTCCTGTATCTTGGAAAAACGGATTTTCCGACAGAGGAAGAGCAGTTCAATGCATACAAACAGGCGCTGCAGCTGATGGCAGGCAAAAAAGTGATCATCCGGACGCTGGACATCGGTGCAGACAAACAGGTGGATTATTTTAACCTCGGTCAGGAGGATAATCCGGCCATGGGCTATCGTGCCATCCGTATCTGTCTGAAGCAGCCGGAGATTTTCAAGACACAGCTGCGTGCGTTACTTCGTGCAGCGGTATATGGAAATCTGTCTGTGATGTATCCGATGATCACTTCCACAGAGGAAGTGGAGCAGATTTTTGCCATTGTAGAAGAAGTACGGGCTGAGCTGGATGCAGCGGGAATCCCGTATAAAATGCCGGAGCAGGGGGTCATGATCGAGACACCGGCAGCTGTGATGATCAGCGATGAACTGGCAGAGATGGTGGATTTCTTCAGTATCGGAACCAACGACCTGACACAGTATACACTGGCGATTGACCGTCAGAATGCTAAACTGGATGATTTTTACAACGCGCATCACAAAGCGATTTTGCGCATGATCCGTATGGTTGTGGAAAATGCACACAAATGTGGAAAATGGGCCGGTATCTGCGGAGAACTTGGCGCAGATCTGGAACTGACGGATGCATTTATGGAGATGGGAGTAGATGAACTTTCCGTAGCTCCATCCATGGTGCTGAAAGTTCGCAAAAACATCCGGGAATATACTGCAAATTAGTGAATGGAACAGTGATTTTGGACAGAAATATAGAAAACGGGCAGCCGTATATTCGAAAAGAATGTGCGACTGTCTGTTTTTCTATACATAGTTCTATACAGAGTTGTGTACATACACCGTTGTGTGCTCCCTGGCAGAGTTGAGTTTTGGTTTTCACAGAATTTATCTCAGTCTGAGTTGAGACTCCCACTTCTGCAAGCGGTGAGTAATAACAAATCTTTCTCAGTGGGAGTTCAATCTCCGACTGAGATCAACGCTCCGCGAGGGCGCACATTGTCTGGGAGACAATGGTTTTGCGCCGACCGAAACGAAGTG
>ENA-OOWO01000779-OOWO01000779.1-human-gut-metagenome-genome-assembly--contig:-NODE-779-length-21511-cov-3.997716_pt1 | contig 21511 bp, 20 predicted proteins | sample MGYA00241579_ERZ501327 | MGnify/ENA primary metagenome ERZ501327 (study PRJEB25962, sample SAMEA2042836) | human gut metagenome | biome: human gut; feature: human-associated habitat; material: faeces...
TTTGTTTGAAAGCCCGGGCAGAGATCGCCGGCGGCGTGATTCTGGTTTTTATACTGAGTTTCATTCTGCTCTCAAACAAGACAGGTGAATTTCCCCAGACATCCTACTTCAGAACAACCTTCTTAAAGTTTTTCTTACCTCTCTTGACAACCATTCCTTCGCCGGAAAGCTGATCCTTCGTAAAGACTGCCTTAACATCCTTTACCTGGTTTCCGTCTACAGATACGCCGCCCTGCTCGACATTTCTTCTTGCCTCAGAACGTGACGGAGCCAGACCGGATTTCTGCAGGATGGAGAGAATATCGATCTCATCACCGTTGAAATCATCCTCCATCAGCTCGTAGGTCGGCATATTCGCTGCATTTCCGCTGGAAAACAGTGCTTTCGCTGCTGCCTGTGCCTTCTCAGCCTCTTCCTCGCCGTGCACCATCTTGGTCAGCTCATAGGCCAGGATCTCCTTGGCCTCGTTCAGACGCTGATCCTTCCAGGTGCTCATCTCATCGATCTGCTCCAGCGGAAGGAAGGTCAGCATCCGGATACACTTCATCACGTCAGCATCGCCGACATTGCGCCAGTACTGGTAGAACTCAAAGGGACTGGTCTTGTTGGGGTCGAGCCAGACCGCATTGCCTGCAGTCTTGCCCATCTTCTTGCCCTGAGAATCAGTCAGCAGAGTAATGGTCATCGCGTAGGCATCCTTGCCCAGCTTGCGGCGGATCAGCTCGGTGCCGCCCAGCATATTGCTCCACTGGTCGTCGCCGCCGAACTGCATATTGCAGCCGTAGTGCTGGAACATGTAGTAGAAGTCGTAGCTCTGCATGATCATGTAGTTGAACTCCAGGAAGGACAGGCCCTTCTCCATGCGCTGCTTGTAGCACTCGGCGCGCAGCATGTTGTTCACGGAGAAGCAGGCACCTACCTCGCGTAGCAGCTCAACATAGTTCAGGTCCAACAGCCAGTCGGCGTTGTTCAGCATCAGCGCCTTGCCCTCGGAGAAATCGATGAACTTCTCCATCTGCTTTTTAAAGCAAGCCGCATTATGGGCGATATCGTCCTTGGTCAGCATCTTGCGCATATCGGTGCGGCCGGAGGGGTCGCCGATCATGGTAGTGCCGCCGCCGATCAGGGCGATGGGCTTGTTGCCAGCCAGCTGCAGGCGCTTCATCAGGGTCAGCGCCAGAAAATGGCCGGCAGTCAGGCTGTCGGCAGTGCAGTCAAAGCCGATATAAAAAGTAGCCTTGCCGTTGTTGATCAGGTCAATGATCTCCTCATCGGTGATCTGGGCTACCAGACCACGGGCTTTCAGTTCTTCGTACAGCGTCATGGAAAAAACCTCCTGTTTTTGGGGCAGAGGAAACAAAAAACGCCCTCTGCCAAAAATGAATTTGGCAGAGGGCGAGATAACTTCGCGGTACCACCTCTGTTTGCCGTTTCCTCACGGAAGCGGCCTTACGAGTGCGCACCCCAGAGTAGAGCGACACTCCTGCGTCTTTAACGCTCGCACGCGGCACAGCCTACTAGCCTTACGCATTCAGCCTGCAGCTCCGGGAGGTATTTCCCCTGCCGTTCTGTGATCCCTTGCACCAACCGGGACTTCTCTGGACAGAACACTTCAGGGTACTTGTTCCCTTCATCGCCATTAACATTGTCTACTCTATCACAAGACCGCCGCCTTGTCAAGAGCTGTCCTTTCTGCAAAAATGCATTCCGCTGCATCATCCGCCGTGCTTGCGCTCCTGCAGCATTTCCCGTGCATTGGCGCGGGAAAGCTCGGTAACGTGGTCGCCGGAGATGAGGCGCGCCAAGGCCTCTACACGGCCATTTTCATCCAACGGATGAATCTCGGTATAGGTGCGCTCGTTGGACACATTTTTCTGGATGAGCAGATGACAATCAGCCAGTGCTGCAATCTGCGCCGTATGGGTGATGCACAGGATCTGATGCCCTTGCGCACTCTGACGCAGCACCTCGCCGATGCGTCCGGCAGCCTTGCCGGACACACCGCTGTCGATTTCATCGTAGATCACGGTAGGCACGGCGTCCTTATCGGCCATTGCATTCTTGATTGCAAGGGTGATGCGACTCAGCTCGCCGCCGGATGCGATCTTAGCCAGCGGCTTGGGTGCTTCACCGGGGTTTGTTGAGATGTAGAATTCAACGCTGTCCTGTCCATGGCTGGCCAGCGGACCGCGGGTATGTCGCAAGGTCATGCGCACACCCGGCATATTCAAAAAGTCCAGCGTGCCGGAAATGCGGGTGTTCAGTTCCTCAAAGGCCTTCAGTCGGGTCTGGGTCAGCATCTCTGCCTTTTCCCGCGCTTTTGTGTAAAGACGCAGCTTTTCTGCCTGCAATGCATCGTGGCGCTGCTGGGAATGCTGAATGTTATCCAGCTCTTCCCGGGCCTTCTGCCCAAAAGCGATCACATCCTCCACCGTGCTACCATACTTGCGCTTCAACCGATACAAGAGATCCAGTCGCTGCTCCACCTCGTCCAGTTCTGCATCGTTGGTGTCGTAGGTGTCCAGCCGCCCAATCAGATCTGCGGCCACATCCTTGGCGTTATAGTATAAGTCCAGCAGCTGCCCGGCGGCGGCTGTAAGCGCAGGGTCTAACTGCGCAGCGGCATCCACCGCGTTGGAGGCTTCCCCCAGAAGATCCACAGCGCCTGCGGCATCATCACTGCCGGAAAGCAGCGCATAGCTTTGCGCCAGACGGTCCCGGATGGCAGACGCATTGGACAGCACCTTCCGGCGGTTTTCCAGCGTCTGCTCCTCACCGGCAGTCAGCCCGGCATCCTCAATCTCCTGCACCTGATACTGCAACAGGTCGATCTTGCGCTGCTTTTCGGCCTCGTCAGTGATCAGGGCATCCAGCTCCCGCTTGACCCGCACCAGCTCCCGGTACAGGGCATAGTACTCCTGAAAAACAGTGCGGTTTTGCGCATAATCGTCCAAAATGCCCAGATGATGCGCCGGGTTGAGCAGACCCACCGAATCGTGCTGGCCGTTGATGTTGATCAGACCGCCGCACAGCTCCCGCAGAACGGCTGCCGTAGCCGGCATTCCGTTGATGCGGCAGCTGCTCTTGCCCTCGGCGGTGATCTCACGGCTGAGCAGCAGTGCTTCGGAGCGCTCGTAGCCGGACTGCTCCAGCTTATCCAGCACAGCAGGCGGCACCTGCTCAAAGGCGGCGCGGATCACCGCCTTTGCAGCTCCGGTACGCACCAAGTCCTTAGAGGTGCGGTTGCCAAGGATCGCATTGATGGAGTCGATCAAGATGGATTTGCCCGCACCGGTCTCGCCGGTCAGCACATTCAGCCCCGGTTCAAAGTGCACCTCTGCCTTCTGGATCACGGCAACATTTTCAATTTGCAGGCTGCTCAGCATGGCTTCGTTCTCCTACCGTCATCTCTGCCCCACATAACGGGTCAGCTCCGAACAAATGGTTTTAGCATCGCGCTCCGAGCGCGCAACAATTAAAAAGGTGTCATCACCGGAAAGAGTACCGACAACGTTTTTCCACTGTAAAGCGTCAAAAACCTCGCAGGCAGCATTGGCCATGCCGGAATAGCATTTTACCAACACAACATGTCCGGCGTAATCTACCCCCAGAACGGACTCGTGGAAGATGGTCTCAAAGCGCCCTTGAGTCTTGGGATTGAAGCTTTCGTTCCGGCTGGAAACATAGCGGTAGCCCTCGGTGGTGGCTGCCTTTACAAGGCACAGCTCCCGGATATCGCGGGAAACGGTGGCCTGCGTTACCTCAAAGCCTTCGTTCCGCAGGTGCTCCAGCAGCACCTCCTGTCGGCTGATGGGATGCTCCTGCACAAGACGTAGGATCGTCTGCAAACGTTCCGCTTTTGTTTTTGTATCTTCTTTGCGGCTGCGTGCCATCTTAAAAATCGCCTCCCGTGTTATTGTCTTTTGCGCAGTTTCTGGTCAATGGCCTGAAACTGGTCTGCCCGCCCAAAGGTAATAAGCTTGACGTTCTGATCGGACAGGCGGATCTCTGCGGTGGCACCCGCCTTGAGGGGGTAGCCCGTACCGCCGTCACAACTGATAAACACTTCATCGTCTGCTACCTGCCCCACACAGACGTTCAGCTTGCGCTCCTGCGCAAATACCATGGCCGGACTGGCCAGACTGTGGGGACAGATGGGGGTCACCACGACGCCCTTGGTCTGAGAATCCAGAATCGGGCCGCCGGCTGCCAGCGAGTAGGCCGTAGAGCCGGTGGGGGTCGCCACGATAACGCCATCGCCCCGGTAGTGCTCTACCAGAATATCATCGCAGTAAATGCTGAAGTCGATGGCCTGTTGCAGGCGTCCCTTGGTCACGACCACATCATTGAGGGCGTGCCCCTCCCAGCCGTCCTGACCAAGCACCCGGGCGTATAAAAGCATCCGGTTGTCCAGCTGGAAATCGCCCCGCGCCACAGCGGCCAGCTTTGTTTCCATTTCGCCGATCTCGCAGGTAGCCAGAAAGCCGCAGCGTCCCAGATTGATGCCGAGGATGGGCTTTGCGTACCGGAGCGAAAGATTCGCTTCGTGCAAGATGGTACCGTCCCCGCCAATGGTCAGGATCACGTCAGCACGCTTCAGACACCGCTCCAGCGGCAGGTAAATGACCCCTGCCGTGTTGCAGCTTTCCCGCAGAGCATCGCTCATCAGTACAGCTGCGCCGTGGGTCAGCAGGATCTGCGCCGCACGCAGCGCGATTTCGCTGGCAGAGGTCTTGCCCGGATTGGGCGAAATGTAGATCGTCATACCGGTTTCTCCTTTGCTGACAGTTGAGTCTCAGCGATCCAGCGTGGTGTGGCTTGCTGCCACCACCTGTGCGGCGGCTTCGTCGTCCAGCACTGCGGGCTGGTCGCTCTTCTGCACAAACATCAGGTACTCGATATTGCCTTCCGGCCCTTTGACCGGGCTGTAATCCAACCCGCGCACTACAAAGCCGTTTTCCGCAGCATAAGACATGGCATTGTGCAACACCTCACGATGCACGGCAGGGTCACGCACCACGCCGTTTTTGCCTACCTTCTCGCGGCCTGCCTCGAACTGCGGCTTCACCAGACAGACGCCCATGGCGTCCGGGGTGGTGATGCGCTGTGCCACCGGGAAGATGTGATGCAGAGAAATAAAGGAAACATCCACACTGAAAAATTCAATGGGCTCTGCAAGATCCTCCGGCGTGACATAGCGGATGTTCGTGCGCTCCATATTCACCACGCGCGCATCCGTCCGCAGGCTCCATGCCAGCTGACCGTAGCCAACATCTACGGCATACACCTTCACGGCACCATTTTGCAGCATACAGTCGGTAAAGCCGCCGGTAGATGCACCGATGTCCATGCAGACCTTGCCGTTGGGGGTAAGCGGGAAGCACTTCATGGCCTTTTCCAGCTTTAAGCCGCCGCGGCTGACATAGCCGATATCGTGGCCGCGAACCTCGACCACAGCGTCCTCCTTGATCATCTCGCCGGCCTTGTCCACCTTTTGCTGGTTGACAAAAACCACACCGGCCATGATCAGAGCCTTGGCGCGCTCCCGGCTCTGCACAAGGCCGTTCTGCACAAGATATTGATCCAACCGAATTTTCACAGCTCGTTTTCTCCTTTCGTGAGGGCAGACCGGACTGCCTGCACAAGATCCGCAGCGTCCAGACCGGTGCACTGCTTGATCTGCGGAACAGTCGCGTGCGGCAGGCAGGCCGTGTGGACAGCGCAGTGTAAAAAGCGGCCGTTCCAGCCTTTTTGCTGCAAAGCATATGCCAGATGTTCACCAATACCACCAGCTGCAACACATTCTTCTGCAAACAGTACGATTTTGTATTTCGACGCAGTATCGATAAGTTTATCTGTAAAGGGGTATAGCTTTACAAGTCTCAGAACGTCTGCATTCTGCGATGCAGCGTTCAATTGATCGGCGGTCTCCAATATATCCTCCAGTTCGTCCGCATAGCTGACCAGAAGAATCTCTGCCCCGGGCGTTTCATACAAAAAGTCGTATTCCCGCTTTGTGCAGGGATACTGCGCCAGTTTTGCACTCTCGCCGCCGCGGGGGTAGCGGATGGCTCGAGGGCCGGAGACCGTGTCCTGCAGCAAATAGTGCAGCCAGTATTGCAGTTCCTCGTAATTGGAGGGTGCATAGACCGGGATGCCGATCTGGCTGAGGAAGGCTGCATCATAGATGCCCTGATGGGTCTCGCCGTCTGCAGGGACAAAGCCGGCGCGGTCGATGGCAAAGACCACATTCTCCTTCAACAGGTTGACGTCGTGGATGATCTGGTCATAGGAGCGCTGCAGGAAGGTGGAGTAGATGCACACCACCGGCAGCATTCCCTGACTGGCAAGACCGGCCGCAAAGGTGACAGCATGCTGCTCCGCCATGCCTACATCAAAAAAGCGCTGCGGGTGACGATGGGCAAAGAATTGCAGTCCGGTACCGTACTTCATGGCAGCGGTGATCGCGCAGAGCTTCGGGTTTTGTGTTCCCTCCTGCACCAGCAGTTTGCCGAAAACAGTGGAGAAGGATTCCTTCGGCGCAACCTCCGGGTCCGGCATTCCGTCCGGGTCAAAAGCAGATACACCGTGATAGTTTCCTGGGTTCATCTCTGCCGGCTGATAACCTTTACCCTTTTTGGTCACAATATGCAAAAAATGGGGACCCGGCCGCTGGTAGATCGAGCGCAAGGTGCGTTCCAGCTCCTCCACGTTGTGGCCATCCACCGGGCCGATGTATTCAAAGCCCATATCCTCAAACATGGTGGAGTGGTACATAGCGCGGCGTACCAGCGTTTTTGCGCCGATCAGAGACTTTTTCATCGGCGTACCAATCAATGGCACACCGTCCAGAAAACTGCGTACATTATCCTTGGCATCATAATACGCCGTAGTTGTGCGCAGATGGGTCAGATATCGTGCCAGTGCACCGACATTTTTAGAGATGGACATCTTGTTATCGTTCAAGATCACGAGCAGGTTGTCCAGCCCGCCGATATTGTTCATCCCCTCATACACCATGCCGCCGGTAAAAGCGCCATCGCCGATCACCGCCACCACAAGCCCGGGCTCATGCTTGATCTTTTTGGCCCAAGCCATACCAATAGCGAGTGAAAGCGCCGTATTGCCGTGTCCGGCAATAAAGGCATCGTGCACACTTTCGTGAGGATTGGGAAAGCCGGAAATGCCATCCAGCTGCCGCAAATGGTCAAACTGTTTCCGGCGTCCGGTAAGCAGTTTGTGGGTGTAGCACTGATGCCCCACATCAAAAACGATCTTATCCTTAGGCGTTTCCAGCACACGGTGCAGCGCCACGGTCAGCTCTACGGTGCCAAGATTAGAGGCCAGATGGCCACCTGTCTTGGAGATATTTTCCAGCAAAAAATGCCGTATCTCTGCGCAAAGTTTTTCCACCTGCTGCGCATTCAGCTTTTTAAGATCGCTGGGCTGATCGATCTTGTCCAGCAACAACGATTCCATATTCACACGTCCTTTATGCGTTTGTACTTTGGGCATCTCTGCCGTCTTTTACACGACCGGGAACAGAAAGCCTACCAGGGAGCCGAGCAGTACGCCCGCCACGACTTGCAGCGGCGTGTGGCCGACCATTTCCTTCAGGTGCATATTCTGCAAAAAGGGAGCGTTTTTCTCGCTTACATCGATCCACTGGGCAATCATCTGGTTCAGCACCTTTGCCTGTTCACCGGTCTCGTGCCGGACGCCCATGGCATCGTGCATGGTGATGATAGCCACCACACAGGCCACCGCAAAAATCGGCGAGGAGACCCCGGCGCTGCGTCCGGTAACAATAGCCATGGCGCAGACGGTCGCGCTGTGTGCGCTGGGCATACCACCATCGCCCCACATCCGCTCTAACTGGAACTTACCCAGCAGAATAAAGTTGATGATGGTCTTTAGTACCTGTGCAATGAACCAGCTAAGAAGCGATGCGGTCAAGATCTGATTGGCTGATAAGATATTTTGAATAAACTGCATATCTGTATTCCTTTTTCTTTAGTTTTTGCGCACCAGAAGCTGCTGAGCCAGCTGCTGCAAAAAAGCTGCCTTTGCACCAAAATGCTGCTGCAGATCATTGCAAATCTGCTCGTTCAGCTTTTGCGCCAGCACCATTGCGCCGTCGGTTCCATACAGGGTAACAAAAGTGGTCTTGCCGTTTTCGCTGTCGCTGCCGATGGGTTTGCCCAGCTGTTCTGGGGTGCTGGTAACGTCCAGCACATCGTCCACGATCTGGAACACCAACCCCAGCCCGTATGCGTAGGAGGCCAGTATCTTGCACTGCTGCGGTGTTGCACCGGCTGCGGCAGCGCCCATCTGGATGGCGGCATTGATCAGTGCACCAGTCTTGTTGCGGTGAATGAGGCGCAGCTGCTCCTCGGTGGCCGCTAGTGCTTCATATTTCAGATCCAGCTCCTGCCCGTAGACCATGCCGCGGCTGCCTGCACCCGCGCCCAGTGCACGGGCGGCTGCCACGCAGATCTGCGGCGTAGCGGAGGCGTTTGCAATCACCTCAAAAGCCTCGGTCAGCAGCACGTCACCGGCCAGCATTGCCGTGGACTCGCTGAAGGCCTTATGGCAAGAGGGACGTCCCCGGCGCAGATCATCGTTGTCCATGCAAGGCAGATCATCATGGATCAACGAGTAGCAATGCAGCATCTCCACAGCTGCCGCGAACTGTGCGGCAACCTGCATCTCGCCGCCCAGCATATCGCAGACACTGAGCGTCAGAATCGCGCGGATGCGCTTTCCACCGCCCAGCAAGCTGTAACGAGCAGCCCTGCATACTTCTGATTCCTCGGGCAGAAAACGAGCGCTGGCAGCATCCAGCGCAGCCGTAGCCTGCCGCAGATATTCCTGATATTGCGCCTTATATTCCATTATTCTTCCTCCTGCTCCTGCGGGGTGTCCACGGTCTCGGCTATCCTTGCATTGATTTCCTCGATCTGCAGCGACGTCTTTTCCAACGTTGCATGGCAGTACTGCATCAGGGAGGCGGCTTCCGCATACAGCTTGACGGAATCTGCCAGCGAGGTGTCCTCCTGCTGCATCTGTGCAAGGATCGCGTTCAGCCGATCCATTCCTTCTTCAAAGCTTTTGGGTGCTCTCATTGATCTCCTCCACCGTTTCCACACGGCATCGTGCCTGATATTGCCGACTGCGCACACAGATGGGCTGCTCCGGCTGCAGCTGCTCCACGGTGCAGCCCTTCCCTTTTGTATCGGTCACAAGGGCATAGCCACGGGCCAGCACACGGTATGGATCCAGCGATGCAGCCAGTGCAGCTGCGTGTTGAAACTGCATATTTTTGTCATTCATACGCGTTTTTTGTTGTGCCTGAATGGCCTGCTGCACCTGTTGCAGGCGGCTTGAATACTGCTGTAAGATTTTGCTCGGCGCGCTCTGCTCCAACAAAAAGTTGTATTGCTCTAGACCATTATAGCACAACGCAAGCCGTTTTTGTATATTTTTGTGAATATTTTCTTCAATATTTTCAAAAATGCGCTGCTGTTCCTCCCGATCCGGCACCGCAAGCTCTGCGGCAGCGGACGGTGTGGGAGCACGCTGGTCGGCTACAAAGTCCAGAATGGTGTAGTCGATCTCGTGTCCGATGGCACTGATCAGTGGCGTTTTGCAGCGAAATGCCGCCCGGGCGATCTCCTCAGCGTTGAACACCCACAGGTCTTCCCTGCTGCCGCCGCCCCGGGCTACGATAATCTCGTCCACCTTCCCGCTCTGATCCAGCGTGCGGATGGCGGCGGCGATCTGCCGGGCAGCCTCAAAGCCCTGCACCGTTACCGGGCACAGCAGCAGCCGAACGGACGGCCAGCGGCGGCTGATCACGTTGCGGATATCCTGCAGCGCCGCTCCGGTTTTGCTGGTGACGACACCAATACATTCGGGGTATGCAGGCAGCGGCTTTTTGTATACCGGGTCAAACAGGCCTTCCTTTTCCAACCGGGCCTTCAGCTGCTCCAGCGCAAGCTGTGCCGCGCCCAGACCATCCGGAAACATCTCGTTTACATAGACCTGAAACGCACCGTCCCGCTCGTAGAGGGTAGCGCGGCAGCGTACCACGACCCGCATCCCCTCCTCCGGGCGAAACGCCAGACGGCGGGCATCGGTGCGGAACATCACCGCCTTTACGCTGCAGGCATCGTCCCGCAGAGAAAAGTAGCAGTGCCCGCTGCGGGCGTTCTGCACAAAATTTGCGATCTCACCCCGCAGGGCCAGATCGAACAACCCATCGTTGACATCCAGCAGCGTTTTGACATAATGGTTCAGCTCTGAGACCGAGATCACATCAGCCATAGACCGGCCTCCCGCGCAGCAAGAATGGATACGCCGATGGCATTATCACTTGAATACTGCCCTGGCACAAAATAGACCTGCGGCAAACGCTGCTGCACCCATGTGCGGATGATATCGCTGCTCATCACACCACCGGCGCAGACCACCGGCAGACCGGGGTATTCCTTCTGTGCAGCCTTTGTCATGCGGACAACGGTATCTGCCACGCAGAGCAGGCAGTACTTACAAACGTATTCCGGTGCTTTTCCGGCCGCAAGCAGGGCGTTACACTGATTTTCCAGCCCAGAAAGGCTGCATTGCAGCCCCTTTACGCTGGACTTGGGCCGGATATCCTCGGCGCACTGCGCAGCAAGACGGGAGACCTCTGCCCCTGCGGGGAAGCCAAAGCCCAGCCGCACGCCCACGCGGTCCACTGCCTGACCGGCGTACAGATCGGTACTGGTGCCAAGGGTGGTGATGGTACGCACCTGATCGCACAGTAAAAGATCCGTGGTGCCGCCGGAGATATGGAACAAAAGCACCTTCTGGGAGAACAGTGCCTCACCCTTTGCGGCATACAGCGCCGCCGCAGCGTGACCCTGCTGATGGGTAGTGTGGATCAGCGGAATGTCCCGTGCCGCTGCAAAGGCGGTCGCCGCACTGACACCAGCCAGAAAACAGGGCATATAGCTGCCCTCTACCGGGCGCGGCTTTTGCGAAACACCTACGGCGTCTATTTTTGTCAGGTCGAATTCCTGCGCCAGCTCCTGCAGCATCTCCGGCAGAGCTGCTGTGTGATGGAACAGTGCATCGCTTTGCCGGAGACCAAGCTGCCCGGCTTTTACCGGCAAAAAGCGCTTTTTTGCACAAACAACCTCCCCGGCTGTATCAAAAACTGCCAGAGAGGTTGCATAGTTGCTTGTATCGACCCCGAGCGTATAACGGCTCACTGTTCAGCCGACTCCGTGACGGCTTCATCACTCAGGCCGTGGTCGCGTGCCACAGCACCCAGCAGGCCATTCACAAATTGGTAGTCCTCGCCCGCGCCGTACTTCTTGGTCAGTTCCACAGCCTCATTGATGGCAACGCCGGGCTTGTTCTCGCCGCCGAACAGCATCTCGGCCACGGCCAGACGCAGCACAGTCAGGCTGACGCGGGGCAGACGCTCCATGGTCCAATTGCGCAGGTGAGCGCGGATCTCGTCATCCACCTCTGCGGAATGATCGTAGTAGGCGTTCAGCAACAGACGGCTGAACGCGTCCACGGGATGCTCTTCATCGTTCTCAGCGTGGTTGGACAATGCCTCGGCCAGAGGAATGTCACCAAAGGTCTGCGAAAATGCCAGCAAAAAGGCGTTTTCGCGGGCTTCTCTACGGGGCAGAATATTTTCCATAATGTTCCTTTCGCAATACAAACCCTCCCCGCCGGGCGTACCGGGAGGAGGATCGTTTCTGATATGATTTTTTGCTGAATTTGTTACTGCGCTTCGGCAAGGCCTGCAATGACCAGATCCACGCGGCTAACCGTCACATTGGTCATGTTCTGCACGGCAGACTTGACGTTCTCCTGTACTTTTTCAGCCACAGAGGGAATCCGTGCGCCGAACTGCATCATCAGGTGCAGAGTGATGCTGGCCGTGCCGTCCCGCATCTCAACCACCACAGGCGGCTGGATACTGGCAGATTCCAGCAGGCTTTTCAGCTTTTTATTCTGCACGCCGCAGGACACCTCGGCAACGCCGTCCACTTCCAGTGCGGCGCAGCGGGCAATCTTACCCACGACCTCGGTCGAAATCTGAAGGCTGCCGCCCTGAAGATCCATGTTCTGTAAATCCATTGTGCTGTCCTCCATCCAAAGGCTGCTCCGGCAGCGGTTTCAAAACCCTGAAACCGGTCTGCCGTGCCTGCCTTTTGTGTTCAAACGCGCCCTTGTACAGTGCATAAAGGCGCGCAGCATTCATTTTTGATAGAGTTATTATACCATCAATGCGGGGGTAATTTCAATACTTGTTTGGAAAAGAAGATGGAAATCAGCATAGAATGGCATCCCGGCAGCGCATACGGCTTTCTGCCTGCAAGAAAAGCTGCGCCTGCGCCGCCGGGATATCCGCATAGATAAAGAGTGCTTACTTTACCTCCACCACCGTAATATTCTGGGCGGTCACGCTGCTTTTGTTCATCACCACATCCCGGATCTGTGCCACCTGCGCCGCCGTGAGCGGCTCACCCGCTGTCATCACGGTCAGGTCTGCCCGCCCTGCTTGCAAAAAGCACAGGCAATCCGCAAAGCCCTTGGCGCGCACCAGCGTTTCGATCTCGTTTTCTGCGTTCAGATCCTCCAGCCCTGCCGCCATTTGTGCGGCGTACTCCTTTTTCTCCTCTGCTGTCAGGGAGGAGGACTTCAGGCTCTTTTGCAGGGTGTCCATCGCTTCGTCGTGTGCCTTTTCCCGCTTGAGCCGAGCCTGTTCAAAAAAGCGGGTGCCGCTGTCGTTTGCTACGCTGACAAGCTGTGCTTCGCCATAATTTTTATTGACACCGGAGGCGGCCTCCGCCTCTGTGGGCAGCGCATCCGTGATGGCAGTCTCCGCTTCTGCCTCCACTGGCTCTGCCGAGACCATGAGGGTGTCGTCCTCTGTCTGCGGAGTAATGTCTGCCCGGGCATACTGCCAGTTTAAGTAGACGGCAATGACCAGCGCCGCCGCCAGTGTCAGGGCGGTGACCCTGCGGGTGTTTCTGGAAAGTGCTCTCATAAAACGCTTCCTCCTTTGTTTTTGGGTAAATAGTTTTGGTACTCGATCAAAGCAACAGCTCAGCACTTGCGTTGCTCCACGCAGATGCGGTTCGCGGGCAGATCCAACAGCGAATGCAGCAGCTCAGTAATGCGGGCTGCAACCCGGACATCTCCCCCGCCCTCACACAGCACGGCGACCCCGCAGACCTGCGGCAGATAGGTAGTCTCGGCCAGCGCAGACCCATCCTGTAAAAGAACGTGCGTCTCCTGCTGTTGCAGATCTCCGGTCTGGGTATCTACTGCATAGATAGTCTCCTCTCCGGTGGTCAGGGTGACCATGACCGTGGTGCGCCCTGCTCCCTGCAATTGGCTGATAAGCTCTTCCAGCTGCTGCTCCAGTTGGGTCTGGTACTGGCTGACGGCAGCAGTCCGGACAGTAGATGCCGCGGTTTTCTGCGTGTTGCCGCTGGGTAAAAGTTCCGACAGCAAAAGCAGCAGCATTGCCATCACGCCGACCGTCACCGCCAGCGCGGTGCGGTTTTTGTTGTTTTGCAAAGAGCGTAAAGCGGAAAGCAATTCATTCTTCTTCACGGTGTGCTCCCCTCCGCTGCCGTGGGAGCGGTGCCCAGTGTCTGCTGCAAAAAGCTAAGCGCTGCCTGCTTTTGGGCGGCGGTACAGCCCGCCGGGAAGGCAGCAACAACCTTTTTTACCACGACCTGCTGCCCGGCTTTTTCCAGCGTGACCGTCACACGAATATCCAACCCGAATTGCTGTCGGCACTGTGCAGTGCAATACTCTTCCAGTTGAGCCTTGGTCTCAGTCAGGATCTCTGTTTCCAGTGCATCCGGCTGTGCAGTGGACGTGGCCGCCGGAGCTGTGCTCCCTGAAAAAGCGGTCAAAACCTTGCCCGGCAGCCGTGGCAGCTGCGCAAGAAGGACTGCTAAAATATATAACCCGGCTGCGGCTTTTATGCACCGGCCTGCCCAGCTTTGCCCAGCAAAAAAACTGACCAGTTCCGCCCCGATGCACGCCATGCAGAATACTGCCGCGGCCCGCTGAAATGCCTGCATCTAACCACCCCCTGTCAGCATCAGCAGTGCGATGCCCACCACAAACAACATAAAAAACAAGGCCGTAACAGCCGCCATGCAGCGCACGGCTTCGGCAAAGCATTGCAGCAGCTTATGGCAATACTCCAGCCCGCCGATCCCGGCAAGCCAGCCGCAGCAGGACAGAAAAAGCAGATGTATCAGCAGCCCGAGATACAAGGGCGCAAATTCTGCCCCGATGCTGAGCAATGCGGCAATGCCAAGGGTGCTTTTGAGCAGCTGCATCCCGGCCAGCACTGCATCTGCCGCGTTGCTCAGCGCCTGCCCTACAATGGGCACACTGCCGGTCAGCAGCTGTCCCAGACGGGAGGCTGAACGATCCAGTTGCACCATGACTACGCGCTGAATGCTCATCAGGGCGGCGAACGCTTTGCCTGCCCAGCCGATGGCCTGCCGCAGCAGCCGCCCGGTCAGAGCGCAGCCCTCGGACAGGCTTTTGCGGGAACTGATGCCGCAGGCCATACTGATGGCAAGGTAGCTGCGCAGCAGCGGCTGCAGCCAGAGGGTGACCGCCTGCGCGATAAAACACAGCACCGTGAGCAGAAAGCCGTTTGCAGCCGCTCCGGCGTTCCATTCACCGCCAGCTGCCAACACGCCGCTGTATACCGGCAAAAAGCCCAGCAGATAACTTTTCCACCCGGTCATCCGGGTGCACAGGACAGCGGCAAGCTTGTCCAGTTCCTGCCACAATAAAACGCCGCAGCCGCCGGCAGCCGCCAGCTCCAGCAGTGCTCTGTCGGCAGTGTCCTGCAAGAGAAATGCAAGTCCGGCAGCCAGCGACAAAAACAGCAGAACGTCGGCATATTGTTGCATCGTATCCCGCAGCAATTGCACCGGTTCAGCGGCAAACAAACGCACAAGGGTGCCAAGCGGGTCTGCCGCAAACTGCTCGGCCTGTACAGGTGCCTTGTCGAGATAGGTTTGCCACGGCGCGGCTTCTGCCGCCGCAGCTTTCAGGGCGGTTTTGCTGCACAGAAGGCCCAGCGTTGCCCCGCAAATGATAAGGCCGCATTTTTTCATCCCACCAGCCCCCAGATCGTCTGGAATATCTGTTCCAGCAGCGGCCATACCGCCGCCAGTACGAGGCACCGCCCCGCCAGCCCGGCGCACCATGCAAGGGCATCTGCTCCGGCTTCCTCGCAGAGGGTGCGGACGTAATCTGCCAGCAACAGGATGCCCGCGCTGCGCAAAAGGCAGGAAAAGGCTTGCGCATTGGTGCGTTGCCCCAGCTGTACCATTGCTTGCAGTACCCCGCGCAGCGGCTGTGCCAGACGGAGCAGCAGCCACACCGCAGCACCCAGCGAAAGCAGCAACGCAAACGCCGGGGAGTACCGCTGCAATAGAATGCCCGCAAAGGCCGTCAGCAGCAGCGCCGTCAGCACCGGAACCGCCGCGCTCATAGCGCAAACAGAGACCGGATGGTGGCAAACAGGGTGCTGATCTGCTTGACGAGAATGGAGAGCACTACCACAAGCCCCGCCAATGTGGTCATCATGGCCTGATCCTCCCGCCCGGAGCGGATGAGCAGCTGATTGAGTACTGCCACGATGATGCCGATGGCCGCAATTTTGAACACAAGTTCGATATCCATCCGTTTCTCCTTTGCTCCGTACAGCTTTTACCAAAAGAGCAGCGCCAGCATCATACCGCCAGCCAACCCCAGACGGTGCGGCAAACCGGCCTGCCGCTGTGCTGTGCGGCGCGCCTGCTGTAAATAGTCCTCAAACCGCGCCGTATAGTAACCCAGCCGCTCGCATTCCTGTGCGGCCTCTGCGCGGCCGATTCCGCTAAAGCACTCTGCAAAGCAGGCACGCTCCTCTGCTGAAAGCTGCCACGGTGCAGGCAACTGCTGCAATGTACCGCCGGAATTTTGTGGCAAAAGGCCCTCGCGGCAAAGCTGCCGGTAGAGGCTTTGCAGATCTGCCCGGCGGTACTGTATCTCCTGCCGGATGCGCTGTAATAACGCGATGGTGCCCTGCAAGGCGGCAAGGTGCAGACTTGTCTGAGCCTGTACCGCATCCCCCGCCAGCCAGCCGCACAGCGGGAGCAAAAGCAGGCCAAGCCCGTGCAGAAGGCCGCTCATACGGCGCACACTTCCCGGATGCAACCCGGTGCCTCCCGCCCGGCAAGGATGACCAGCTGCCGCAGCATCCCGCGCTGCAACAAAGCCTGCACCTGCGGGCGGCACTGCGCCTGTGCAGCATCCGGCGCGTGGATACTGGCAATAAAATCCACCCCGCTGAAAAAGCCCTGCTCCAGTGCCATCGTTTCCTCCAGACTGCCCAACTCGTCCAGCAGGATCACATGCGGTGCCAGCGTGCGCAGCGCCATCTGGACGGCGCGGGCTTTATCCACCCCGCCAATGCGCTCCAGCGGCGGCAGAGACTGCTCCGGCGGGAAAAGTTCGCCCCGCTCGTCTATCACGGCCACCAGACGCTGCCGCTCTGCCAGCGTCCGGGCAATGGTGCGCAGCAGTGTGGTCTTGCCGCTGCCGGGCTCTCCCACCACCAGCAGCCCGGTAAAGTGCTGTTCCAGCAGCTTGTCCAGCGCGGGCGGCAAAGGGATAACACAACTGCGTGCGATCCGCAGGTTGAGCGAAGTGACCTTTTGCAGAGCAATGCACTGCCCTTCCCGCTGTACGAACTGCCCCGCCACGCCCACGCGGTTGCCGACAGCAGTGGTCAGGTAGCCCTCAGCAAGCTCCCTTTCGTGGGTGTGCACCGAGCCATTGCAAAGGGTGTGAAATATCTCTTCTATTTGCAGCGCATTCAGCCTTATTGCAGCCAGCTTTGGAGGGCAGCCCGGCAGTGCCGAAGCAGAGCATTGCCGCCCCTGTACGGTAAATGTGACCGCACAGCCAGTGCGCAGCCGCAGCTCCTGTATGCGCACTGCCGTTTGTACGGGCAGCTGTGCCAGCAGCGATGCAAGCCAAGCGGGAAGGGCTCTGACAGCCTGATAATACTCGTCCACTTTGGTTTCTCCTTCCACGAAAGCTTTGTGCTAGCATTGTATGCGCTTTGTGCGTCATTAGAACCGGGAACCGGGAACGGGCAAACAAAAAAGCCTCTGCAACAGCATTGCAGAGGCTTTTGAAATTACTTGTATTTCGGCATTTAAGAGGGCGCTTTAAGTCGTTTCCTGTTCTGCCGGAGCATCCTGCAGCATAGCAAGAAATTCCTGCTCGGTCAGCACCGGCACGCCCAGCACCTGTGCCTTGGTCAGCTTGGAGCCAGCCGCTGCACCGGCCACCACATAGGCCGTTTTTTTGGAGACCGAGCCACTGGCTTTGCCGCCGTTTTTCACGATCAGCGCCTCGGCTTCGTTGCGGGAGAGGGTCTCCAGCGTACCGGTGACCACCAGCGTTTTGCCCGCCAGTTTATCTCCCTTCGGCTCGCCCTTCCACTGCATATTGACCCCGGCATCTGCAAGGCGATGCACCAGATCGGTGGTGCCTTCCTTGGCAAAGAACTCCACCACACTCTGCGCCATCACGCCGCCAAAGCCGTCGATTTCGCTGATCTGCTCAGCGGTGGCTTCCCGGATGGCCTGCAGTGTGCCGAAATGTTCTGCCAGCAGCGCGGCTGCCTTATCGCCGATGTTGCGGATGCCAAAGCCGAACAAAAGTTTATCCAGATTGTTCTGCTTGGAGGCGGTAATAGCTTGCAGCAGATTGTCCGCGCTTTTCTCCTTGAATTTGTCCAGCTCCAGCAGTTGTTCCCGGGTCAGCGTGTAGATATCTGCTGCGGAATGCACCAGTTCCTTTTCCACCAATTGGGTGGCTACTGCCTCGCCCAGACCTTCGATGTCCATGGCATCCCGGGAGGCAAAATGGATGATATTGCGCAGTGCTTGTGCCGGACACTCCGGGTTCACGCAGCGCAGGGCAGCCTCGTCCTCCAAGTGCACCACCGGCGCACCGCAGGAGGGGCAGACCGTGGGCATAGTGTAGGGTTCAACTCCCTCTGCATGATGGGTGACCCCGATGACCTCCGGGATGATATCGCCCGCCTTGCGCACTTGAATGGTGTCCCCGATGCACAGCCCGAACTGTCGGATGAAGTCCTCGTTGTGGAGGGTGGCGCGGGCTACCGTAGTGCCTGCCAGAAACACCGGGTCAAAGCAGGCGGTGGGGGTAAGCACGCCGGTGCGCCCCACAGCCACCTCGATGCTGCGCAGGGTGGTCTCCTTGACCTCCGGCGGGTATTTGAAGGCGATGGCCCAGCGCGGGAATTTGTTGGTGGAACCCATCAGCTCCCGCTGCGCAAAATCGTTCACCTTGATAACAGCACCGTCCATGTCAAAATCCAGCTTGGAGCGGTTCTGCCCGATGTTCTCAATCTCGGCAATGGCGTCCTCGATATCATGCACCACATGGTAGCGCGGCGATACCGGCAGGCCAAGGCTTTTGAGGTAATCCAGACTTTCGGAGTGCTTGGTCAGGGTCTTGCCCCGGATCTGCTGCACATTGAACACAAAAATAGAAAGCCCACGGCTGCCGGTGATGCGGGCGTCCTTTTGCCGCAGAGATCCGGCTGCTGCATTGCGGGGGTTTTTAAAGGGCGCAGCACCCTGTAATTCCTGCTCGGCGCACAGGTGCTGAAAGGCCTCGTGGGGCATATATACCTCGCCGCGCACCTCCAGAAACTCCGGTGCGTCTTTAAGGGTCTTGGGGATGCTGCGGATGGCACGCACGTTTGCGGTAACATCCTCGCCCACCACGCCGTCACCGCGGGTGGAGGCGCGGACAAGCTGTCCATTCTCATACTCCAAGCTGCAGGAAAGGCCATCGATCTTGATCTCCACGACATACTCCGGCTCTACTCCGGCCTCGCGGACGCGGCGGTCGAAGTCCCGCAACTCGTCAAAGGAAAATGCATCCAGCAAGCTTTCCATCTTGACGGTATGGGTCACCTTGGGCAGCTTGCTGCTGGCAGTACCGCCTACCTTCTGGGTGGGCGATGTTGCTGTGACTAGCTGGGGAAACTGTGCTTCCAGCTCCTTTAATTCCCGCGTCAGGGCATCGTATTCAAAATCCTCCAGTTCCGGCGCATCCTGATCGTAGTAAAGCCGGTTGTTTTTCTCAATAATTGCGCGCAGTTCTTTCACACGCTTTTTTGCCTGTTCCAGTTCCAAATATTCCACTCTCCCGCGATATGATTTTGTTTTCTGCCTGCTGTGCCCAATGCGACTTACAGAGCGCAGGTTGACCCGGGCAGAAAACACTCTGATTCTATAGACTGTACTTCAGTATACCACATCCATGGATGGTCTGCAAAGTATAAAATACAAATCGTATTTTTAAGATGTTTTTCAGAAATGAAATCGATATCAGTATGATGCTTATGTTGATTCTTAATCTCTTTCTAAAGATACTAGGCGTATACTCGTCGTATTTTACAGCAACAATACGTTTTATTTTGTGAATTTTCTTTTCTGTCTTTTCAGTAACTCTTTGCATTGTATTTCTGCGCAACACGAACGAAAAGCGCTCCATTCCCGGCGCGGCAGCTCGTACCGTCCGGGAATGGAGTGCTTTTTTCCGATTATTTACAGCCTTACGCTCAGGTGACCGGGATCAGCAACCGCTGTTCCTGCGGCAGACAGGCAAGTTCCTCTTCCAGCTGGTTTGCCGCAAGGATCTGCGCCGGGGCTACATGGAACCGCCGGGCCACTGCAAACACCTCCTCTCCGGCCTGTGCGTAGTAGATACGCAAGGCGATTTCGGGGTCGGTATCGGGCAGCGGGTCACCAAGGGTGATGCTGCCGATGACCGGGCTGGTGGTGCAGCCTAAAATCGCGCCCTCTGCCCGGACAGTAATCGTAGCTTCCAGTGTGCCGCCTGCACAGGTGCATTGCACGTTCTCGGTACTCAGCCAGCATTCCGGCGCAAGCGCTGTTCCCTCCGGTGGCGTGATGGGCAGCGGGACAGCGACCTCCAAGGTTTTTTCGTAGCTTTCCAGCTCGCCGAGGGTATTCTCTGCAAGGGCAGTTACCACTGCTTTGGCGGCAAGCACCCAGCCCTCCCCTTTTTGGACGGTCTGTTGGGGGCCGTAGTGCACAAAACAGGCCCGCAGCTGCGCCCCTGCATCCGGAAGAGGTCCGGAGCCTGTGGCGGTGGCGGTATCGTTCAGGGTGCAGAGCAGCTGTTCTGTGACAAGCGGCTGCAATGTGAGTTCCGTTTCAAACCGGGTGGAAAAAGCATCCACCGCCACTTGCAGCTGATAGCTGCGCCATGCCCGCAGGTGCAGCATGACATTCGCCGTCAGCTGGGCGGCGGCGCTTTCCGCCTGCGGCAGGGTAAAGCCCACCGGCTCTGCCACGCATAAGCAACGACAGTCCTCGGTGATGCCCTCTAAATCTATTACCTGCTGGAAGGGCAGCGCCGCCGCCTGACTTTGCAGGGCAGTGTCCCCTTCTGCCCGCCACGCACACTGCACCCGCAGTTCCCCCTTGACAACAGCTTTACCGGCAAGCAGCTTTACCTCTGCCACACAGGCGTTTCCGGTAATATCCAGCACAGCCGCCGGGGGCTTTGCAAAGACCAGTTCGCCCTCCAAGGTCACCAGCTTATCCAGCACAGCTACACTGCGCACGCCTTGCAGGGTACGCAGTTGCTGCTCGATGCCGCCATCTGCCAGTGCGGTGATCACCTCGGTCTTGCACTGGGTGTGCACCGTGACCACCAGCCCATAGGCACCCCGCACCTCGATGCGGCGCGGGTTGACGGTGCGGCAGTTCAGATATTCGGTCTGGCCTTCCACCTGCACGGCCCATGCCGTGAAGACGAACTCCGGCAGATCCAGCAGCTTGGTAAAGGGGAGCTTCTGCTCAGTCTGGCATAAGCCCGCCCCCTCTTCCCCCTGATAATAGACCACACAGCGCAGATATCCCTCCAATTGCAGCTTGCCGGGCTGCAGCCGCTTTTGCAGCACCACCGGCCTGACAAAGCACTTGACCAGCTTGAACACCGGTGGCAGATAATCAGAGATCAGGATCTCTGTTTCCAGCGGCAGCTCTGCCTTGAGGGTACAGTTTGTCCCCGCCGCCGGCAGGGCATCCCGAAAGATCTTCAACTCCATGGTACGCGCTCCTTTCCTGTCCGCTCTTGGTGTCATTTTATTCCGGGAACAGGCAGGATAGAACGGAGCGCTTTTCCGGAGACGCAAAAAGCCGCCGCACAGCGTTTCCACTGCGCGGCGGCCTTATCACAATCAGGGTTCAGGGAAAATCAGGTGCTTACTCAGCAGCCTTGGCAGCCTCGATCTGCTTGATCAGCTCGGGAACGACCTTGAACAGATCGCCCACGATGCCGTAGTCAGCAACACCGAAGATGGGTGCGCCCTCGTTCTTGTTGACAGCGATGATGC
>ENA-OOWO01000781-OOWO01000781.1-human-gut-metagenome-genome-assembly--contig:-NODE-781-length-21503-cov-2.838167_pt1 | contig 21503 bp, 18 predicted proteins | sample MGYA00241579_ERZ501327 | MGnify/ENA primary metagenome ERZ501327 (study PRJEB25962, sample SAMEA2042836) | human gut metagenome | biome: human gut; feature: human-associated habitat; material: faeces...
CTTTTGTGCCAGCATTTCCTGACTTAATTCTACTTGCTGCCAGGCGAAAGACTCTTGTGCTACTGCTTGCGATAAGAAAGCTGATTGCACAGAAAAGAAGGAATGCTGTGATAAAAAGTAATCTATTGATTTAGAACGATAAATTAAAAGGGGGTATAGTGTGTCCGCACTATGCCCCCTTTTTCTGTTTGATGAAATACGGAGCTTTATTAGTAATACTTTTCTGCTAATAACCGACTTTAACTTATGAAATGAAATTATTTTCGATAAAAAAGTAACGTATTATTTGGTAGTACAGAAATAATCCATACCTTTGCACCGTCAAACTATAAAAGAGACAAAAAATGAATCAGATGTTTATACATATTCTACTATGCGGTATTATTATTCTACTATCAAAGGTTAGTGGAAGTGAGTGCTGCGCGTAAATGTGTATACTGAAAATATACGAAAGCCTTTCTCACTTCCAAGTGTGAAAGGTTTTTTTTTGAGCCAATAATAACATAAAATGATAGAAGATGGACAATAGGTTATTTATTTTTGATACCACCCTTCGGGATGGTGAACAGGTTCCGGGATGCCAGTTGAACACAGTGGAGAAGATTCAGGTAGCGAAGGCACTCGAAGCTTTGGGGGTCGATGTAATTGAAGCCGGCTTCCCCATCTCCAGCCCGGGAGATTTTAATTCTGTGATTGAAATTTCTAAAGCGGTGACTTGGCCCACTATTTGTGCTTTGACCCGTGCTGTTCAGAAGGATATTGATGTAGCGGTAGACGCTTTGAAATTCGCCAAGCATAAACGTATCCATACAGGTATCGGTACTTCTGATTCTCATATTAAATATAAATTCAACTCCAATCGGGAAGAGATTATCGAACGCGCGGTAGCAGCAGTGAAGTATGCACGTCGTTTTGTGGATGATGTGGAATTTTATGCAGAGGATGCAGGACGTACCGACAATGAATATCTGGCACGTGTGGTAGAAGCGGTTATCAAAGCGGGAGCCACAGTGGTGAATATACCGGATACAACGGGTTACTGTCTGCCTTCCGAATATGGTGCAAAGATTAAATATTTGATTGATCATGTAGACGGCATTGATAACGCGATTCTTTCTACTCACTGTCATAACGATTTGGGAATGGCAACAGCAAATACGATTGCTGGTGTTCTGAATGGAGCCCGTCAGGTAGAGGTGACCATTAACGGTATCGGCGAACGTGCTGGAAATACCGCTCTCGAAGAAATCGCAATGATTATCAAGAGTCATCATGAGATCGATATTCAGACCAATATCAATACACAGAAGATTTATCCGACCAGCCGTATGGTATCCAGTTTGATGAATATGCCTGTCCAGCCGAATAAAGCAATCGTAGGTCGCAATGCTTTTGCCCATTCATCGGGTATCCATCAGGATGGTGTGTTGAAGAATGTAGAAACTTACGAGATTATCGATCCGCATGATGTAGGCATCGATGATAACTCTATCGTACTGACTGCCCGTAGCGGACGTGCGGCATTGAAGAATCGCCTGTCGTTGTTGGGAGTTAACCTGGATCAGGAAAAACTGGATAAGGTATATGAGGAGTTTCTGAAACTGGCCGATAAGAAAAAAGATATCAATGATGATGATGTATTGGTATTGGCAGGAGCAGACCGCAGCCAGAATCATCGTATTAAGTTGGAGTATTTGCAAGTGACAAGTGGTGTCGGTGTACGTTCGGTTGCTAGTCTGGGACTGAATATTTCCGGTGAGAAGTTTGAAGCTTGTGCGAGTGGTAATGGTCCGGTGGATGCTGCCATCAAGGCTCTGAAAAAGATCGTAGATCGTCACATGACATTGAAAGAATTCACTATTCAGGCTATTAGCAAGGGAAGTGATGATGTAGGTAAGGTTCATATGCAGGTGGAATATGATAATCAGATTTATTATGGCTTCGGAGCAAATACGGATATTATAGCCGCATCGGTAGAAGCTTATATTGACTGTATTAATAAATTCAAGGCATAAAGGAACAGCGAAAGTGGTATTGAAATACGTACCCTGCATTAATTATAAATCATACATAGTAAAAATAGATATAACAGATGAATACATTATTTGATAAAATATGGGATGCCCACGTGGTGACTACGGTGGAAGATGGGCCGACACAACTTTATATTGATCGTTTATATTGTCATGAAGTGACCAGTCCGCAGGCTTTTGCCGGATTGCGCGAGCGTGGCATCAAGGTATTGCGTCCGGAAAAGGTATTCTGTATGCCCGATCACAATACTCCGACACATGATCAGGATAAACCGATTGAAGACCCGATCTCCAAGACTCAGGTGGATACACTGACGAAAAATGCGAAAGATTTCGGTCTGACACATTTCGGTATGATGCATCCTAAAAACGGAATTATCCATGTGGTAGGTCCGGAACGTGCACTGACACTGCCGGGCATGACGATTGTTTGCGGTGACTCGCATACTTCTACTCACGGTGCAATGGGAGCTATCGCTTTCGGCATCGGTACCAGTGAAGTGGAAATGGTACTGGCTTCACAATGTATCCTTCAGTCAAGACCGAAAACAATGCGAATTACCGTAGATGGCGAACTGGGTAAAGGAGTGACTGCGAAAGATGTCGCTCTGTACATGATGTCTAAGATGACTACCAGCGGAGCTACCGGTTACTTCGTGGAATATGCAGGTTCGGCCATCCGCAATCTGACTATGGAAGGACGTCTTACTCTTTGTAATCTGTCCATTGAAATGGGAGCACGTGGTGGTATGGTTGCTCCGGATGAAGTGACTTTCGAATATATCAAAGGACGTGAGAATGCTCCGCAGGGGGAAGCATGGGATCAGGCTATGGAATACTGGAAAACGCTGAAGAGCGATGATGACGCCGTATTCGATCAGGAGGTCCGTTTTGATGCAGCGGATATCGAGCCGATGATTACGTACGGAACCAATCCGGGCATGGGAATGGGAATTACGCAAAACATTCCTACTACGGAAGGAATGGGAGAGGCTGCACAGGTTTCTTTCAAAAAATCGATGGAATATATGGGATTCCAGCCGGGTGAATCGTTACTGGGTAAAAAGATTGATTACGTATTTCTGGGTGCTTGTACTAATGGCCGTATTGAGGACTTCCGCGCATTCGCTTCTCTAGTGAAGGGACGCAGGAAAGCGGATAATGTAATCGCATGGCTGGTTCCGGGATCATGGATGGTTGATGCACAGATTCGTAAGGAAGGAATTGACAAGATATTGACTGAAGCGGGATTTGCAATCCGTCAGCCGGGATGTTCAGCATGCCTTGCGATGAATGATGACAAGATTCCTGCAGGAAAATATTCAGTATCAACCAGTAACCGTAACTTTGAAGGTCGTCAGGGACCGGGAGCCCGTACTTTACTGGCCAGCCCGTTGGTTGCTGCTGCCGCTGCGGTGACAGGAGTGATTACCGACCCGCGTGAGCTGATGTAATTTCAATCGTAATTTGTAAATATTTAAATTGTAAACAGAAAGATGGCTAAGACAAAATTTAATATAATAACAAGTACTTGTGTACCCCTTCCTTTAGAGAATGTAGATACTGACCAGATTATTCCGGCACGTTTTCTGAAAGCAACGACTCGTGAAGAGAAGTTTTTCGGTGATAACCTGTTTCGTGACTGGCGTTATAATGCCGACGGTTCGCTGAATAAGGATTTCGTGCTGAACGATCCTACGTATAGCGGACAGATATTGGTGGCAGGAAAGAACTTTGGTTCGGGTTCCAGCCGCGAACACGCAGCCTGGGCGATTGCCGGATATGGTTTCCGTGTGGTAGTATCGAGCTTCTTTGCCGATATTCACAAAAATAATGAGTTGAACAACTTCGTACTTCCGGTAGTTGTTACTGAAGGATTTTTGCAGGAACTCTTCGACTCGATCTTTGCTGATCCGAAGATGGAAGTGGAAGTGAACCTTCCCGAACAGACCATCACTAATAAAGCAACGGGTAAGAGTGAACATTTTGAAATCAACGCTTATAAGAAACTTTGTCTGATGAACGGACTGGATGACATAGACTTCTTGCTAAGCAATAAAAATAAAATAGAAGAATGGGAAAACAAGGCGTCAAAATAGAGATCATGGACACAACGCTCCGTGACGGTGAACAAACCAGCGGAGTATCTTTTGTGCCCCATGAGAAACTAATGATTGCCCGTTTACTATTGGAGGATTTGAAGGTAGACCGGGTAGAGGTTGCTTCAGCACGTGTATCGGAAGGTGAGTTTGAAGCCGTGAAGATGATTTGTGATTGGGCAGCCCGCCGCAATCTGCTTCAGAAAGTGGAAGTGTTGGGATTTGTGGACGGTCATACTTCGGTGGACTGGATACAACGTACCGGGTGCCGTGTCATCAATCTTCTTTGTAAGGGGTCATTGAAACATTGCACCCAACAATTGAAAAAGACTCCCGAAGAACATATCGCAGATATTATCAACGTAGTACATTACGCAGATGAACAGGATATCGGAGTGAATGTATATCTGGAAGACTGGAGTAACGGAATGAAAGATTCTCCCGAATATGTGTTTCAGTTGATGGATGGCTTGAAGCAGACAAGCATCAGACGTTATATGTTGCCCGATACATTGGGAATCCTGAACCCGCTGCAGGTGATAGAATATATGCGGAAGATGAAGAAGCGTTATCCGAATACCCATTTTGATTTTCACGCGCATAATGATTATGATCTGGCGGTAAGTAATGTGCTGGCTGCCGTGTTGAGTGGTGTCAGAGGATTGCACACTACGATCAACGGACTTGGCGAACGGGCCGGTAATGCGCCCCTTTCCAGTGTGCAGGCTATTCTGAAAGATCATTTCAATGCAATGACCAATATTGACGAAAGCCGCCTGAATGATGTCAGTCGGGTGGTAGAGTCCTATTCCGGTATTGTGATTCCTGCCAATAAACCGATTGTGGGAGAGAATGTCTTTACACAAGTTGCAGGCGTTCACGCCGACGGCGATAATAAGAATAATTTGTATTGTAATGATTTACTTCCCGAACGTTTCGGACGTAAGCGTGAGTATGCTTTAGGAAAAACAAGTGGAAAGGCAAATATCCGTAAGAATCTCGAAGATCTGGGACTGGAACTCGATGAAGATGCCATGCGCAAGGTAACGGAGCGAATCATTGAACTGGGGGACAAGAAAGAATTGGTGACTCAGGAGGATTTGCCGTATATTGTATCGGATGTATTGAAACACGGGGCGATAGGCGAGAAGGTCAAGCTGAAGAGTTATTTTGTAAATCTGGCTCACGGTCTGAAACCGATGGCGACTTTAAAGATCGAAATAAACGGAAAGGAATACGAAGAAAGTTCAAGTGGCGATGGTCAGTATGATGCTTTCGTACGTGCGTTGCGTAAAATTTATAAAGTGACGTTAGGACGTAAATTCCCCATGTTGACGAATTATGCGGTATCTATCCCACCGGGTGGGCGTACGGATGCATTTGTGCAGACAGTAATTACCTGGAACTATGACGAACAGGTGTTCCGTACCCGTGGACTTGATGCCGACCAGACGGAGGCTGCCATCAAAGCAACAATGAAGATGTTGAATCTACTTGAAGAATAAGTTGATTTTATTTGTTGCGATTCATCATTATCTGAACTATTTTTTATAAATTGTGCCGTTTGTTGATTGAAGACCAGATTAAACTTTAAAATGAATAATAATGAACATTGAAAAGAGGTGGGTGAAAATGATTTCAATGGCAGCACTTTTATTGATAGTCGTAAGTGCTTGTGATAGTGATGAAGATGTGGAGAGTGGTGACGAAGGATTATATCCCGGACGAATTGTTGATGTAAATTTGCAACTGGATCCGTTGTGGATTTATGAATATACAAATAGAGTAAGGGAGAAAGTCAATATATGTACGGGGAATGACGATAATAATACACCGGGATGGCAACCGGGAGATGAAGTAATAGTAAACTGTACCTTAATGGGTGAATCCAGAGAGGATTTTATTGATTACCAGTTTGCAACTTATGCCGTATATACTGAAACTAAGGGTGGAGTATATAAATGGAAGCTGGATTCCAAACGACAATTATGTGTCAAACGGACGGTGGCTTCTCATGGAGTTGGCGGGGATATACCCGCTTATGATTTTGAACTAAAGATGGTAACGAATGACGGACGTCTGGTCATTCCCGACGGTGTGTCAAATTGCTGGATTAATGTTTATTATACTCCCGGTGAGAAAGTTTCCGATAAATGGGGATCTTATACTTGGCCTCTTGTACGTAAAGACACGTATGCAGTTGGAAATTATGGCAGATGGGGGGCTTCCCTGGCAGACTATGAAGTTAGAGAGGATATGAATACATTGGACTGGCATCCTCAGAGACTTGTCTTGTCGGGTTTTTGCTTACGAGTGATAACAGAACCGGGAGCAACAGTAACTCTTGCTTGTCCAAGGTTTGTTCCTATGGGATACCACCGTTATTCATCGGGACAGTATGAACCATTAGAAGATCAGACATTACCTGTTACTGCGGATATGAACGGAAATGCTTTCTTTTACGGTTGCTATGGTTACGACTATACTTTATTGGCTGAGGAATTTTCTTTTACTATTCGAACGAATACAGGAGAAAAAAAGGTTGTTCCTGGTGATGAAATGAATATACATATATTAGAAGAGCATCGGTATGCATTTGATGCTTCCGATATGACAGAGATTAATTAACTTTGAGTAGTATAAAAGATAAAAAGAAAAGTAACATGGATTTTAAAATTGCTGTATTAGCAGGCGACGGTATCGGACCGGAGATTTCGGTACAAGGTGTAGATGTAATGAGTGCCGTTTGCGAGAAGTTTGGCCACAAAGTAAGTTACGAATATGCAATCTGCGGTGCAGATGCGATTGATAAAGTAGGTGATCCGTTCCCGGAAGAAACATATGAGGTTTGCAAGAATGCAGATGCTGTTTTGTTTTCGGCCGTAGGTGATCCGAAGTTTGATAATGACCCTACTGCGAAAGTTCGTCCGGAGCAGGGATTGCTGGCAATGCGTAAGAAATTGGGATTGTTTGCTAATATTCGTCCGGTACAGACATTCAAATGCCTGATCCATAAATCTCCGTTGCGTGCGGAACTGGTTGAGAATGCGGATTTCATCTGCATCCGTGAGCTGACCGGCGGTATGTACTTCGGTGAGAAATATCAGGATAATGATAAAGCATACGATACAAACTACTACACTCGTCCGGAAATTGAACGTATCCTGAAAGTTGCTTTTGAATATGCAATGAAACGCAGAAAGCACCTGACTGTGGTAGACAAGGCAAATGTTCTGGCTTCTTCCCGTCTGTGGCGTCAGATTGCACAGGAAATGGCTCCCAATTATCCGGAGGTGACAACTGACTATATGTTTGTGGATAATGCTGCCATGAAGATGATCCAAGAACCAGCTTTCTTTGACGTGATGGTGACTGAAAATACATTCGGGGATATTCTGACTGACGAAGGTTCTGTTATCAGCGGCTCTATGGGATTGCTTCCTTCAGCTTCTACCGGTGAAAGTACTCCAGTATTCGAACCGATTCATGGTTCATGGCCACAGGCGAAGGGCTTGAATATTGCGAACCCGTTGGCACAGATTCTGTCTGTAGCTATGTTATTTGAATACTTCGACTGCAAGGAAGAAGGTGCGCTGATTCGTAAGGCGGTTGATGCATCACTGGATGAAAACGTACGTACACCTGAAATTCAAGTGGCCGATGGTGCCAAATACGGTACAAAGGAAGTAGGACAGTGGATTGTTGACTATATCAAGAAGGCTTAAACAGATATTCTGAATAAGATATATGGAGGCTGGATTCTTTAAATGGAGTTCAGCCTCTTTTTGTTCATTCCGTTTCTTTGTTTTTTTACTGAAGAAAATGAGTCCGTTGGGAGAAAAACCTAGTCGGACTGTTAAAAAGTAAAAGAGTAAGATATTTGCTAATGAAAAACAGTACATTTGCACAGATTAATACACAAGTGCTATGACAAAAAATTATCTATTCTTACTGTTGGGTTTGCTGCTTGCAGCGTGTAGTTCTGATGACAAGGACGAACAACCGATTTTAGTAACCAATGTTGTAATGCCTGCTTCGGGAACAGTATTCAAGCCCGGTGAAAAGGTAACGATAATGGCGAAAGGATTTCAAGACAATGATGAAATCATGTTCGATATTCGCTGGCCGCTTCAAGACGAAGTGCTGCATGAAGGATATGCTAAAGGAGGACGGGGTGTTATAACGGAAAAGACGGCTACGAGCATTACTTTTCTGGCTCCCGGACACTGGCCTGCTTCTACAACGGAAATCTTGTTACGCCGCTCCGGTCAAATGATGTCTTTAGGAAAGATTTCGGTGGCGGATGGACAGGCACCCAAAGATTTTCAGCTTTATGGTATCATTAATTCCCGTTCCAATACCCACCGTCCTCATGCTATCGAATACATCAATCTTGAAAAGCCTCAGACGGCAGAGATAGTACGACTTGCAGACAATCAAGACTTCTCTTGTGTAGTCAACCTTCCCGGAAGCTGGAGCCTTAGTGGAGTATGGACGAAGGATGATCGCCGTACGACCGGACTTTATGATCTTTCTATGAACTATTGGGAAAAGCCGGGAGCTGATCAGCTTGTAACAATGGGGATAGCGACCGCTAACTCTGTATTTGGGGTATATCAAGGCGGAGACCGTTTATTTGTTAAAACAGTTAATGTGATGCCCTATACCAGAATGTATGTGCCGGAGAAACCTGATTATGGTTTTCTGCTGCCCGAAGGGATGAAGGCTGAAGCATTGTCACGTTATCCCTGTATACAAATGAGTGATGGAAATATACTCTGTTCGGCTGATAACGGCGATGGAACTTTTTCACCAGTAGTCTTGAACGGGCAAAATATAGAAGAGAAAAGTATATATGTTGGCGAACCGATAGAGGCTGTGGCATTGATCCCTTTTTGGATAGTTAAGCCTGTAGAAGGTATGGGAACGGCTAAATATACACGTGTTGGCGGATATATCGTATCGAAGAGAAATGGTGCTACAATAACAGAGGGAGATGGAACAGAATTTAGGCTATGGAACCCGACTACAAAGATGCTGGATGAACCTTTCACCACATTCCCTAATGCTGCGTGTTCAGTAGCCACACTTGTTTCGGATGATTTTAAGAAACAGGAGCTTTATGTATTGTTTGATGGTAGTCGGAATGGAAGGCTGATTTATGTATATGATTTACTAAAAGGTAGCTGGGAGTCATTATATCCAGGGGGCGGATTTCCTTATTCAGAAATCGTATTAGCCCGATAAGGTTATTACTCAGCTCTTCTCCGGGCTACTATGCACAAAGGCCCTTTTTCATGCTTATATGAAGCAATGGAGACAAAGCCGGACTGCAAGAGTATGGATTTCAATTCATCACAAGAACGAATAATCATCCCGTCAATCAGATTTGTCCAAGTTTTGACTGACAGGTTATTCAGTTCGCAGCAAATCAGGAAATGTCCGTTTCGCTTTAATACCCGTGTTACTTCGGTGAATGCTTTCGGAAGATCGTTCCAAAAGTAAACCGTCTCGAAGGCAGTGACCACGTCGAACATTTCATCGGTATAAGGCAGTGTGTCTACCGTGCCTTGTTCTATAAAACAGCGGGTGGAAAGATATTTCTTGTTTTTCTTCTGTGCGAAAAGGACACTTTCCGGAGAAATGTCAATGCCGTATGCTTTTCCTTGCGGACAGCGATGCATCAGCTGTGTAAGATTGGCTCCGCCACCGCAACCAATGTCGAGCACATTCCATTCCTTATTCCATACTATATGTGACATTCCCCATTCGGAAAGCAAAGTGTGTCGTTTGTTCATTTCCCGGAGAATGACTCTTCCCCAAAAGCCTTCAGGCTTTTTGAGATTGTGGAATAACTTATGGATGATATTTCTTTTGCCCATGTTATAAACTAACTTTGCACGATGGAATAGATGATAATGCCTGCTAAAGTCAGCAATCCGGTATAGATCATAACTTCTGTTTGTTTCATTCCGGCACCCTTTCCAGGAACAGGAGTGTCTGACTGAAGTCGTGCCGTTAACTTATGGGCGATAAAGTAGAACAGCCAACCTCCGAATCCACCGATAATGGCTCCTGCTACTAAATCACCGGGATAATGCAATCCCAGGTACAGGCGTGTATAAGAGTTGGTAAATGCCCAAAGTACGATAAATATGCTTAACCAGCGTTTACGGAACAGGCAAATCAGAAATATGGCAAGTCCGAAAGAATTGGCAGCATGACAGGAAGGGAAACCGAATCCTCCTCCTCGTCTTCCATTCACAATATAGACCAAATCCGCTATCGGATTTTCCGGATTGGAGGGACGCAGGCGACCTACCAGCGGACGAAGAAAACTATTGCACATCTGATCGGCAAACGTGATAGTGAGGGCGATCGCTACCACATAGCACAAAGCCACTTTCCAATGAAAATTCTTGAGCAGTATATATAAGATACTGGCATACATCGGGACCCATATAACTTTACCTGTGAATGCACTCATGAAGTAATCCCAGAAAGGCGAATGTATTCCGTTGAAGAACAAAAGCAGTTGGGTGTCTATATCCGAAAGAAATTCTATCATAAAATAAATCGTATTATTAAAAGGTGGATTTGTCTGATCTTATCGCTTAGCCAGGTCATCATATAGTTTCTGAAGGAAGGCTTTGCCTTTTTCCAGATTGGCTCCTTTCTCTGTCCCCTCATCTATCTGGACGGTGTTGGCATCCAGATTGTACACTAATTGATTTTCCGCAGTCACCATGCCAAACAGTGTCGGTTCCGTGAAATACCCGAAGTGGGGAGAAGACGGATTAAAGATATTCTTGCTGAAAGTAAAGTCATCATGCGGCAATCCGAGCTGAGAAAGCAGCGTAGCGGCAATATCGATCTGCGAAGCGTATGTGTCTACTACTCGTGGTTCTTTCACGGCTCCTCCGATCAGTATTAGCGGAATTGTATGCCCTTCCAGCGGATTTTCTACCGGACGCGGATAAGCTCCCAAATGATCCGGTACAAGTACGATCAGTGTATTCTTCCACATCGGGGTCTCCTTATACTGTCTCACAAAATCTCCTACGCAACTATCAGCATAGGCGAAAGCATTCAGCACTTTATCGTCTAATCGGTAGAACGGAACTTCAAACGGCTCGTGACTGCTTGATGTTTGCACGATTTTAAAGAAAGGTTCCTGCTGCTTCTCTTCTTTGAGGTCTTTCAGGAAACGTTGGAAAAGTGTATGATCCGGTGCTCCCCATTTACCCTGACGTTCGGACAAAGGAAAATCCGTCTCGGAGATAATCTTCTCAATACCCGATGAAACCAAATAAGAGCGCATATTGGTGAAGTCTGCATCCCCTCCGTAATAGTATTCCAAACTGTATCCGGCATTTTTCAGACTGCGAGGAATGGAAGGAAGTCCGTCCGTTTTCTCAGGATACTTCATTATGCTGGTACTCGGCTGACCGGGATAACCACTGATAATAGATGCCAGTCCTCGATCCGTCCGGAAACTGTTTGCGTAGAAATTAGTGAATAACACTCCTTCTTTACCGAATTTATCCATATTCACTGCTACATTCGGCTGTCCCCCCATTGTTTCCATTAAGTGTGTAGAAAAACTTTCGAGGATAATAAAGATGATATTCGGGCGTTGAGTATTTAGAATTTGCGGGATACTGTCTGTTGCTGCCACAGGTTTATCCAGCATTTCGGCCAACAGGTCATCTGCAACTTTCGGGTCCATAAACCGATATTGCTTATCGAAATTGTTTTGATGGGTAGCAGAATACATAAAACTGAATGCCGGATTGATGGCTGCATGATTCATCCGTTGGTTTTGGCTATAGTATACTTTGCTCAGGTTCATTGTCGATACGGAAAAACCGCCACGGATAGGAATGAAGAGCGCAGCTGTCAGTAATAAAAGGACGAGAGATACATACTGCCGCTGATAAGGTATCTTCAACGGTGCTTTCTCCCGGATAAGTACGGCGTAGAAAATACCGTAGAGGATGGCTGCATAGATCAGCATAGCTAGGATTCCGAGTAATATGAACCAGAAGCTGACGCTTGCCATGGCATCTTTCGGAGATGAGAAGAAATAGAAGATCGGGGTGGCATCCAGCCGGAATCCCCAGAAACCGTATAAGCCCAGATCGATGATGAAGATGCAGGACATCACAAAAGCGATGATTCCAAAGTAACCTTGCCGGATGCGGCGTAGTATGGAAGATTTCGTCCAGGCGGAAGCGATAAGCAGGAAGCCTGGGATGGCAGTCAGATATCCTGCCAGTGAGAAATCCAGCGGCAAGCCGTGCCACATCACGCTGAAATAATCGCCGATTGAGGCGTCTGTATAGAGTTCATGGTAGTAAGCCATGAAAATAGGTTTTTGAAGGACAAACAGAAGAACGAACAAAAAATAAGTCGTGAGAAATTGCAGGATTCTCTTTTTCATATCTATAAACTTAAAAATATTGAACGGAGACAAAGGTACAATTCTTTTCTGTATCTTTGCGCATCAACCTGATAAAACGAGGTGAATGATGGCAAAAATTGCGAATAAATTAACAGATTTAGTGGGTAATACACCTCTAATGGAACTTTCCGGATATAGTGGAAAGTATGGTCTTAATCAGAATATTATCGCTAAACTGGAGGCTTTTAATCCGGCGGGAAGCGTAAAAGACAGAGTCGCTCTTTCTATGATTGAAGATGCGGAGGCCTGCGGGGCACTGAAACCCGGTGCCACCATTATCGAACCGACCAGCGGAAATACGGGAGTCGGACTGGCGATGGTAGCTACCATTAAAGGGTATCACTTGATATTGACTATGCCCGAAACGATGAGCTTGGAACGGCGAAACCTGTTGAAAGCACTGGGGGCGCAGATTGTGCTAACAGATGGCTTGGGCGGGATGGCTGCTTCTATTGCCAAGGCGCAGGAGTTGCGCGATAGTATCCCCGGATCTGTGATCCTGCAACAGTTTGAAAATCCTTCGAATGCTGCTGTCCATGAGCGGACAACAGGAGAGGAAATCTGGCGGGATACGGATGGTGAAGTGGCAGTGTTCGTTGCCGGAGTAGGAACCGGAGGTACGATTTGCGGCGTGGCACGCGCCTTAAAAAAACATAATCCGGATGTTCATATCGTTGCGGTTGAACCTGCGTCGTCTCCCATATTGGCAGGAGGTCAGGCAGCATCACACCGCATACAGGGAATCGGGGCGAATTTTATTCCGAAACTTTATGATGCTTCTGTAGTGGATGAAGTGATAGGTGTGCCCGATGACGAAGCCATTCGTGCGGGGCGAGAGCTGGCTGCGACAGAAGGTTTGCTGGCCGGAATCTCTTCGGGAGCGGCCGTATATGCAGCCCGACAGTTGGCACAGCGTCCGGAGTTCAGGAACAAAAAAATCGTTGCGTTGTTACCTGATACGGGAGAACGCTATCTGTCGACCGAGTTGTTCGCTTTTGATGCCTATCCTTTGGATTAATATTTGAATCATGATAAGAATTATTTTAATTTTATTTCTTAGCTTTCCGGTTGCCCTGTGTGCGCAGACCTATCAGCAATTATCAGAAAAGGCAATTGAATATATCGAAATGGACAGTCTTTCCAAAGCCGAAGAACTACTGCTTCAGGCTTTGAAACTGGAGCCGAAGAATGCAAAGAATGCTATGCTTTTTTCCAATCTGGGATTGGTGCAGCGTCGGTTGGGTGAATATGACAAGGCACTCGAATCTTATTCTTTTGCGCTGAACTTTGCTCCATTGGCAGTACCTATTCTGCTGGACCGAGCTGCGATTAATCTGGAAATGGGGAATACAGACCGTGCTTATACCGATTATTGTCAGGTACTTGACGAAGATAAACAGAATAAAGAAGCGCTGTTGATGCGGGCATATATCTATGTGCTCCGGAGGGATTACCCCGCGGCACGAATCGATTATAATCGCTTGTTGGAGATTGACCCGCAAAGTTATAGCGGTCGGCTTGGGCTGGCTACCTTGGAACAGAAAGAAGGAAAATTCAAGGAAGCGCTCGAAATTCTTAATAAGATGATTACGGCAACTCCCGAAGACGCGACTCTTTACATTGCCCGTGCAGATGTGGAACGGGAGATGAAGCATGAAGATCTGGCTTTGGTCGATTTGGAGGAAGCTATTCGCCTGAATCCTTCTTCGGCGGATGCCTATTTGTTGCGTGGCAATATTTATCTGACACAGAAAAAGAAAGCATTGGCAAAGATGGACTTTGAAAAAGCTATTTCGCTGGGCATACCTCCTGCTGATTTGCACGAGCAGCTGAAACAATGTAAATAAAAGACAAAACTAAAAACATATTACTACTAATTAATACCCAAACAGAAAATGAAACGTATTGTTTTTTTAGATTACGTGCGCGTGTTCGCATGTTTCCTCGTTATGGTGGTACACGCCAGTGAAAACTTTTATGGTGCTGCCGGATCTACGGACATGGCGGGACCGCAATCTTTTTTAGCCAGTGAAGCAGACCGATTGTGGGTGGCCGTGTACGATGGTTTTTCACGCATGGCAGTACCATTGTTTATGATTGTCTCTGCTTATCTGCTGGTACCGATGAAGGAGGGACAGACTTCATGGCAGTTCTACCGCCGACGCTTCACTCATATCCTGCCACCGTTTTTTATATTTATGATACTCTATAGTATCCTACCGATGTTGTGGGGACAGATAGATAGCGAAACATCAATAAAGGATATGTCTCGAATATTGCTGAACTTCCCGACGCTTGCCGGACACCTTTGGTTCATGTATCCCCTGATAAGTCTTTACCTGTTTATACCTATTATATCTCCTTGGTTGAGTAAAGCCACTGCAAAAGAAGAACGTTTCTTCATAGGACTGTTCCTGTTATCAACGTGTATGCCGTACTTCAATCGCTGGTTTGGTGAAGTGTGGGGGCAGTGTTTTTGGAACGAATACCATATGTTGTGGTATTTCTCAGGCTATCTTGGATATCTTGTGTTGGCACACTACATACGTGTACACTTAAAATGGGATCGTTCCAAACGTTTCATTGTAGGACTCATTTCAATGGTTGCCGGGGCTGCGCTGACTATTTACTCATTCTATATACAGGCTATTCCCGGAATTACTCATTCTACCCCTGTCATAGAAATAGGATGGGCTTTCTGTACGATTAACTGTGTACTTCTTACAGCGGGTACATTCCTTCTCTTCACTTGTATAAACCGGCCGGAAGCTCCACGTTTCGTAACAGATATGTCGAAACTTAGCTATGGTATGTACCTTATGCATATATTCTGGCTCGGGTTATGGGCGACAGTATTCAAAAATACGCTGGAACTGCCTACTGTTGCCGCCATCCCATGTATCGCAGTGACTACATTTGTCTGCTGTTATATAACGACAAAGATTATCTCATTCATACCGGGCAGTAAATGGATTATAGGCTAAATAGATCGGATGTTCTTGAATTAAACAAAAAAGGGAAGCGATTGCTTCCCTTTTTGTTTACTCATCTTATTATATGGTCCTTCCTGGTTACGCTTGAATAAGTTACTCTTTATTAAAGGTAAATCGATGGGACGGCTCAATACATTATTATACAAACTGCTTAATCAGATTCACAAACTCTTTTCCATATTTCTTCTTCTTAAACTCTCCGATACCACTGATTTCTCCGAATGCTTCGATGGTAGTCGGCCGTGAAATACTGAGCAGATGCAACACCTTATCCGATAGAACGATATATGCCGGAAGACCATCCTGATCGGCAATCTGTTTCCGCAATCCCCGTAGTGCTTCGAATAAATCTTCGTTTTCTCCACCGGGGATACCGAAAGGAAGTTCTTTTGCGATGACCACCTTCTTCTTTTTCCCTTTTCCTGTGACGATTTCTTCCCGATGAATCACGGCAAGCATTGCTTTCGCTTTTCCAAAAAGAATGTTACTTCCGCTTGGAGTGATTTTGAGATGGTTATTTTCATTGTAGGCAATTTCGAAATAGCCCAGTTGTAGCATTTGGAGTAAATAATCCTGCCAGTCACGAGGTGGTATGTCTCTTCCTGCGCCAAACGTCTTTAATTCCTGATATCCTTTTGCCGTAACTTCTGCCGAATAACTTCCACGAAGAATATCAATTAATATCCCTGTACTTATTTGTTGTTCTGCACGAGCTATGGCGCTCAACGCTTTTTGTACGATGACTGTACCGTCAAAGCGTTGTGGAGGGTTTTTACAGACATCACAGTTGCCACAATCTTCTGTTGAGGTTTCTCCGAAATAGCTCAGCAGGATTCTTCTGCGGCAGATGTCCGCTTCTGCGTATTGCTGCATACGTTGCAACTTTTCCAGATTGATTGTCTGTTGGTTGCTTTCTGTGGCGAATTTAGTTAACAGGATCAGATCGCCCAGTGAATAGAACAATACAGTATCGCTTGGTAAGCCATCTCGTCCGGCACGCCCGATTTCCTGATAAAAACTTTCAATACTTTTAGGAAGATTATAATGAATAACCCATCGGACATTCGATTTGTCAATTCCCATACCAAAAGCAATGGTGGCGCATACTACCTGAATACGGTCATTAATGAAGTCATTCTGAGTCTCGTCCCGATGCTGCGGAGACAATCCGGCATGGTAGACACCGCATCGGATTCCCTGCTTTTGCAGCATTTGTGCTACAGTTTCCGTTTTATTACGGCTCATACAATAAATGATTCCACTTTCGTCTTCATGCTTTTTGACATAATTCAAAATGCTATTATCCTTCTCTTTTCCACCTTTTCTGGTCACCGCGCGAAAGAACAGATTCAGTCGGTCAAATCCTGTCACAACTGTCACTGGATTTTGCAAACGCAGACTTTTCATAATATCCTGCTTCACCCGTTCCGTTGCTGTTGCAGTAAATGCACTTACAACCGGACGCTTTGGTAACTGTGCAAGAAAATCTGCAATTCCAACATAACTTGGACGGAAATCCTGTCCCCACTGGGAAATACAATGTGCCTCATCCACCGTCACCATAGAAATATCCACCTGGCATGCAAACTCCAGAAATCGTATCGTATTCAGCCGCTCCGGCGCCACATAAATAATCTTATATCTTCCCTGTGCCGCATAAAAAAGGGCAGTCCGTATCTGATTATCCGTAAGAGAACTGTTGATATATGCGGCATGTACGCCGGCCTGATTGAGCGCCTTAACCTGATCTGTCATCAGCGAAATAAGCGGTGAAACTACAATCGTAATTCCATCTAACATCAGTGCTGGAACCTGATAACACAGGGACTTTCCTGCACCTGTTGGCATAATACCGAGGACATCCTTTCTTTGTAGAATTCCTTCTATCAGTTCCTGTTGTCCTGGACGCAGGCTGTCGTAACCAAAGTAGTGTTTTAATGTTTCATTTATGTTCAAGAGCTTCCCCTTTCCATTTTATTACAATTTCCATGTAAAAACAAGAGACGTTCTGAATTACGTTTTTCTCTTTGGAGTTCATTGTATTCCTGTTCTGAAATAACAACCTGACAATGTGAAATTCTCACTTTTGATGATTTATAATCCACTGTAATAATTCCTCATATTCTACTTTACCATCTGCTAGCGACAAAATTATGTCTATCAATTCTGCCTGTGTATACACAAGCTCATATCCATTTAATGCAAGAAATACAAGCATTGCATGTACTCCAATCCTTTTATTTCCATCTAACATTGCATGATTTTTTACCAGACCATAGCATAATCTAGCTGCTTTCGCCTGTATGCTTGGAAAAAGTTCTTCCCCCGCAAAGGTTTGAAATGGTGTTTCCAGAGCTGATGACAAAAGATTTTTATCTCTAATCCCATCAGTGCCTCCTGTTTCCTTTATCAATTGGCTGTGCATCATCAATATTTGTTTCTGATTTAGCCTTATCATTTCGCAAGTTCCTCATACGCTTTTTTATTACGTTCCTTCAGACGTCTGGAAATATTCATAACATCTTCATCTGCTGCAGTCTTATCCTGTTCTGCCTTGCTAAAATCAATTACTAAATATCTCGGTGTATTATTTTTTAATATTACTGCGTTTCCTAATTCATCTACAATCTTTGTTACTTTAGAAAAATTCTGGTTTGCCTCAGTTATTGAAATCATTGCATTTGTATCTATTATCATAATAGCACCTCTTTCTATAGATATATTGTTAATAATATTATAATAAATTATACCTATGAATTCAACCTATAATTTGTCAACTCCTAATTGAACAAAATCGTTGCGCGATGACTTACGAAAGCTACGCGCAGCGATTTTGTTTAATCAGATGCTACTTTATAATCTTCATATTGTATCGTCCAACAGGTTTTATCTTCCTGTGTAATTGGTCGAATTACTCTGCATCATATAGAAAATCCGAATCTTCTTGCAACGAAGATTATCGTACCACATAAGCTTATCGAACGTCATAGCTGTGCTAAGTTAAAGTGGTATATTGGAATCAGATTTTGAGATTCTACATTTTCCTATTAAAATATATTTGAAAATGGGCTGTAATATCAAAATCTGATTCTTTTCTTCTAATTGTCTAATCTTCTAACTTCCAGATATCTCTGTTGTATTCTTCAATCGTTCTATCAGAAGAGAAATATCCTGCTTTTGCAATATTCACAAGCATCTTCTGTACCCATTCTTCTCTGTTTTCATAGTCAGCATATGCCTGCTCTCTTGTCTTTACATACTCATCAAAATCAGGGAAGGTCATAAACCAGTCTTTAGAAACAAGTTCATTAAATAATCTTTCTAATCTGTCTTTATCGCCAATTGCTTTTAATTCTTCTCCTGTTATGAAGTCTACAGCTTCTTTGATCGCTGCATTTTCATTATAATATTTTGCCGCATGATAGCTTCCCTGCGCGTATCTTTCAACAACCGTATCACTCGAATCTCCAAAAATATAAATATTATCATCACCCACGAGTTCATGAATCTCAACATTCGCTCCATCTTCTGTTCCTAATGTAAGCGCACCGTTAAGCATAAACTTCATATTACCTGTACCACTTGCTTCTTTAGAGGCAAGGGAAATCTGTTCTGAAATATCGCAGGCTGGAATTAATTTTTCTGCCCATGTTACATTATAATTTTCCACCATCACAACATTAAGATACGGACTTACTTCCGGATCATTATTAATAAGCTGCTGCAGACAGAGGATAAGATGAATGATATCCTGAGCGATTATGTATGCCGGCGCTGCCTTCGCTCCAAAAATAACGGTTATCGGTGTAGATGGTTTCTTTCCTGCCTTAATCTCTAAATATTTATGAATGACATATAATGCATTTAACTGCTGTCTCTTGTACTCATGCAGCCGCTTAATCTGAATATCAAAAATAGAATTTTCATTAATCGTAACATTCTGTTTTTCCATCAATGCCTTCTTTAATTCCATTTTCTTAGCTGACTTTATCTCAAGAATCTGTTTTAATACTTTTTCATCATTTTTATAATCTAAGAGTTTTTCTAACTGTGTTGCATCCTTCTTAAATCCATCCCCGATAAGAGAAGTAATAAGTTCTGTCAACTGTGGATTGCAATGCAGCAGCCATCTTCTAAAAGTAATACCATTTGTCTTATTATTAAACTTCTCCGGATAAATTTCATAAAAATGATGTAACTCATTATTTTTAAGAATCTCTGTATGTAAAGATGCCACTCCATTAACGCTAGAAGAATAATGAATATCAATATGAGCCATATGTACTCTTTCTTCTCCATCAATAATATATACTGCCTGATTATGATATTTTCTTCTTACTTTATCATCTAAAACTTCGATGATCGGCATAAGCTGCGGCACTGCTTTTTTCAGGTAATAAATCGGCCATTTCTCTAATGCTTCTGCAAGTATCGTATGATTTGTGTAAGCACAGCTCTTTGTTACCGCTTCAATCGCTTCATCCATCTCAAGACCTCTCTCCACAAGCAGACGGATAAGCTCTGGAATAACCATTGTCGGATGTGTATCGTTAATCTGAATTACCACATAATCTGAAAGGTCATGTAAGTTACAGCCCTTCGCAACACATTCATCAAGAATTAACTGTGCCGCACTGGAAACCATAAAGTACTGCTGATAAATTCTAAGAATACGACCTGCCTCATCACTGTCATCCGGATAAAGGAAAAGAGTAAGATTCTTTTTAATATCTTCCTTATTAAAATTAATTCCATCCTCTACAATACTTTCATCCACACTCTCTATATCAAACAAATGTAACTTATTTGACGTATTATTATATCCAATAACATCGATATCATACATTCTTGATTTCACTGTCATCCCTTTAAACTTAATGTCATATGTCACATCTGTTTTTGTAAGCCAGCTTTTCTTTGTAAGCCATGGATCTGGCACTGTTGTCTGCATATTATTTTCAAAAACCTGTCTAAACAATCCAAAATGATAATTCAATCCAACACCATCGCCGTTTAATCCTAAAGTCGCGATAGAATCAATAAAGCATGCTGCCAATCGTCCAAGTCCTCCATTACCAAGTGAAGGTTCATTTTCAAATTCTTCGATTTCGCAAATATCTTTTCCGTTCTGTGCAAGCTCTTCCTTTACCTCGTCATAAATTCCAAGATTGATAAGATTATTAGATAATAACTTTCCGATTAGGAATTCTGCGGATATATAATATAATTTTTTCTTAGAATTACCATGCTGCTTACCAGAAGCCATTTTCTTTGTTAATGTAAGCAATGCATAATAAAGCTCCTCATTTGTACATTCTGAAATGGATTTACCATACTCTGCTTTTACAAATTCTGAAAGTTTCATATTGTAATACCTCCCTTGAAAAGATAATATATTCCCAGAATTCCTTATATTTGATTTCCCACAACTTTATAAAGAAATTTCGAGAATATTTCATAAAAGTTTCTCGTGTATTTTTACTGTAATTATATTATAATACTGTTAGAGCTTAATTTATTGCAGTACAGTCTTATATTTTTGCACAATACTATCTTTTTTAACATTCAGCTTTGTCGATATGTAATCTAGTATTACAGATATAAAACATATATGATACCAAACGCTCCCGCATACATATTACATATACTTAAGAAAGGAAATTCTCGAATTTATCTTTAGATTCAATACGTAAATTTAATGCATGAATTTAACACCTAATTTAACATCTAAATTTAATGGATAAATTCGATACAGGAATATATATGGATAAACTTCAATACAAAATATATCACGAAAATAAAACACATACTCCAGACGATTTCCCATACAATACTTACTTATGTTCCATCCCCTTAGACTTTCAGTCGGTAAACCTCCACTGGCACGATGAAGTCGAAATTATTGTTATAAAAA
>ENA-OOWO01000795-OOWO01000795.1-human-gut-metagenome-genome-assembly--contig:-NODE-795-length-21313-cov-6.595870_pt1 | contig 21313 bp, 18 predicted proteins | sample MGYA00241579_ERZ501327 | MGnify/ENA primary metagenome ERZ501327 (study PRJEB25962, sample SAMEA2042836) | human gut metagenome | biome: human gut; feature: human-associated habitat; material: faeces...
ACCATGTGGATTGCACAAGATCCTGCAAAATCATGGAAGCCAAGCTGTGAAAGCCATCCGCCTCCCCAGATCCAGTGTGCTTCGATCGGATACACAACTGCGGAGATCATTGCGGAATAAATACAATAGGAAAGAAACTTTGTTCTTTCTGCCATGGCTCCTGATACGATTGTTGCTGCTGTCGCACAGAATACCAGGTTGAATACGAAATTAGACCAGTCAAAGTTTGCATAATCTGTGAATATTCCAAGTGTCGGAATTCCTACCAGTCCGCCAAGTGCATCTTCTCCAAGCAATAATCCAAAACCAAGAAAAATAAACACGATTGTTCCGATACAAAAATCCATCAGATTCTTCATGATAATGTTACCGGCATTCTTTGCTCTGGTGAATCCTGTCTCTACCATAGCGAATCCTGCCTGCATAAAGAATACAAATGCAGCTCCGATCAGGAACCAGATGCCGAACACTTCTGTTCCGACTGTGCTTGAAATCTGAGTAATAATTTCTTGTGTCATACTACTTCCTCCTCATACCTGAAAACTAAAAAGGCGCATCCCACAGCTTCCCTGAATCATCCCCCCCTGAATCGGTTCTTGCTGTGAGACACGCCTTTGTGTCATTGAGACTTGCTGCTGTTCGCGGCAAATCTATAGGTACTATATTTTATTAAAAGAAAAAGGCACTCTGAGATCTGTTTCTCAAAGCGCCTTTGCTTTTATGTCACGTAGTTTACTCCCCTAGCCCAATGTTGTCAACCTATATTTTTACTTTTCGTAAATTTTCTGATTTTTTATACTTTTCATGCATTTCTTTCATATATTTTCACAAAACAGAGTGCACTCTTGCAATATAAACCACCATCTGCTAAAATTTATCTTATGAATCAAGAGCAATCCGCTCTTTTCAATAATTGTAACTATTTCAAGCATATTAAATTATAAGGAGGACTCTAAAATGAGCAAAATTGATGAAATCAGAAGCGCTATGGTCGCTGCAATGAAGGCAGGAGACAAAGAACGAAAAGCCGCACTTTCCTTTCTGCTCTCCTCTCTGAAGAATAAAGCTATCGACAAACGTGCCGACCTGACAGAAGAGGAAGAAGGACAGGTAATCTTAAAAGAAATCAAACAGTTAAAAGAAACAATTGATATGACACCTGAAGATCGTACAGATCTGATTGAAGAGGCTCAGAAGCGTCTTGCTGTTCTTGAAGAATATGCACCAAAGATGATGAGCGAAGATGAAATCAAAGCAGTGATCACATCCGTTCTTGCAGATCTTGGTATCGATGCTCCTACAGCAAAGGATAAAGGTAAGATCATGAAAGAACTCATGCCGAAGGTAAAAGGCAAAGCTGACGGTAAAGAAGTCAATCAGATTCTTGCCGGCATGATGAAATAAATACAGATTCCAGAATAAAGACGTAGCAAAGAGGGTGTCACACTAAACGACACCCTCTTACTTTTTGTTAATTATTTCATTTTTTCTGCTTATTTTGTCATCTGTTTTCCCACTTATGATAAATCGCCTCAAGTGCATCTACCGCACCATCGATTCCAAGAAGACTTGTATTCAGCAGGATTGCATTCGCATCAATGCTTCCCCACTTACGGTCTGTTCTACCTTCATAATACAGGCGTCTCTCTCTGTCAATCTTCTTAATCTTATCTACAGCCTCTTTCTCGGAAAGCTTATAGATATCCATGATTCGATTGATTCTATCATCCTTATAAGCATAGATAAATGTATTCACAACATTTGAATAATCCCCAAGAACATAATCTGCGCAGCGTCCCACGAAGATTCCAGGTCCGCGTTCCGCAAGCTTGCGGATGATTGCCGACTGTGCGTCAAAAAGTTGATCACTTAATGGTTTCTCCACTTCCGGACTGAGCATAAATGTAGTATAATCACCCATTCCAATATAATAGCTTGATAACACATTTCCAAGTCTCGTCTCATCTACTCTTCCAGCATCTTCGTTCGAAATTCCAAGATCTCTTGCTGCCATTCGAATCAGATTATGATCGTAAAGAGGAATGTTCAGTCTCTCTGCCAGTCTGTTTCCTACTTCATGACCGCCACTTCCGAACTGTCTTCCAATTGTAATAATTGTGTGATCCATCATAAGCAAGTCCTCCTTTTTCTGATAATTCTATTCTATCACTCTTTGAATTAAGAAAAAAGACTTTCTTCCTGTTTTCCGCTAACAATTTTGTAATACTGTTTCGAAGTCACCATGTAGACAATGATATAGAATAATGCAAATACTAAATAGGAGCACACTGTCACCAGAATCAGGAATTTTCTGTCAGAAAAAGCAAGCAGATGCACCATTTTTTCTATCATTGGAAATGCAAATGCCGTATGAATTCCGGCAGCCACAAGAGGCAGGAAGAATACTGTCATTACCTGAGAATTGATCGTCTGACGCACTTCTTTCTGTGTCATCCCCACTTTCATCAGAATCTGGAATCTGTCCTGATCCTCATAGCCTTCTGTAATCTGTTTATAATAAATGATCAGCACCATTCCAAGAATGAATACGACTCCAAGAAGGATTCCAAGGAAGAACAGACCGCCGTACAAAGCCTGGTAATCAGCCCTTGATGCGGCTCTGCTGTCTGTAGAAACTTTAAAAAATATGGTATCCGATTCCTGTTCAGCCAATGCATTGATTTTCTTGTCAATCTCGTTTTGAATCTGGATCTGCTCTTCATCTCCACTGGACAGATCAAAATTGTAGTACCATTTCTCATAAGAACCATTGACACCGTAAACGGAAACATTTCCTTCTTCCAAAGCTTTTATATCTTCCAGTCCGGAAACCACCAGATAGAAGCTGCTGTTCATATTTGCCATATTATTTCCATTTGAAATCATTTTATCCAAATGTCCTTTAATCCTCCATGTCCCGGAATTCTCCACCGTGATCTGATCATAGGGGAAATCGGAATCTTTCGCATACAGATACGCTTCCCCAGGAGCAAGCTCCAGATTCGTCCCCATGATCTGATTATACGCTTCCAACGGCAGAGCATAGAACATTTTTAAATGATCAAATGTATTCACTTCATTGACTCCCGGAGCATTCTCCGGATTAAAATAGATTTCATTTTTTGAAACAATTCCACTGACTGTAAGCATCCGGTAATTCTCCGGATTCTCCGCGGTCTGGTTATGTTCTTTCAAAACCTTCTGTACAAGCTCTATAATCTGTCCATTCTGATTCTCTTTCATTTCTTCCGTCTGCTCCGGTTTCGTGTACATCTCAATCTGGACAGATTTCGGATATCGAAGATTCAAGCCATGTTCCATACTCAGATACAGGCTGGTTGTAGAAGATACCATAACCAGAACCATTGTGGACAGAATACAAATAGACGCTAATCCTGCCCCATTTCGTTTCATACGGTAAATCATGGATGAAAGTGAAATAAAATGATTTGTTTTATAATAATATCCTTTCTTTTTCTGCATTATTTTACAAAATGTGACCGAGCCGGCAATAAATAACAGATACGTTGCAAGGATTACCAGCACGACGGCAACCATAAACCAGATCATCGCTACAAGCGGATCTTTGATTGTCAGGGATAAATAATAAGCCACACCAAGCAGAAGCAACCCGAGTACTGCAAAGATCCAGTTTGCCTTCGGAGGTTTCTCTCCTGTCTTTTCACTTTTTAAAAGTTCTACAGGTTTTAACCGATAGACGGACACGATCATCCGAAGCATGATTAATGCAAAAATGACCAGGAATAACAGTGCCGTAGTCACAAGTGCCGGAACACTGATTTTCATAGAAAGTCCGGCATTACTTCCAAGTATCTTCGCTGCCAGAAGTTCCCCTAATTTAGAGAACAGGATTCCTCCCACGATTCCTCCTGCAATCGTCAGAACACTGATGATCAGATTCTCAAGAACCATGATTTTTACAAGGTCAATTTTTCCCATTCCAAGGATGTGATACAACCCAAACTCTCTCTGTCGTCTGCGGATCAGAAATGAATTTGTGTAATACAGAAGGATCAGAGAAAAGATTGAGATCACACCGGAACCAAATCCAAGGATCATCTGCATGGTATCCCCACCTTTGATCTGGGCAAACTGTGGGTTCACTGCAAGATAATCGATCAGATAGAACATCATAACCATACAGATGCAAGTGATCAGATAAGGAAGATACAACTTCTTATTTTTCTTAATCCCATTGACGGAAAGTTTCAGATAAAGTCCACTTTTCATTGTCTCTCACCACCTGTCGCAAGCATTGTCAGTGTCGCTGAGATATTCTGATAGAACTGTTCATCTGTCTGTTCGCCTTTATATACCTGGTGGAAAACTTCTCCGTCTTTAATAAATAATACTCTCCCGGCCTTGCTCGCTGCTTTGACAGAATGTGTTACCATAAGGATCGTCTGTCCCGATTGATTGATCCGCTCAAATACTCCGAGCAATTCATCCGTTGATTTCGAATCGAGTGCCCCGGTCGGCTCATCCGCCAGGATCAGTCTCGGATCTGTGATCAGCGCTCTCGCCACTGCTGCACGCTGCTTCTGTCCTCCTGACACCTCATAGGGATACTTCTCCAGAAGTCCTGCAATTCCAAGTTCTTTCACGATTGGCATCATCCTGACATTCATTTTCCTGTAATCAACTCCCTGCAGTACCAATGGCAGTAAGATATTGTCCTTTAGATTAAATGTATCCAAAAGATTGAAATCCTGAAATACAAACCCAAGATGATCTCTCCTGAACTTGGACAGATCCTTCTCACGGATTGCAGATAACGGTTTTCCATCTAGATAAACTTCCCCTTCGGTTGGTTTATCCAATGCTGCCAGCATGTTCAGTAATGTCGTCTTCCCCGAACCACTCTCTCCCATGATTGCTACATATTCGCCCTCTTCTACTGAGAATGTTACCTTAGAGAGTGCCTGTACCTGATTACCGCCAAAACGCGGACGGTATATTTTTTTCAAATTTTCTACTTCCAAAACTGTCATTTCTTACGACCTCCTCTTCTTTCAACATCCTCAGTATAACAATACAGCCAGAATGCCGACATTGATTTCTGTGACATTCCAGCTGTCTGATGTGACAATTTTGTCACTTGCTTCTCTCTGTGTGATTTAGCGTTTTACTCTGATCTCAACGGATACTCTGCCAAACCAATCGTAAAACTGCTGCCTTCCCCTAACTTTGACTCAACTGTAATCTGATGCCCCAGTTTCTTTGCCGCCATCTGACTCAGATACAGACCAATTCCCGTTGATTTCCGTTCCATTCTTCCATTATATCCCGTATATCCTTTTTCAAAGATTCTCGGCAGATCTTCCGGTGCAATTCCCATTCCGGTATCTGTAACCGTCAGTTTCTTTTCTTCACTGACAGTGATCGTCACTGTTCCTTTCAGCGTATACTTCACTGCATTGGATAACAACTGTTCAATAATAAACGAAAGCCATTTCTCATCTGTCAGAACAATCTGATCTGTCCCTTCATAGATCAGACGGATTCTCCTTCGAATAAACTGTCCTGCATATTTACGGATCGATTTTCTTACAATTTCATCCAAAGGATACCATGCGATTACCAGATCCTTCGTGCCACTGTCAAGACGCACATACCCAAGTGCCATCTCCACATACTGCTCCACCCGGAACAGTTCAGCTTTCAGATTCTGATTCGTCTCGGTATCTTCCTGCTGGAGTAATACATTCATCACAGCAATCGGTGCCTTGATCTGATGCACCCAGGTTGCATAATAGTCCTCCATGTCCTGACCGGACTTCTCCCATCTGGCATGTTCTTTTCTTTGCTGTTGTTCTTCTTTTCTGATCAGCTCCTGATATCCTAACTCAATTCCATCTTGTGCCACCGGAAGTGAATCCTCATAAGGTCCTTCTCCTTGCAGCAAATGTTCCAGATTCTGCCCGGTTTTCTTATACCGCAAATATCCACAGAGAAGAAAAAGTAATCCAAATGCCAGACACAACACTGTCGGATAAACCGCTGCCTTCAGATTAATCTCTTCCAACACAAAAATCAGAAAAAAGATTCCCGCACACAGCAAACTCCACAGAAGCACAAATCGGATTCTTTTCAAATATTGTAAAAACATTTTTACTCCTTCTCGATGATATATCCACCGCCGACTTTCGTCTTGATAAAGCCTTCCATTCCCGCTTTTTCCAGCTTTTTCCGAAGTCTTCCGACATTGACTGTCAATGTATTCTCTTCGATATAATTGTCTGTCTCCCACAGCTTTGTCATTAGCGTGTCTCTGCTGACCACGCGTCCTTTATTCTCCATCAATGTCTGCAAGATACGAAATTCATTCTTTGTCAACTCAATTTTTTCTCCATTATAAGTCATTGTTGTATCATAGAGGTTCAGGATTGCTCCTCTATGTTCCAGCATCGGTACTTTTCCTGATAGATCATATGTTCTCCTTAGCAGAGCCTGAATCTTCGCTGTCAGTACACTTAAGTCAAACGGTTTTGCCACAAAGTCATCTCCGCCCATATTCATCGCCATGATAATATTCATATTATCCGCTGCCGAAGAGATAAAGATCACCGGCACGCTCGATATCTTACGGATCTCGCTGCACCAGTGGTATCCATTATAAAAAGGAAGCGTGATATCCAAAAGCACCAGATGTGGACCGTACTCTGCAAATGTCTCAAGAACCTTTGCAAAATCTTCCACATAACGTGCTTCATTTCCCCACGCTTCCATCTCTTTTTTAATTGCCCCTGCCATCACAAGGTCATCTTCTATGATTAGAATCTTATACATTCTGCGGATTCCCCTTTCGCTCTTATCCACTACTATATATCATAGTATACAGTATTTCAAGAGCACACGGTCATACCGTATCCGGCGAGATAACCCGCTGGATATGAATTGCAAGAAATCCAATTTCTTCTTTTGCGACCGGTTGTTTCAGCTGTCTGGACATATAGTCACACACTCTCTTCGCCGCCTCTCCGGTCCTTGGGTAATTCTGAAAAATGAAATCATTAAAGTCTGCATTCGTCCCTTCCCCCTTACGGGTTCTCAGAATCATATAATACATATGGCTCATCAGACGTGTACACCCAAGTGAGCCGCTCTCCAGCTTCTGATCGAATTCCTGTTCAATCATGGCAATCCCTTCATTTACAATCCTGGTCGCATCCAGCGTCTGGGATACTGCCTCATCAGAAAGGCCTGCATGGATATGTAGCGTAATGAATCCGACTTCATCCTCTGAGATTTCATATCCTGTCAGCTGCTGTATAATTTCCCGCCCTTTCAGGGCCACTTGATACTCCTCTCCAAACAACACACGGATATCCGGTGTAAATGGATTCGGAAGCTGGCGGTTCTCTTTCGCTCTCTTCGCTGCAAGCGCAATATGATCTGCCAACGGAAGCAACATCTCATGATTGATCTTCTGAAACACGTTCTCTGCTTCTTCAATGATCTTTCCTGTTGCCTCAATAAACTCCGGGCGGATTCCATTGACCGTTTTCAGAACAGACTCCTGCTTCCTTCTTGTGACAAGAGAATATACTTTGGCTCCGGGAAGTTTCTCGATCTGTTCTGTAGGTTTCTTTCCAAATCCCACACCGTTTCCGAGAAGGATCATCTCCTTCCCTGTCTCAACATGATACACAAGAATCCCATTATTATTCAGAACTTTAATGACTCGATACATCCCCCCGGAGCCTCTCTTTCTTTCTCTTAATTCAAGCTTACGATTTCTGCTGTCTTCTCAAGCTTCTCTACTTTTCCGCTCTTAGATATTCTGATCTCTTCACCTTCCTGAAGACTTGTAAATACAACCATACATTCATCGGATTTTGCATGCTCTTGGATATATTTTATATCAAAACCTATCAGTTTGTCACCCTTTTTTACTCGATCTCCGTCATTTACAAAAGTTTCGAATCCTTTTCCATCCAGATTTACAGTATCCACGCCAATGTGAAGCAGATATTCGGTTCCGTCATCGCTAGTCAGACCAACCGCATGTTTTGATGGGAAGATAAAAGATACCGTTGCATCTTCAGGTGCATAAGCCATTCCCTCTTCCGGGCGAACCAGATAACCGTCTCCCATCATTTTCCCTGCAAATGCTTCGTCACACGCTTCTTTGATCGGTGCTGCCACTCCTGTGAATGGAGAGCAAAGCTCTTTCTTTACAGTTCCGGCTGCAACAGTTTTGTTCTCATCTTTCTTCGCTTCATCTTTTGTTTCTGCACATTTATTCGTTTCTTCTGCGCTGTTTTCATTTTCTTCCGGAAGATATTCCACATTCGGAGCTTTCTCCAGATAATCTTCCAGATTGGATTTAATCACAGAAACAGCCGGTCCGTAGATTACCTGGATTCCCTGTCCTTTTCTTACGATTCCGGATGGGGATGTCATTCTTAAGACATCTTCATTTACCAGTTCCGGCTTTACTACCGTACAACGAAGTCTTGTCGCACAGCAGTCTACATCAGAAATGTTTTTCTTTCCCCCAAGTCCTCTTGTGATCAGTGCGCTCTTCTGATCTTCCGGTGTCATTTCATTTTCAGAATCTGCATCATTTCCATCTACTTTTGCTTTATAATCAGCTTTTGTATACAATTTAGTTTCCGCATCATCATCTTCTCTTCCCGGTGTCTTCAGATTCAGCTTCAGAATTAATGTACGGAAGATGATGTAATATAAGAAGAAATAAATAATTCCTACCGGGATGATTCTGATCCAGCTGGTCTTTGCATTTCCCTGAAGAATACCAAAAAGGAACAGATCAATAAATCCACCGGAAAATGTAAGTCCGACTGCAATATTTAACATATGCGCGATCATGTAAGCGGATCCTGCAAGGATCACCTGTACTACAAAAAGGATCGGTGCCACAAACAGGAATGAGAATTCCAGTGGCTCTGTGATTCCAGTCATCATACATGCAAGTGCTGCAGAAAGCAAAAGTCCGCCTGCCTGTTTCTTCTTCTCCGGTTTTGCACACTGATACATTGCAAGTGCCGCACCTGGAAGGCCGAAGATCATGAAGATAAACTCACCGGAAAAATATCTTGTCGCATCCGCACTGAAATGTACTGTGGATGGATCTGCAAGCTGCGCAAAGAAGATGTTCTGACCGCCCTGTACAAGCTGTCCCGCAACTTCCATTGTTCCTCCAACCGCTGTCTGCCAGAACGGAAGATAGAATACATGGTGAAGTCCAAATGGAATCAACGCTCTCTTAATAATACCAAAGATCAATGTTCCAATATAGCCTGTTCCTGTTACAAGTCCGCCAAGTGCATAGATTCCATTCTGAACTGTTGGCCATACAAAATAGAGTACGATTCCGACAACCACATAAGTCAATGTTGAAATAATCGGAACAAATCTTGATCCACTGAAGAATGACAGTGCATTCGGAAGCTGGATTTTGTAAAACTTATTATGAAGTGCTGCTACTCCAAGTCCAACGATAATACCGCCAAATACACCCATCTGTAATGTCTGGATTCCGCAGACACTTGTCACAGTTCCTTCCAGAACTCCGGCTCCAAGCGTTCCGTCTGCAAGAAGATCTCCACGGATCAGAAGCATGGCATTCATTGTTGCATTCATTACAAAGAAAGAGATCATTGCCGCAAGTGCCGCAACTTCCTTCTCTTTCTTCGCCATACCGATTGCTACACCGACAGCAAAAATAATCGGCAGGTTATCAAAAATAATACTTCCCGCTTTGCTCATAATTGTGAGCAGGGAATTCAGAATTGTCCCCTCGCCTAAAATTGCCTGAAGATGATATGTCTCAATCATCGTTGCATTTGTAAATGAACTTCCTACTCCAAGCAGAAGTCCTGCTACCGGAAGAATTGCGATTGGAAGCATAAAACTTCTTCCGATTCTCTGCAATACTCCAAAAATCTTGTCTTTCATCTGTAATCCTCCTAGTATCATTTCTTATAGAGTTGACGCATCCCATAGTTTCTTGTGCTGGCACAGTTCTGCAACTTACTTATCCTATACTATAATGCGCAAAAAAGGCATAAACTAATCCTCAATAACCAAGTCCTCCTTATCTGGTGAACTTATTAAGGATAGTTTATGCCTGCTTTACCAGTAACACTCTATCGTGCGCTTTTCTCTTTTAACCACGTATAGTATAACCATACTCACTTCCAACAGTCAATCTGTAATATTCAACAATATTTATCCTGTTTTTTTGTTGAATATGTTACTTAGTGATTATTTTAATAAATTAAAGTTTTTCTTTTGATTTAAATTATTTTCTCTTCATTTTACGCTTCTGGATTTTGCTTATTTGCTTTTGTAATATCCAGACGTACATTCACACCAAATGGATTGATTGCAACTCCCTTTGCATCCGGGATCAGTATCTCCGGAATCTTATCCGCCGGGATTGCTGCTGTCTTCATCTTCTTGCCCTGTGCAAATCTGGTAAATTCTATCATATCTGTAAAGATCGGCTGATACAGACTTCCGTCCGGCTGTCTCAGAAGTGGGACCTGATTATCTTCCTGAACTCCTACGATAAAGGTTCCTTTCTTATAATGCGCCATCATCTCTTCCTGAAGTTCCTTCACATTCTCCGGCATCTCCGGTCCGATACTGCGGTGCATCTCCTGCATCAGATACATTGCTGTCAGATGAAGCTCCGGATTCTCGATCAGTTTCTTTCCTTCAGGCAGTTCTTCCTTATTCTTACGAACTACAAGCTGTTCCAGCTGAATCCTGATCTCCTCCTCTGTACCAACATTCACTGCCAGTGCATTCACGCCCATTGTATACAGGTTTGTAAAAAATCCAAGTCTAGCATTCTTTTCAATTTTGGCAATTCCTACATGATAACGATCTTCTGCAAGCGTCTTTGCCTTTTCCTTTGCAGACTCTTCCTGATAATAAACCAGAACCTCGTCATCAAATGTCTCTTCATCACAGAGGACAAACGGCATCTTCGTCACCCCTGACATGATCACATAAATCTCTTCGAGATTTCGCAGATTCACCAATGTCTGCTTCATCTCTGTACTGACAATTACTTTATTCTCATCCATCTCTTTGTTTTCCTTTCTGGTTGCTTTTCTTTCCATTACAGTAGTGCAAAATGATGTGAGTGTCAAAAATAATTTTTGCCACTCACTGATGTAACCGGATTACTCCATTGCTATGCAATTCCCGCAATCCTCATAAAATGAGGTATAAATATGATACACCCTATGATCACAGCCATGATTGCCGTAAAAAGCACTGCACCAGCTGCCGTATCCTTCGCGATCTTAGCAAGTGGCTTTCTCTCTTCTGTCACAAGATCGACAACAGCTTCCACTGCCGTATTCACAAGTTCCAGTGAGATCACCATTCCAAAAAGGAGAAGACAGATACACCATTCCATCGGTGTTAATCCTACAAAGGTTCCAACTGCTGTTACAAGAATCACTGCAAGGCAATGAATCTTCATATTCCTCTCTTTTGAAATCCCTGTCCAGATTCCTTCAAAGGCATAGCCAAAGCTTTTGAATAAAGGCTGTTTTCGATTCTTCATTCGTAGTCTCCTTTCGGATTCGTATCATAGATCAAGCAACAAATCTAATATCTATGATACCACATCTGGCTCCTTATCAAAAGAGGTATTTTCCTATTATTATCAAAAGAAGACTCGGATTTCGAATCCCAGATCCTTTTCACTTATTTACAAGCTTCAACCATACTCTTTACATATTCTGCAACATACGGCACGCAGTCTTTTCCGTATTTCTCACACAACTTAACGATTGCACTTCCAACGATCGCACCGTCTGCGCTCTGACACATCTTCGCCGCCTGCTCCGGAGTGGATACATTTTGCACGATTTCTTTCAGATACTCTCTTTTATATCGATAGGAAATATATGTTTTACAGCCGCAGTGTGCATCCTAAACGGAGCATTTTTTATATGTTAGGAAAGCACTTTCCTAACATATAAAAAGTCCTTGACAGAATATTCCTATTCTGTCAAGGACGGTAAATCTAAATCTTTTCCGCGAAATTGTCAAAAAATTTTCTCAATTTTCTTGTCTTATTTTCTTTTTTTCTTCCATGCAAATCCGCCTACTCCTGCTCCAAGTGAGGAAAATGCAAGTCCTAATAAGCCAAGAACATTTGCCGGATCGCCTGTCTTCGCAGCTTTTGATCCACGTGTTCCTTTAGAAGCTGATCCATCTGTAGTTGTTCCGGCCTTCTTTGTAACAGTTGGAGTTGCACTTCCATTCTGGCTTCCATCCTGTTTTCCATTCTTTACAAGTGCTTTGATTGCTGAATTCAACTTATCTGTTGCTTTATCAACTTTCTCCTGGCTTTCTTTTGCATTTAATGCACTCTTAGCATCTGTCAGGGCACTCTGTAACGCCTTCCAGCTGTCAGCTGTGTAATCAGCTTCTTTCAGGGCTGCCGCATCACTAATCACTTTCTCAAGGGAAGAGGTATCAACTGCTGCCGGCTCTTCTTTCTTATCTCCCTCTGCCTTAACAAGTGCTTCAACAGCTGCATTGAGATGGCTTACTGCCTCGTCTACAGTTGCCTGCGTTTTTGGATTTTTCAGCTCATCCTTTGCTTCCTGAAGTTCCATCTGCATGGATGCCCAGCTTTCTGCTGTGTAGTCACTCTCCGTCAGTGCCTCTGCTTTTGCAATAGCTGCCTCAAGCTCTGTTGTTGTGATTTTTTCACCCTTAGATGCTTTTACAATGTTCTCATCTGTTGCCTGGAATCTGTATGTTACATCATTGTATCCAAGTGCTGTCAATGTAATCGTCCAGTATCCTGTTCCATTAGTTCCTTCCGGAAGTGTACAACGAAGAGAATCTGTCAGTCCAAACTGGATTCCCATTGCTTTATGCATCCAGTTATCTGCTGCAAACTTTGTTCCGTAAGTAGCTTTTGCATTTGTATATGTGCTGTCATCTCCATAGTAAGTCCATGTAACAGTCTGGAGATTTGATCCAAGATCACCATAATTTCCTGTCAGATCAACTCTTAAGAATTCTCCATAAGATCCGCTTGCTTCTTTTACTGTCAGCCCTGCTTCCTCTGCTGTTGGTGCTGTCTTGAGTGCCTGATCTTTGATTCCGGACTCTGATCCATTATTCACTCTTGCAGAGAAACTAAAAGATCCATCCTCATTCTTTGTTGCTGTTTTCAGACCGTTTGTATTCTCTGTTACATTGGCAACCAGTCCTGTATAGCTTACCAGATTCTTTTCTGAATATCCTCCTGCAAGTTCACTTCCGTTTTCGATCACACGATAGCTTGCTTTCAGTGCATCCAGATCAGATGTTTTTACTTTCACCGGCACATATTTCAGTCCGAGTACATCATACTCTGTCATCTTTGTTGTTGCACCAGATTCTTCTGTGATCTCTCCTCTGTTAAATGTAATCTTGCTTCCGTCTGTCAGAACTGCAGTAGTTCCATCTGTCCAGTACTCTACTGCATACTCTTTTCCATTTTCCGCCTTGATTACTGCGTTGCACTGGAAAGAACCTCTGTGAAGTCCATGATTTACTGTAGCTCTTGTTACAGTATCGAATGCACCCTTGTCAGACTCTCCTTTTGAATCCTTTGCATCTGAAAAAGATGTATCTCCTGCTGCCTGCACATTTTCAGCAGCCCAGTACTCTGCCCAGCTAAGTCCTACATATGCGTAAGTATACTCACTCTCCTGTGATAAAGTATAAGTGAATTCGTAATCCTTTGCATAGCCTGTTGCCTTTACTGAGATCTTAAATCCATGTCCATTTTCTGCATCCTTAAATGGAGCCGCAGTCGTATCAATTGTTCCATCTTCTTTGATGATCTTCACTGCACGTTTTCCTGTTGCCGCATACTCTGTTCCGTCAACTGTTACGGATTCGATCTTCTTTACATAAGAAGTTACATCCTCTGCTGCATATCCTTCTGCCGCTACAAGTGCTGCACTTTCAGTGTTAAATACAACCGGTACAGCTTCTGTTGTCAATTCAAAATCTGTCGTAAGATCTGCATATTTTCCGGATTTATCAGATACTTTCAGAGTATATTTGCCTATCTCAGCGCCTTTTGTCTTATAGGTAAGTACTCCGTCTTTTACCTGAACATCCTCAAGACCTTCAACTGTATATTCTGCCTGATAATCACCAGGAAGTCCTTCTACAGTTACATTTACTTTACCACTTTCAACATCTGCATTCTCTGCTGCGATAGTTCCATTGAATTTAACCGGCACATACTGATCAGCATCAATCTCATAGATTCCATTATCTGTATAATATGTGATTTTATTGATCGTCTGACCCATCATCTTTTTATAATCTTTTGAGTCCAGCGTGTTTCCATGAGATGTTGTTACAAATCCGGTACTCCATGCCAGTTCTGTCTTTTTCCAGATATTTTCAAGATGACGAAGTCCGTAGTTGTCTCCTTCTTTTGTGCTGATCACAACTCCATATACTGTATTAACTGTTTTTGGGAGTCCATTTACATCTAATTCATAATCTCCATACTTTGTGTCTGTTGTGAAATCAATTGATGCATCACTCAACTTCTGTGCAGTTGCACCTTTCACTTCACTAAAGCTGAGTGAACCATCTGCATTTACTGTTGCTTCCTTATAATAGGAAGGAGTCTCACTTAAAATATAGTAAGAATAGCTTGCGCTCTCGAATAACGCAGCTTTTCCATTATATTCTGTTGTTGTCTCTTTTCCTTTCATATTCACTGTAATAGAAAGCTTGCTGTCATCTGTGATCTGTGTATAGTTTTTCAGTACTGATGCATCACTAATCTTAACCGGATATGTAATACCTGTAATATCTGTTCCATCATTGTTTACATGATAAGATCCAGCTGCAAGTGTTGATCTTGTTTTCGCTTTTGTAGCGGAGGATACACTGTCTGCTCCTGCTACCTGATCAGCTGCATAAAATTCAGAATATGGAATATTCATCAACACATACGTTTCTTTCGCAACTTCTGCCTTTTTCAATGCCTTCACTGCTGTATTCAGCTCGTCTGCTGCTGTGTCTACCGCGCTCTGAGATTCTTTTGCTGTCAGGGCAGCTTTGGCTGCTGTCAGCTTCGTCTGCATTGCACTCCAACTGTCTGCTGTGTAATCAGCTTCTTTCAGTGCTTCAGCGGCTGTGATTGCAGCTTCCAGTTTTGTTGTGTCAACTGTTTCTGCTTCGTTTGCTGACTTGATTGCAGCAAGTGCAGCTTCTTTCACTGCCTTTGATGTACGTGTTGCACCACTAACAGAATCCCAACCATTAATTGTATCTTCTGTTGCAGCCTTTCCTACAAGCATTTTCTGGATTCCTTTCGATTTTGAAACAGCTTTTGCAAAATAGGAATCACTCTCCGCGTTATATCCTTCCCCTGGAGTCACAGTGATGGCTGAAAACTTGCCATCCTCCACCTTCAGGCTGACTTCAACGTCATACTCATTCCATTCGTCTTCATTTTCGTCATCCTCTGCAGTTCTTGCCACGTGGGCTGTCTTTGTATAAGTTCCATCCTTCGCAGTCTGACTTCCTGTTGCCGCAAAGATGGTTGACGGGCAAAGTCCTACTACCATAGACATTGCCACTGCCATGGACATTGCCTTTACTTTCATTTCTTTGTTTTTCATAGAAACCTCCTTTTTAACTAAAATAGTTACATACAGATCCTGCCTGTCGCAGTTCTGCTTTCCTGCTCCCGCATGGAATATATTATCAAGTTAGCTTTTACTAACCCGTAATCAAAATATGTAACTGTTCAGAGCCAAGCAAAATTTCAAAAAGCAGGTATAAAATGCTTGCATTTTTAAGACTGTTTTTGAAATTTTATTTGGCGGATACGCCACACCGACGAAATGCGTAGCATTTTGGAGGGTTGGCTCTGAACAGTTGCGAAAATTTTATATCTATACTGTCCTTACAGCTTCTTTCTTCACAACCGGTAAAATCTTTCCTGCGACAATTCCAATCACGAACCCTGTCACTGTTCCTGCCACAAGAAGAACCGGCAGATAATAAATCAGTTTCAGATTCTCCACCACTGCCATCGCAACAAGAATCTGTCCTATATTATGAAAGACGCCGCCAGTGATACTTACTCCTACAATGGAAATTCCATCCATCTTCTTTACAAGTACCATGGCAAGAAGGCTGACAACCGCCCCTGCCAGACTGTAAATGATCGACATTCCATTTCCAAAAAGAAATCCTGTCAGAAGCACACGCAGTACAGATACCGCCAGTACTTCCGGAATTTCCAGAAAATAAAGACCTGTTACAGTGACCAGATTAGCCACTCCAAGCTTCATCCCCGGCACTCCAAAATTAATTGGGATCAGGCTTTCCACATAACTAAAAATCATTGCCAGCGCAACAAGCATTGCCATGTTCGCAAGTTTTTTATTTCTATTCATACATTCTCCTTTACAGTCGAACAATTGATTTATTTAGAAATTGTATCCGGTAAATGTTCCTTTTCATTTTGAGAATCATCAGAATTCTCAACCTCTTCTATTTCCACAACCAGCTTGTGAGGCAGGCAGACAATTGTCTGTGTCCGGTTATTGATCTTTCCCTGCTCTTCGCAATATCCATCCGGACAGTCAGCCTCTTCCATATACGCTTTTCCATCCTTGATCCGGACACGGTTGTAAAAATCCCCTTCCTGCACTTCGATCACCTGGTCTTCATCCAAAGCATATCTTCCGTAAACTTCTCCAGCCACCTTGATCACAACCTGTTTTTCCTGATTTTCTTTTTGTCCGCTTTCCTTTGCCTGTACATACTGCATCAGATTCATCACAAGAAACAGTACACATGCCGCAAAGAGGATTCCGCCTCCTAAAAACAGATCTTTTTTCTTCATCTATTACACTCCTGCCCAGATCATAATTACAAGTAACAGAATTGCCCGAAGAATCGTAAACCAGAATTCATTTCCCTTCAGACCTTTGATTCCTGTATGGATATGCTTCTTTGGACAGGTATCAATACATTTCTGGCATTGGAAACAATCTCCCTCGACTTTGAGTGATCCGTCTTCCGGGAGTCCGATCCCGGATGGACATTTCTTCGTGCATCCACTACAGCCCTTGATACAATTTTCTCTGTCGCGGTGCAATGCAAAGAACGGAAGCACCGGAAGTAATGAGAATACTGCTCCCATCGGACACAGATTCCGACAGAAAAATCTTTCTTCCAGACACATCCCCACAATAATAAGAAGTAGTAATATCACTCCCGGCAAATATCCCTGCAAGCGAAGATTTCCTGCATGCAACATAGAAAAAACATCCCACGGGCTTGTCCCTTTTGCCTTTCCGTATACTCCCGCAAAACAAAGTACTGCGATTACGGTCAACACCAGATATTTCAAATAGCTTAACTTCTCTGTGATCTTTTCTGAAAGTAGCACCGGCTTTTTCTTTCTCTTCTTAAAGCACCAGATATAAAATGCATGAATTCCATCTCCAAGACTTCCGAATGCACATGCGAATCCACAGAAGAATCTTCCGAAAAGAATCGTATACGCGCAAAGAACAACCAGCACAGTCACAAAAGGGGGCATCCCGATTGCCTCACCTACTCCTATCTGTGTGAAAATATATTTTACACCGGCAAATGCTGTTGTATACACAGATGGCAGAAACAGAAAATAAAGGATCTGAATCAAGGCACGAAGCCAAGTATGCAATTTTTTAATTTCTTTTGCTTTTAAATTATGTATGTTTAACTTCTTCACACTACTCTACCGCCTGTTCCAATGCCTGTTCTGCTGCATTTTTAATTCCTGTCGAACTGAACGTTGCGCCGCTGATCGTATCAACTTCTGCACTCTGCGCCTCTATGATCTTCGGAATGATATCTTCCGCCATTGCAAGATATGCACTGTCTTCCTTCTCGGCGGAAGTCACTTCTACCGCTTCAATCTTTCCATCTTTTACAGTAACTTCTACCGCAACCGTTCCGCCAAATCCATCCGCTTCTCCGGTATAGGTTCCATCCTTGTATCCTGCTCCATCTCCTGAATCACTCCCTGACTCAGAATCACTGCCGGCACCAGATGACTGTATCTCCAACTGTGCATTCAGTTTTGCGATTTCCTCATCCTTCGCACGGACATCCAACACTTCATTATATCCGAAAAGGACACCGACGATTGCCAGCAGACTAAACAGTCTTACGATAAACTCTTTCATCCTACTGCGCCTCCGTCTCTTCTGGTCTTAAAGCCATTTCCAGTGCCTTTTTGCATCCGTCAATAATCGCATTCGAAGAACAGGTTGCTCTGGATACCGTATCAATTTCTTCCGGCATTCCTTTGGTAATAATCTGGGAAACGACACCTTTTTTGCTTGAAGTTCCATTTGCCGCCTTCTTGATATAGCTGTCATTTGCTGCATCCCCATCTCCTGACACGTCAGTAATGGATACAATTTTGTCATTTCGTATTGTCACCTTCATAGAAAGCTGATACTCTGTAAAATCTTCATCCTCATCCGGCTTACATGGTACACTCACCTCATAAGTTCCATCGATGTATTTTGTCTTCACTTCTTCCTCTTGATCTGACTTCTTTTTCTCAAGCTGTGCAACTGCAAGGTTCAGATTTTCCACAGCTTTATCAACCGTCTGCTGTTCCACTGTTTCATTTGCAGCTGTTTCCAACAGCTCTTTTGCATCATTCAGTCGGAGACTCAGAACCGCCCAGCTACTCTGCGTATACTCCTCCATCACAAGTGCTTCTGCTGACTTGACTGCATTTTCCAGTTCCGTTGTATCTGCTTTCTCTTCAATGGATTCTCCATTCGTTACTTTCTCCGCCTGTTTCAAAGCATTCTTTATTGCTCCGAGAAGTCCCTTAGAACTGTAAGTTGCACCAGATACAGTATCTACATCTGTATTCTGATTTTTAAGCACATTTTTCACTACATCCATTGCGCGGTTGAAAAATGCTTCATCATCTGATGTCTCTGTGACTAAAATTGCTTTGATTGTATGCTCCTGGATCACCACAGCTACCGATACATTTCCACTGTATCCTTCCGCTGTTCCATAATAGATTCCTTCTTTGTATGGAACTGTTCCGGTTGTGGATGTACTCTGATCCTGACTGGAAGAACTGTTCGAGCTATTCGTTTCAGATGAATCCGAAGTCGCTCCATTTCCACTCACTGCCGCCTGACTTAATGCATCTCTTACTGCCTGGATGATTCCAACCGAACTGTACGTTGCTCCAGACACGGTATCTACATTGGTGCTCTGACTACTGATGATCGCATTGATCAGTGCAGAGGCTTTGGAAATGTATTCGCTTCCATCTTGATTCTCCATAATCTGGATGTCTGTGATCTTTCCGCCACTGATCTCAACCTTTACTTTCAGTGTTCCACCAAATCCAGTCCCTGTTCCGTAATAAGTTCCGTCCTTATATGCTGCCGGGTCTTCCACTGTTGCGACAGAAGTAGAACTTCCTGCTGCCGCGCCGCCACCAGACTGTGACTGTCCTGTTGTTCCGCTGTCTTTTTCTCCTGTCAGTGCATTCTTCACCGCACTGATGATTCCCCGTGAACTATAGGTTGCCCCTGAAACAGTATCGACTTCCAATGTCTGTCCTTCGATGATCTTATCGATCACCGCCTGTGCACGTTTGAAAAATGCTGCATCGTCAGATGAACTCAGAATATCGATTGCAACGATCTGTTTGTCTTTGATTTGAACTGCAACCGTGATCTCTCCTGCATAACCTGTTCCAGTTCCCTTATAAACACCATCCGTCAGATCAAAAGAACCTTTTACCGCCTGCTCCTGCTCTTCTGACTTTGTAGTCTCTTCTTTTACAGAATTCGTTTGCTCCTGCGCTGCATAAACCGGTGGCTGATATCCACTCAGGGTGCCTGCTACACAGGATGCCACAACTGCTACCGAAAGTACCGGTGCAAATGGTTTCAGCTTCTTTCCTGTTTCTTTAAAATCCATTTTTCCTCCAAAATCTACTCTGTCTTACACTTTTCTATCGAATGATCTCAACTGTTCTCTCCGTTGAAAAATCATTTTCCAGCCCTTCTGTTACATATAGCGTCCCATCATCACTCATAAGGATTGCATCAAAATCATCCTTATGTTTTCTCCAGAAATCTGCCGCTTTCTCTTCTCCCATAATAAAAAGTGAAGTAGAAAGTCCATCTGCCAGTGTTCCGTCCGTACTTACAATTGTTACAGATACAAGTCCGCTTTCTGCCGGGTATCCGGTCTTTGGGTCAATGATGTGATGATACGTCACACCATCCTGTTCAAAATACCGTTCGTATCCCCCCGAAGTGATAACAGCCTTATCCTGAACACTCAGAATTCCCAGATAATCTTCTGTGTCATCCGGACTCTGCACTGCAATCTTCCATTTCGTTCCATCCGTCTTTGTTCCGAGTGCTTGCACATTTCCGCCAAGATTCACTAACCCACTTGTGATTCCATTGTCTTTGTAAATGTCCATAATTCTGGATGAGGTATATCCTTTTGCAATTCCTCCGAGATCGATTTTCATTCCTTCTACGCCGAAAGATATCTTTCTCGTTTCTTTGTCACAAGAAATGTTTCCCGCATCAGTGAGTGGAAGAAGTTGATCCAATGTCTCCTGTGACGGAACCTGGAAGTTCTGTGTTGGGAATCCCCATGCTTCCATCACCGGATAAATCGCAATATCAAACGCGCCATCTGTCTCCTGATAAAGTTCCAATGCACGTTCCGTCAGATAACCTGCATCTTCGGAAAGCTCTGCACTTCCATCTGCGTTCAGTTTTGCGATCTCGCTGTCTTCATCTCCTGTCGATAAAAGTGCGTCCAGACGCTCAATCTCTGCCTGTGCTGCATCAACGGCTGCTTCTGCATTTTCTCCATACGCAGTCACTGTCATATAGGTATCCATTGCAAAAATATCTCTGGATGCTTCTTGAATATCATCCGACTGGTTCTGTGCACTTTCTGACGATATTTCGGATTTATCTGCTGTCTTCTGTCCGCATCCGACCAACAGGGCCGATGCACAAAGACAGACTGCAAGTAAACATTTTATATTTTTTAATTTCATGTAATCGCTCCTGGTTATGCTTTTCTAACTCGTGTTAGTCCAACTAACTCCGTAAGTATACAGGATGTCTATTATCCAGTCAATTGGATTTTTATTATTTGAGAACTTTTCTCATTTATCTGTTTTAAACTTATATATTTTTCTCATGAACAAAGAATGTGCCTCGGCACATTCTTGCGCCTGCGGCGT
>ENA-OOWO01000797-OOWO01000797.1-human-gut-metagenome-genome-assembly--contig:-NODE-797-length-21305-cov-20.759859_pt1 | contig 21305 bp, 22 predicted proteins | sample MGYA00241579_ERZ501327 | MGnify/ENA primary metagenome ERZ501327 (study PRJEB25962, sample SAMEA2042836) | human gut metagenome | biome: human gut; feature: human-associated habitat; material: faeces...
GCCGGTTTTATTGTTTAACTTTTAATTTTTCGGTAAAAATTTACCGAAGTATTGTCTAATAATAGAATAAATGAGTGATATAACTCAAAAAAATGATTATAACGACAATTCCTGAGTTGATTTTCTTATCTTTGCTATTGATTTAATGGTTGCAAATTATGGAGATTTCCGTTTAAAATGCAGATAGGCTGCATAGATTGGTTCAATCTTTGCATATGAATAGCTTTAAAAGTACAATAATATGAACGTTGGACAATTTAACAACATTCTATCTTGCGGTTGCGCATCTTGGAATGCTCATAGGCTTGTAAATGAATATGTGAAAATTGCTTGGATGGTAAACGATACTGTCCCATTCAAAAACTTGCCATGGGATAATCAAGTAAGGATTCTTCGGGTAACTTCTGTTATTCGTGCTTATTTGGGTCTGGAATCCTGCATGTTTGAACCATTTGATATAATAGGAAGCGTTTTTCTTAATTCTGAAAATAAAGATGTCTTGTCTCATTCTGAATTTAGTAATGCTGATCTTACTCTTTTGAAACAAAAGCTATGTCAGACAACTGAAGAAAAATGGAAGATGGAGCATTTGTTGAAACATTTCCAGACTGATTCAGATAGGGAGCAACTTTTGACGATACTACTTCGCTACAGAATAGCAATAGAAGACTTTGAGAATATGCTTTCTGTTAAGTTGGATAAACGAACAGGAACATATATTGGAATTAATGTCGTCCAAAACTTATATCATCCTGAAATCAACAACTGTAACAATATAATGGACGATATGATTGTTCTATTGTTAGGTAACACATTCAAAAGAGCCTTCACTGAGAGGGAATTGATTGAACGGTTTGATTATCCGATAATAACGGATAGAGAATTGTTTGAATGGAGAATAAATAATTAAATATAATGCCATGAATAATAACCAGAAGCTTATAGATGCTGTAAATTGCAAGTTTCCTCAAAATAATCTGACAGAAATTTATTATAACATTGGTAGAATTCTACCATTCACAGCACAAAGATTTCCAGATGGTAGAGTATCAGACTGGTATAGAAATCAATATGTTCAAGTTGTTAAAGTTGAGCCACATGGGAGATTCGGAAAATACGGAAAAGTCTATGGTTACTATTTTCGTAATGGAGAAAGGGCTGATAGTTCTGATTCACCGGAAAATTCATGGTGTAAAAAAGACGATACAGAGCCAAAAGAGATTCCATGTTGCGGTTGCGGTTCCTGGTTCCTTTTAGATATACAAGGTGAACCTATAGAGGGGAATGAGGTTAAAGTGCTTGGACTGGATGATATATTCACTTTTGGTAAATATAAGGATAAGACCATTAAAGAAGTTATCGACACTGACTGGAATTATGTGAAATGGGCAATTATTGATTCTCAACGTTTAATTGCCGATATAGATGCTATTGTAGAGTATCATAAAGGGAAAATAAAGATTCTACAGCCAGATGATGTAATCTCCTTTGGTAAGTACAAAGGGAAAACACTGCAAAGTGTATTCTTGGCAGATTCCCAGTATTTAAAGTGGATGGAAAGCCAGAATCCTGATTTCAAGGTAGACTGGGATAAGTTGTCTGATTTTTCACAAGAGTAAGATTTCAAAGCATTATGAAAATAAACCAAGAGGATATTGAAATAGCTCAGATTCTTTATGAAAAGATGAAGACTTTGCCAATAGAAACCTAGATAAGCGTTTCATAGCTTGGTAGAATGACCTTAGAAGAAGGCTTATTGCAAAGTCCTTTGCCTGTCTTTGAAGCTTGATGGCCTGTCATGGAGGCTTTTCGTTGCATAATGAAGGCAGACCAGGAAGCTTCGTATGGATTTTACTAAGCACGAGTTTATGTGTTAGGGACTTCCTTTCAATATTAATTTTGTTCTACTTAGATGGTGTAGCTCGGTTTTCCACCACTGAAGAGAGTGTAGAAATATGTAAATTGACAAAATAATATTAGCTAATGATAGGAGCAATAATTGGGGACATAGCCGCGTGGACGTATGAACATGATAGAGAAGCGTTCTGGAATCAGCTCATATCTTACGATGACAAAGTAAGTTTGTCTGAGTTTGGCCGTGCTTATATGCAGGCGGCAAGTTGGAATCTGTCTGCTTTATCAAATCGTGAGACTTATACTCTTGATATTACAGATTATTCTCCAACCGATTTACTTTCTGTAACCGGGCAGTGGCTTATGTGGCAACTCATGTCTGCATGGAATGATAATTTGGACTATCCTAAAGGGCTAAACTATGCTCCATATACAGATAAAGAGGAATTTTACGCCCGCTTGTTTGTCGTGGACATTATTAGAGGGCTGAGACAAGGGAAAACTAAGAGTGAAGTGTTTCATTCTGTTGAATCTTTTGAGAGTATTATTAAATCTTGGAAATGTAAATGGAAGCCTCTTGATGGAATTTCTACCAATAAAGCATTTAATGGTCTTCTCATATATGTATTTCGTGCATGGGATTCCTTTTATAGGGGATTTGATTTTACTTCATCCATTCATAACGCTATGAAATGGGATGGCGACAGGCATTTGATTGCTATGTTGACGGCTTCATTTGCAAGTGCGATGTATGGATGTCAGTTTAATATAATTAAGAAGAAGTTTGTAAAAGGCAATGAAATATTACACGGTTTTAATATATTAGACCTTATCAAACGCTTAAAATACGACTCTTCTGTCTTTTGGGCAATGTATGACCGTGATAATAAGTTCCGTTCATTTTATCCGAAAAACAATGCCTTAACTAATGTAGAATGGCATCATTGGCAGAGTGTTCTGAATTTATTTGATAGAATAAGTTTTACGAAGGAGGAACATCGACTCATTTTGAGATGTTCTCCCACCGGTTGGGATAACAGATATGGCCTATACTTAGATGATGGTTGGATGTATGTTTACAGAAGTAAATGCTTGATTGGTCGATTCAAATTGAAACATGAAGGAGAAAATTGGATGATAACTGATACACAGTTATCTGGTGAACGATCGTGGAAAGATTTCTGCCAGGCTTTATCGTGTGCACTAACTGAAAGTTGCGGATTACGTAAAATAAAAGGCATATATGAAGCGGATAGCTACGCCTCTTTATGTAAATATTACCAAGGAGAAGATAAGTGTCCCGATCAATGGAAGGATGATGTTAAGGGTAGGTTTTGGTATGGAGAGATGATGTTCTGTAAGGAGCACATTGATATTGAATACTGGAGACAATATGCGGAAAAGATCATGAAGTCATTAAGTAAGGATAAAAAAGAACTTGCCCAAAAACTTTCAACATATCAGTTTGGTATGGTACTTTATATCGAGACGCTCTTCTGTAAATGGCGTCCTTATGATGATATGAAGTGGATATTAGGGTATTAATACAGGAAATAATAAATGATGATGATAACAACAAAATTCAAAGAGCTAATGTCTCTGAATGGTGAAATGAATGCAGCAGAGATAGAGTCACGATTTACTCAAATAGCCAAATTGCTGTTTGAAAATTTTGCAATACAAAAGGGAGAAAAAATCTATCTTTTTAAAGAGATTGAGTTTTACTTCTACAATAAGCATCATCGTGACATTATCACTCATCCCCGTTTCTCCGATTCTTTATACTGGTACGTGAATGACTTTGGAGGTATTGATTTGAATTTCCCAAGTGAGATTTGTAAAAAGGATGGGATTGACAGCACTGGGAAAAAAGTAGATAAGTATATATTGGATGATAGCTCTTACTTTGGAGGCATTCTGATCCGTCAGTTAGTCAGCGAGGATAAAAGCGATATTTTAGAAGGCCCCTGGGCTTGTGCAGAGCTGTTCAGACTTCATCATGCCTTAGAACAGGACAATAATTTCCCTTTTCTTGTAGAGCGAAATAACGGTATGATTGGATATATCTGTAAACCCAGATTGAATCTTCTAACCGGTAAGCAGACTATTGAAAGTAAAGTGGATTATATACTTGGAGAATATCTATCACATCCAGACCGAACAGAGTTACACGAAGCGTTTTCCTCTTTTAAGGATAAGCGATACAGATATGTGCGGTGTGACCAGTTGCTACATGACAGTGAAACAAATGAAGTCTATTTGTCACCCTGGCTGAAGGATAAGAAGGATGGACATCCGGAATTTTACCAGCGTCTGACTAATCTTCTGAAGAATTGCGACATAGAACCCAAAGAGTTGAAATGTACCAGAGATTATTGGGCACGCGACTACATGCCTATTCAGTTGAATGAGAATGAGTTCTTGAAGTACCAATATTATCCGGACTATCTAATGAAGAGCAACAATCCAGAGGATGCTGAAACAAGAACCGAATGTACTAATGTACTACGTGGAATGGGGATAAACTGTCGTTCAACAAAGCTAATAATTGACGGCGGAAATATGGTCCCATGTGGCCCTTATATTGTGATGACGGATAAGGTGTTTACAGAGAATGGTAAAGAAAAAGAGGATACAGTGTTCAAAGCTGAGTTGGAGTCAGAACTTGGACATCCCGTGATTATAATTCCATGGAAAATGCACGGTGACTTTAATGCTCGTGATACAGACAAGTACGGTCATTCGGATGGGTTTGTCAAATGGTGTGGTGGCAACAGTATCCTGATGGGTAATCATGGAGATCAATACCCGGAAGAAGCTGCTGCTATCCGACACATTCTTGAAAAATATGGCTTTGAAGTCACAGAGATGCGATTTGCGAACAAGGTTGGTTCGCCACGGACAGACTTAAATTGGGCTTACATCAATTTCCTGCAAGTCGGTAACAAGATTATCATGCCAATATTCAATATTAATGAGGATGCTATTGCTTGGCAATATTTACATGAAGCATTCCCTGATTGCGAGATTCATCAAATTGAAATGGCTGAAGTAGCAGAGGAAGGTGGTGCTTTACATTGTATAAGCTGGAACATTCGGAGATAATGGAATTTAGCTTAGAGAGGAAAAACTGCATTTATATTGACTTATGTAATTCATTTAAGCTAATTCTTTGTAAATTTGTAGATTATATTAAGGAATAAATATGAGTAGATATTTAATTATAGTGGTATTGGCAATGTTTGTGGCCATCCCTCGAATTTGTGCTCAGTCACAGGTTCGTATGGCTTTGCCTAAGACGCAGACGATGGTTCACAATTCTCTATCCAAAAGCAGGGCAAACAAAAGCAAAAGGGGAAATGCTCAATTTACTATCTCCAAAGACTTGCTTGCTAAGATGTTTGGATTTTGTGGAATTTCAGTATCAAATGACACTACCGGTTTGGCTTTATCCGTTGATACTTGTGCAACTAAAAGAGATGTGAAGAAGTCGTTGTCAGAGGCTACTAATAATGAGTTTACTGCTTTAGATGTCTTAAATATGTTAGTACCTGGTGCATTCTCTGATAAGGAAAAAGAACAATGGAAGTCTTTACCAAAGGAAACCAGAAAGGCAATTATGGATATGGTGTTAACTCCTGGGGCAACACAATGGGATGCCCTTAATGAGGCTCAGAAGGCTGTTGTACATGAATATAGTAATGGGAAATAAACCTGACTGTCATGTGTACTAAATATAAATTCCACTGGTAAGACACCGAGGCATTTTACCAGTGGAATTACATATTCATGAATCGAATAACAGCATAAATTCAGCATATCGTCGTTGCTCGATGGAAGCAATCTTTTTGCCACGCCAGTGGCAATACTTCACATAGTCATTTTTTATATTTCTGTCTCCTGAATCGAGTTTTTTCAGGATTATACTCTTTGGGTATTTACCTTTTAATCCTAAAAGCTTGAAAGCTCCAATATTATAAGCTAATGCTGCGAGCAATAGTGAGTCTTTACCGTAGGGACGAAACAAGGAACAGAGCTCTTTAAGGTCTTTACGGAGAAGTGACTCTGATTCTGTGGCAGTCATCTCGGATGAATACCTTTCTCCGGGTCGCAGTCGATGTCCATATCCAACGTAAGGATAATCTTTTTTTCGATGTAGTCCCTCATAGTACTTGATACAACAGACGGCCCTTTCAAAAGGTGGAAGCTCAAAAATAGTTAGGGCTTTAGAGAGTGGCTCAGACGGCATTACCGTCTGGGCGTTAACTCTCATACCAAATAAGAATATGACAAAAGCTGCTATTATCCTGAAACTCATTTTACTTTAAATTTTGTTATCTCGTCAATCATGTTCTTGACATCAAGATTGACACTCACGAAGTTCTGGTATAGAATACGTTCCTTGGCATCCTTTGAAGGGAAGGTGTAGAATTTCGGAATCTGATAATTCTTGTAGTTTGCTTCCTCTTCGGCAATCTTCTTCATGTCGAAATCAGTCTTGCAATAGAACTTGGAGGTCTGGAACTCGGCAGACTCCTGAATGTTCATGCTATCACCACGTCCTGTCTTGGTCTTGATAAAATCACGAGCAGACTGGCCACAAATCCATCCGGTGGGCATATCCGAAATTTTACTTGCCGGAACAAGGCTGTCCATATTCTCATTGAGATTGATGGAGGTCTTGTCACGGTCAATGGTTACACCTTTTTTTAGCTGGACAATCTTACCGAAGATGTCGTTAGAAAGCCACTCTAAAGTCTCTTTTGCTCTTGCTGAGCCACTGACTACGTTGCCCACTGTTGTGATAACTTTCTGCATACCCACTTTCCCATAATCGGATTCGAGCTGTGGCAGTTCCTGAAAGCCCAGTGTGACACTCACTTTGTTACTTCGGGCGGTACCAATCAGTCGGTCTATCTTGTGAAAATAGAGAGTAGGCAACTCATCCACTATGATGCTCACAGGAATATTCTTACCTTGACCGGTATTCACACGGGTTACGAGACGGTTCAGAATCAGTGCATTCAATGCACCGATAATGCTTTCCATCTCCGGGTCATTGGCTATTAACAGATAGCTCGGATTCTTCGGATCAGACACCTTCAAGTCAAAGTCATCTCCATCCTTATGAAATATCCAATAGGACTCCTTGGTGGCCAGGCGGGATGTATAGACACGCAGCGTACCAATCATACCTTCCAACTGTTCCATCGCCTTGTTCTTCATGGCTGTTTGGAACGGCCCCAATAGGGGAGCTACTTCAGGGTCTGTCTCCAATACCTCAAAGATGGTCTGATAGTCTTGATTCAGAAAGGATAGGATATGAGGCATGTCGCTGTATTTTCCCAACCAATATTCAGGTTCCACTTCCTTGCCTGTCTGGTCAAATACTCGGCCTGTAGGCTTGGGTCGGTACGTCTTCGGTTCTGTGGTCATCTCTGCAACGAGGGCATGGCCGTCTTTGTCGTAAGGCACTTTTTTATAGTTGACAAAGAAGTAGATGCAGGCAGCGAGGAAGTTCACAGCAGAAGTCTGGAAGAACTGGTCGCTACCGCCACCGCCTTCTTTCTTACCTTTCTGCAGTGATTCCAACAGAGTTTCAGCAGTTTCGCTGGCAGCAGCAAGGTTTCCGATGTACTTCTGTTGGATAGGATTGACACGTCTGGAATACTCTACATCTACAAAGTTGATGATATTGAACTTACAGTCCTTAGGAACTTTCCCGGCCTTCTGATTAATCTTATAATGATAGTATAATTTCTGGGCAAGTGTCGGAAATTTATAATCGTACACGACCATGGCAAAGCCCTTTGCGCTGTGCTGACGGATAAATGGTTCGATAATGGAGAAAGTCTTACCTGAACCCGGTGTACCGACAACCCACGTGCCACGGAAGGGATTGACAATGTTCACCCATCCTTTACGGAATTTTCCCTTATAATAATAGCGCATAGGGATGTTGACACTGTACTTGTTTTCCTGCAACTCCTGGCATTGTTCAAAAGACTCATTCTCGAAATTAAAACGGTCTTTAAGAAGCCCTTCCTTTAAGAACTTGGATATATTGTCAAGGGCTACATGTATACATATGGTGCCAATGATTGACGCAACCATATACAACCAGTAGTTCAAACTGATCGTATAGAATTTCATACCCATACTCTGGCCGTAAAGCCAAATAGACAATATTATTATAACGAGTCCACCAAAAAGCGGATAGAATACCTGATGACGAGCATCAAATTCCAGATGCTTCTTATTACGTGTTCCTATACAGGTGATGCAGATAAGTATAAAGGTGGCTATTTTACTCCATATAAGGTTGCCGTCCTGATAAATATACCACCGTTTTATACGGCCATGAATATCGCACAGAATGCCACCCCAATAATCCAGTAGTTCAGGATTAATGGCATATTCGAAAAATTCCACTATCAGTGACAGATAAATCAAGTAGCGGAATATTTTATACGTGGTCTGTAGTTCTTTAGTTTCTTCCATTCAAGCGGTTCTTTAATCAATTGTATAATGTGATGATTGGTCTGATTTTATGTGCTTGTTTTTTCGGCGTTTCCTGAATGGCTCCAGAGGCAAGTGAGAACAACCATGCTTTATCGGTTTCCTGCTCCTTTACTTCTGTTGATGTCCAGTACCAGCATTCATCAGGATTGTCCTGTATCTCATCTCCACCACATTTACGGATATATTCATTAATCTTATTTCTTACTTCATACAACAGGTATAACTGAGCAACGGAAGGGATGTAGGCGCTCTGTCCATATTGCCACATGTCAAAAACAGCTTCGGCTGCAGGCGAAGTATAGGTAGAATACATGGCATGGGTATTGCTGTTCCCATCGAAGGCTGCCAGGTCTGCGGAAGTATCATGCTTTATTCCAATACTATCAGAGTAGGCGCAAGGCTCTATATCTTTCAGATAGACTGCATATCCAGTACCTTCAATATCCTCTTTTTGATTGACATAGAAAACCACGGCTATGGGTGTCTTTTCCTGTGCTTTCATTTTTTCATATCTGACGACTTTTCCATCGGTACACAGGATGTCTCCAATCTTCATTGAGGTATCCGGAAAGTCCTGATGTGCATCACATGATGCTATGGTTGCCGCCATGAAAGCGGCACAAATGGTGTGAAATATCTTCATCTTCTTTATCTTTTTGATGTGGGTATTTTAAATCCTATTACTATACCAGTTCGGAACAAATCCTTACGGTCAGGGACGATAAGGTCGCATTTGGCCTGAATATACAGTCCCCAGCCATGACGGAGTGATAAATTATGCTCGTAACCGGCATGAATACCGGCAATGAATTTATCTGTGTCACTGCCTCCAGAAGCTCCTATGCGCAGATTCCCGTAATGGTTACGTCCTCTGACTAAACAAGGTTTGTATGCGACTCCAATTCCCCATGTCCGATAGTTGTTCCAAAATGAATCAGGACAGATATGACCACATGAAGCACATTCGTCCCATTTAATATAGCCGTTGATGAAATACTCCCAAGCGTTATGGTGACGTGTTTCATGTTCCCATGCGATGGTAGCATCCAGCCCACGTTCATAAAGTGCACCAACTCCCAAGGATAAACGGTCACTGTGACTTTGTGCAAATGAAGAAATGGTACAACTGAGTACCATTATCAATGATAAGATGATTTTCTTCATGGCTTATTCCTCCATCATTAGACATGAGTTGAAAGAGTCCGCATACAGCACATCTTCATAATCGATGTCAAGGCTGATGGTTCGGCCACTGATTTGTTTCTCAGAAAGTTCAATAGTCAGGACTTTGTCATTGGGGAAGGTCATCTTCTTCAGAACTATGACATTTCTGTATCCATGCTTGAAACTTTGGGCCTTTTCGAGTGCCAAGACCGGAGTCAGCTCTATCATCTGTGCGTTGGTTGCCTTGGATATTTTCTTGTCGTTTAGCTTGATGCGCAACTCATCGATGTCAAACCGTATGTTGGTGCGGTTCTCTATGCTGAAATCCAAAAAGAAATATTCACCAACTGAGTAGATGTTATTCAACCGCATAGTCATACGATGCTGTCTGGTACTCACATTACGTATTCTCGCAGGGGAGTTCCATATCGTTCTGGCATATCTGGTCATCTCTTCTGTACTCATTGAGACTGCCGGGTTGTGGTATGGAATTTTCTCTTCCGGCTGGATTTGTTTGTCAGACACTGCCTCCTGCATACGTGTGGTATAGATGAGCGCATATTGTGTACGATAGCGTTCTGTTACAATCGTCACAATGGCAAGAATATCTCCATCGGCATGTATGTCAGCTCCTTCTTTAGGTTTAAGACGGATGGTATTGTTGATGGGCTGGTCTCCAACAACGGCATCAGTGGAGATGTCGACAAAGCGTACTGGTTCTGTGGCTGTGATAACAGTTGTCACATTCTCATTAACGGTGAGCTGTTCGATTTCCTGATACGTCTGCTGAGCCATAGAGGGGAGGGGTGCCAAAACACATACCGCCAATGCGCCGATTCTTTTAAAAGTCTTCAGTTTCATAATATCTACGTGCTTAAATTATTTTTCTTTGTTGTTTGAATGAGAATTAATTAGGTAAACAAAAGTGCCATATTTGAGCTTGGCTTTATTTTTTTTGATTGCCTTGCTGACGGCATTACTGCTTTTCTGGACTGCATTGGAAATAGCTTGCGCTCCCCATGATGCCAGACTGTTTCCAGATGTGGTTGTATTGGTGAGTGTAGATGTATTGCTTAGCGCACCGCTACCCACGTCTTTTGTCGTTTCACGGAACTGGCTGCTTGGAACATACAGTCCTTCTAATCCGTCTGTATCATAGAGGGCAAGGTTTACTTTGATAATCTCACCATCTACCATGATGCTTGTAACATTGCCTTTAACACGCTGTGAGCCAAAACCGCTCATAGTTGCATAAAGGTATGATCCTTTGGGAACAACAACTTCATTGATTTTCACATCATCTATTAATCGGAGACGGACTCTTGAGCCGTCAACTGCCTTGATGTTTTCATCTATGATGGCTTTAATTAACTTCTGCTCTTTTTCATTCTCACAGATAGTATTGAAATAGTCGGACGTTACTCTGACTTTCTTGACCACTTCCAGGGGTTCATCGTTATTTTCTTTTTCATCAGACACTTCCAGATTCTTTTCATTCCTCTTTGTAAGTGTATCCGTATCAGTCGGCAAATTTGTAGCTTGCAGACCTTGTAATCTGGCTTGGGCAATAGCCCGGTTCAGCTCCTCCATGGCTTCTTGCTCACGTTGTTTACTGAGGGCTAAGCGGTCTTCTTCAGAAGTACCGTCGCCTTGTGCGACTTCCTGACCTTTCTGTGCGCTCTCCTGTAGTTGTCTTTGCATCTCAGCGAGTTTCTCGGCTTCCTGTTTCTGAGATTCCAATTGTTTAAGCTCTTCTTCTGAATATTTTGAATCATACTCTTCTTTGTTGTCTTCTTCATTACGGTCAATGTTTCCTAAAGCAGTATAGTCATCTATTTTCCCATATGATTTAAGCATATTGTCATACTTATTGCCAATTCCATCGCCTTTCATGTTGGCATCAGGCAATTCTGGGTTCAGATAATCAGTCGTAGTGAGTCCGTTAGGAGTCTCTGCCTTCTCCGTATGAAACAGATCTATGACAAAGTAACCGACAAACAACAGGGGAAAGTAGATGATTATTGGAATCATATACTTTGGCTGCTTCCAGTTAATTTTCTTCAGTGCGTCCATCGTTCTTTATGTTTACGTTGTTATTATTAGATTCGTCATAGGCGGTAGAAGGTACTTCGTGAACACGGTTGGATGTTTCATTGCCCTTGTTATAATGTTTACGCCATATCAACTCCTGCCTTTCTGTGGCACTTTGGACGGATTGCTGCCTGTTAAACACAAATGCCATTCTGTAGATATTCAGACATAGACAGAGTATAATAAGTCCGAAAACAATGACAAGAAACAGTTTCCTGTGGTTGTTGGCAAAGTTCTGAACCATTCCGGCAAGCACATCAAGTTTCATCATACGTGCGAACTTGCGACCGGCATTGACTTCACTTTCGTATCTTTGCTTATATTTCGGATCATTCTTATCTGGCATCTTCTCTCCGACAAATAATTTTTTCCATCCCATATTAGTAGTTCATTTTGTTCTTTTGTTCAATATCCTTATTCATAAGTGTCCTCCAGTTTGTGATGAGCAATCCGTGAGGGTTATTGTCAGTCCTCGGTACACGTTTGAGCTGACCTGTAGTGACCAGTTCTCTGGTAAGAATGCTTGTCCGTCGTTCTATACGCTGTTTGCCATAATACATGAACTCCATCTTTTCCTTATCGAATTTTATACTGTCGCAGAATATGCTGAACACAGCACTCGTACCCATAATATTCGAGTAGAATCCTTTTTCTTTCAATGTATTATACTGGGCAAGACCTGTCTCGTCCACTAAATACATCGCTTTATCCATTGTGTACTTGATATATTTGTCATCTGGAGCCAGAGTGAAAAACAGATGATGGAACATCTCGATGTGAGACTTAGCTTCTACGTCAAGCGTTTCGTCCATTGTGCTCCGATGAACAAGAATAGGCACATTGCCGTCCAAAACATAGACTTTCTTATGGGCATCCGAGACCATTGTCCTAGCTGTCCAAATGCTGGAGATGCAGATGATGATGCAGCCTGCAAGGAAAAGGGAACATATAATCAGCACCAGTTTGATTTTGTTTTCAAGATTCTTAATTACCATAATATTCCATATTGATTTATTGCTTACATTACTTTGCTAATCATGCCTTGGGTTGATACTTTGGCTTGTTGTGCGACTCCTTCACCAAAGTTTCGAGTTGAGAATGCTGTATCACCTTCCGGTATCATCCATGCGGCCAAATCAGGTACAAGGTTGAGACATTTCAATGCCACAATACTTGCGGCCATGAGATAGCCGGCTGAGAAGAACGAGTTCTGCAGATAGGCAGCCATAGTCTGTTCACTTTCGGTAATGGCAGTCAGATTCTCCACCTGTATGCATAAGACAATGTCAAATAGGAGCAGTACATAGAATCCTACGAAGTACAGCATAGCTCCGTAGAAGTGTACGGTCAGATAACGTATGAGCCACTTTGCCCAGGCGCCTTCCCATTTGGGCAGAAGACTGAATGCCCACTGTATTGGTCCGAAGATGGTCAGCATTCCCAACAGGATTTGCTGGCAGTAGATAGTCGCCCACCAACCGATGCGATAAACTATCAGAGCGATGAGCATAATGATTTTATCTAGTCCGACCACTGCACCAGCTGTGAGTGAAGTAAACCATAGTCTGGATGCGTCCTTTTCCATGTTGGTCACTTCTTCAACACCAGTCTGTTCCATCGTGGACTCAATAAGATTCGGATCGGACGTTCCTGAATGTGCTACGTCAGCCTGAGCTTGCAAGGATGTATAGAGAGTGTCCCTGACATAAATGAGTTCCTGAACTTCCTCAAACTTATCTTCTATCTGTAAAGATTCTGCCTGATAAAGGTCATGAGTATATGAACCGATACAGTTAGGAATGTAAGAAAGAAAGTCAAGGAAACACCAGCTACTTCCACTGTTGGTTATTCCCGTATCTGCAGGTGGATACCACCAACACAGAATAACGGATATTGCCAATGGCCGGAACAGTTTCATCACGTCCAGAGGCTCGTGCTTCACCATCATCTTATAAGCTATATTTCCAGCCACTACAATAGAGAACAGAGCAGCGAGAGCCATGCACATTTGGAGAATCCACCAGAACGGTCCTTGTGAACCTGTGAATGTGGCATCTGTAAGGAACTCGTTTGTCTGGAAAATCACGTCATCAATCTCTTCTTCAAGAATATTGATACCGAAATCTGAGAGTATATTTGAATCTGCCATGATTTTAGTTTCCTTTTTATGTTATAATTCTCTGTTAATTGTGCCCTCCTGAATTTAGTTGCCCGGCGTCTCGCCAACGGCTAAATGCTTCGGTTGCATGAGAAGCAACATCAGTCCGTCTATTCAAGCGGGCAGACAATAGGGAAGCAGTTTTGCTCCTGTTGCTTAATTGAATCAGATACGCTATAAGAATTTCGTTCTGATGCTCTATATCAGCGTATATCGCAAGGTATTGCCTTTTCCTTTGGGCATTGGGCATATAAGCATCCTGGGTTGCTTTAATGGCTGTCTGAAAAATCTTGTAGTATTCGTTCCATCGTGTTTTATCATTTGCCGTACCTCCAGTACTGATGATGCGGTTGATATTCTTTTCAAAGTCTGATAGCTTTTTATTCACTTTGCTGCCTTCTGCAAGCCAGGCAATGTCAATCTGTCTATCGGCAATATTGAGAGCTTCAATTTCAGCCCGCTGAGTCAGTGACGCTTGAATGCTGTCAGCTAAATCTACCTGTTGGTATGATTCTACACCAGCCAGTGTTCTAAAGCTCAGCTTGTTTTTACTTGCTGCCGATTTTTGGTAGCTGTTATGAAAGAGGGTGTAGTAGAAAGCAGGGGTTAGTCCGCCAACACCTATTTCCTGAACTGTAATCTGATTCATTTTTGTTGCATCGTGATTGTATGTCACATAAGATTGGGCAACTGCTTTGAAACAAAGCAGCATTGCACATAAACATAATGTTGTCCGATAACTGATAGAATGTACCATATCTGTTGAGTTTTAAATTGTTATTTAATAGCCTAAATAGCCCGCAACTTTCCACCGGCCAAAAGCATCATTAATAATCTCTTCCTTGGTCTTTGCACGATAAACCTGTCTTTTCCAATATCCAATGCGTACCTGAATGTATCTCCAGGTTTCAAAGTATGCCCTGTTCAGATGCGTCCTGATATTGTCGAGTGAGTTGTTTATGTTCATTAGAATGAGATAGAGATCCGCAGTTGAACAGGCTGCCGCACCGGTTGCATACAGGATTAAATCACTGACCGAACGATACAGATTGTCTCCTTCTTCGGCAATCTTTGCCAAAGCACCGACATTGACTGTGATTATCAAGGTATCAGTGCTTACAATGTTTCCTCTGTCCAGACACTTCCTTCTGAAGTCTTCAAGCATGTTTTTATAATCACCCATACGGTCACTGATGTTTTCGTAGGTGTTGTAGATATTGAGACTAGTCCTAAGAGACTGATACAGAATGTCAATAACGTCAAACGCACGCGTGTATCTGTCAAGTTCCTTATTGATGTCCCTGAAGCCGATATTGGCATCACTGCTGTACTCATGCAGAAGTTTATTGCTCGCTTCCAGTGTGGATCGAACAAGCAGCAGACTTCGTTGTTGTTTATGGTCGTTGATATAGGCTTCTATGGAAGCTACATCAAAACCATATTGAGCCTTGGCAGTGAACGGGAACAATACCAAAAGGCAAACAATAATCGGCATTATGTTATTCCTGGTCGCTTTCATCTTCATCGTATTTACCATTATATGTATCTGAGTGGGCACTGGAGGCTGCCTGACGCAACCAGCGTTTTCTACATTGTTCAATGAGGGTCAATCTTCTGCCACTGTCATCGTTGATATATGGGACCACGCTTTTCAGCATATCTATGATGGAATGTTTGTAGTGCATCATCTTTTCCAATGATACAAGGTCGGCATAGATATTGGTGAGTCTCGTGTCAATCTGACGGGCTATTTCAAGTCTGTCGCTTGACCAGAGCAGATGATAGGTATCACCGGTATCATCGACTTCCACAGGACTGCTTTTGGCATATTCCACAGAAGGAGTGCAATCCGGAAATTCTCTGGCCACTTCTGATAATTTTGAATTGACCTCGTTGGCTTTTTCTGCATCCGATTTGGACGGATCGAGATTGACTACTTCAACAACCTGCGTGTCACTATATTCTGTAGTAAGCGTCCATGAAATCTGTACGATAGCACGGTGTATCTTAATCCAAAGGAAATATTTTGGTTTCCTGGCTATGGAGATGGTTGCCTTAAAGGTTATGGTACCGTTGATGTTGGGCATGGAGGCAGTACGAACGAATGTATTGCCTTCCCATGCACCTGAACCGTTCCACGACAGATTATAGGCTGTTTTACAATCCTGCATGATAGCCGGTATGCGGTAGTAGTCATCCGTGGCAGCATTCTCACCGTCGATAGCTTCCTGCTTTGCCTGTTCATACTGTGACAGTTCTGTCTCATACGAGCTCATCTCAGCTTTTAGTCTTGATATTCTGTCTTTGTTCTCATTGTAGGACTGTCTGTATATTGCAGCATCCTCGACGCTTGCTGTCTGGATTTTTTTCAGGAGCTCTGCGTTTTCTGCCTCCAGTGCTGTTATTTCTGATTGTACTGAGACAATATTTCCTTTCAACTCCGTTATCTTGGAGTCTATTTCAGATGTATTGATACTTCCTTCGGAAACACTTGTTGCCATAGAACATTGCTTGGTATGGTTGTTTACACTGCTTCCACAATCAGAACATTTGTATTGTGTTGAACCTTCTCCTAATTTGGCACCGTCATGACAGGTTACGCTGATGGTTGCTGTCTCACATCCTGAAATCTTCTGGGCATTGGTAGTCTGGTAGTATTTCTTTGGGTCACTTCCCAGATAATAGGTATAGCCCTCTTCATTATCGTTTAGTTCAGATAGACGTGCGTTCATACCCGCCTTAAATGTATTCAGGTCCATAGTGTATGAATCAAATATGTCTTCATAGACTACTTCCTTACGATTCCAGCTTTTGGTAGCATGAATCTCGTAAGCGTATGCTTTTGCATACAATCCATTCTTTGAAGAATTAATCTTGTATGCGAGCATATAATATGAGATGCTATAGGTATAGCCATCATTGGCTTTATCCAGATTGGCTATCTGTGAACGACTGTATCCTGCATGATTCTCGGAGTTCTGGAGTGCAGCTTCACGCTGTGCGGAGGATGGATAAAAGTTTTCATCTGTAGTGCTGATTCTGTACCAGTGATTACCGTTGATAATTGAGTTGTTGTCTTCAGGAGGATAATAGTCGCAAAGTTTAATGGAACCAGCATCTACACGATATATATACCACCTTTGTGTGTAGTACTGGCCGAATGCTTCATTGGCATAGTCTGTAATCCATGCCGTTGTGTTGTAATTCGACAAAGAGAAGAGATTGGCGATGCCTTCCTCTCCACCAATAAACTGCAACAAGGTATTTCCGGCATTCTTGGAAAGATTGCCGTATAAGTCGTACACATTCTCGGCTATCTCAATGACACTGCTTGTCTTGTCCATAATGGTTCCGTTAAAGGAACTGTTCCCAAGAATGGAACTGACAGCATTGCCAGCTCCAGCCGAAGCAAGGCTAACGCCCATCGCATAGAGGTTGTCTATGTCTTGCTTTAGGTTTCCCTTTGTGAAGTTTGTACCAATATTTGAGACGCTTTCAAGCAGAACATTCCAATCCACATTGCCCAGTTCTGACAATTTCAGAATTGCTGCAAGTTCCTGGTTGATTTCAAGAAATACGATGTCCTTGAATGACAAAGTACTATTGGTAACAATAGACTCAAACTGATAACACAAAGTCTTTACCTCATCACAGATCTTATAGAGATAGCTACCCCAATAGAGGGCATTATGAGGACTTTTAAGCATCATGCCGGCAACTGTCCATATTTTGGGCATAATTTTGGCAGACACCATGTTGTATATACGGCGGTAATAGTAGTTCTCTGTTGCACTGGTCCAAAGTCCCAGATTTGTGAGAGCTCTGCGGTCGAGGAACTTGGAACTGAAGATTCCAGCAGCAGCCACTTCTGCTGCCTGATAATGTTCCCTGATCTTGGCTATCTGTTGAGCATAATACGCCTCTGTAGCAGCTTCTGTACCGAAAGCCGCCGACATTTCCGCTACAGTGCGAGTATCATAATTTACGCTGTAGTACTGTGCCATAGCAGGTGCTATAGTACAGAGAAATAGAAGTTGTATTATCAGATAGTGTTTCATTTTCAAATCTTACATTTCTGTTTTTGTTTTGAGATTAAGTACATGTTGAGCCTGGTTCACCTTTTGTGCAAAGGCTAGAGACTTGGTTATTCCTGAAAGATTCCAATCCCTGCAATAGGCTTCTATGGCATGCTGATGGTCACATTTCAACTCTCTTTTATAGAGTTTCAAGGCTTCCTTCTCAGCTCGCTCTGTAGTGTAGGTCATGTAGCATTCACGTGGCTCTTCAACTCCAAATACGGCCCCGACACTTCCACGTCGGATAAAGACCTCACGGAAGAAACTTCGTCCTTCCTTATTCTCCAGGCGGTTGATAGTGAAAATTTTCTTACAATCAACGTCCGTCAAACCGAGTGTGGCCTTAATCTCATCAAATCGCTCACGGAATTTGCTCTGGTCGAGCAGCATTACCACGTCTGAGTTATTGATGATAGCTTCCTTGACAATAGGACTTCCTACAATATCCTGTATTTCCTGCGTTACCACACCAACAGAAGCCCAGAACTTACGGGCTGTCTTGTAGAGATACTTTATGTATTCGGCCATCATCGGAGAAGCGATAGCCTTCCATGCCTCTTCGATAACCAGTACCTTACGGTTCTTCTTGATTCTCATCTTCTGGATAAACACATCCATGATGATAAGCGTAACAAGAGGGAATAGAAGAGGGTCATCCTTGATGGAGTCGATTTCAAACACGATGAAGGTTTCATCAAACAGTTTGGTGTCCAGGTTCTCATTCAGCGTCACCTCATGACTGCCTCCCTTGTAGAAGTCCTTCAACAGATAGTTGTAGGCCGCCAAGTCAATGCCGGAAAGTTTATTTTCTTCAATGATTTGCGGTATGCGGACAATACTGTACTCGTAGAAGGTATTGAACGAGAGATTCACAATACGACGGTTCACAAAATACTCGTCAAAGTACTCTTTGATGACCTGCTCAATAAGACGGTCTTCCGTCTTGGTAACTATTCCCTGGGTGCCTTTCCAGATAAGCATAATCAGATTCTTCAAGAAACCTATTTTCTCGATGTTCAGCTCTTCACGTTTGATAGCAAAAGGGTTCATTGTGATAGGATGCTCTTCGGTGTAACTGATATACTTGCCACCTACATACTCGCAAAGTCCCTCGTAAGAATTACCAGTATCGACCATAACCACATCGGTATTCTGTTCCCACATCTGACGTACCACGCTGTTCATGTGGGAGGACTTTTATTGTTGATTATCAATGATGTAGAAAAATAACGGTACAAAAAATCTTGGTTGGAAAAAGATGGTATAAAAGCGACTTTAGGTAAGAAAACAAACACTGAAAAGGTGAGGATTGAATGTGAAGATTTAACAAAAACTTAACAGAATACAGGCATTTTTATGGGTTTGGGCTGTCTTTTCGGAATATGGCTAAAACCACAAAGCACTTGTCAAGGAATTATCTATTTGATTTGAAAACCAGTGATTTACATGGAGTGAAAACCAATTAAGACTCAAATTTTGTTCTTTTATACCGATTTACCAAATAAAATTGTGTATCTTTGCACTCAGAAACAATAAATACCCATGAACAGGATAAAGGAGTTTTTAGAAAAAAAAGGTCTAAGTCAAACAGATTTGGCACACCATTTAGGTAAGAGTTTCAATATGGTTAATCTATATGCAACCAACAAAGTACAACCTCCTATACCTGTGTTGTATCAAATTGCAGACATCTTGAATGTAGATGTTAGGGAGTTGTTGTTGCCTAATAATAAACTTACTCAATCTTAAAATATTATGCTTCGGACTGAAGATGAAATAAGAGATAGTGCAAAAAAAATACTTGGCTTTGATGAGAAAACAGGGAATTGCTGGGATAAGGATACGGGAACCCCGGTTTCTAAAGTTTTTTTATGAGATTCATGCAAAAAATAGTGTGAATTATTTGTTTTTTGAATTTTAATGTATCTTTGTGGTCTGAAAAAATAAGTCGCAGTATATTATATGATTAGAGTGTTAGACTTCAAAAATTCAAAGGCTGGCCCCCGCCCGTTTTCTTCCGGGAGTGAGGGCGAGCGTTTGGATTTTTTGAGTGGCGTGCAAAAAAAAACGATAAAAAAGTTGGAAATGCTGTTTTTTTTTATAAACACACAAGTGTGCGTAGAAACCTATATTTAAGACTTTTCAAGGTAATTCTCCTTTTCTTTTTATCGTGTGTCCTTATTCCCGTTTCCGCCCAGGAGACACGGGATTCCGTGAAAATATATTTCCACCAGGGAAGAACGGAAATAGACCTCTCTTTACGGGATAACAGGCGGTCGCTGGAGAAGATTTGCCGCCAGATATTGGAATACAGGCCGGACACGGCTTTCTCTATCTGCAAGATTATGGTGGTCGGTGCGGCGTCCCCCGAGGGGAGCATCGAACTGAACAGGCGTTTGTCTGAACTAAGGGCGAAACGTTTGTTCGATCACGTGTGCGGTTACTCGCCGCTACCCGACACGCTGAAAACGTCGGTATTCGTGGGGCGTGACTGGAGGGGCTTGCTGCGCTTGGTGGAGAACGATCCGGGAATGCCCGACAAAACGGAAATGGTGGAACTCTTGCGGGACATTGTGTACGAGGTGGAAGCGGGTGGAAACGGGGAGAACAAGATAAATGAGCTGAAACGCTTGCGGGGAGGGGAACCCTACCGGTACATGTACCGGAATCTGTTCCCGGAACTGCGTGTCTCCCGTTTGTATGTCTGGTACGAGGCGGTGCGGAAGTCCTTCCCCGTCATGGGGATCATCCCTATCCCGGTTGACACGTTGCGTTTGCCCGGCACGATTCTCTTGGCGGGGGAGAAGCGGGAGGTTCCCGGACGGGGGAAAAAACGTGGACCTTTTTACATGGCCGTGAAAACGAACATGCTTTATGACGTGTTGCTCGTTCCCAATATAGGGGTGGAGTTTTACGTCGGAAAGAACTGGTCCTTGGCCGGGAACTGGATGTATGCATGGTGGAAAAGCGACCGGAAACATAACTACTGGCGGCTCTATGGCGGGGATCTGGAAGTGCGCCGCTGGTTTGGCAGGAAAGCGTCGGAAAAACCGCTTGCAGGGCATCACATCGGTCTCTACGGTCGGATATTCACCTACGACTTCGAGACCGGGGGGACGGGCTACATGGGCGGCAAGCCTGGCGGTACGCTTTGGGATAAGATGAACTATTCGGTAGGTCTGGAGTATGGTTATTCGCTGCCCGTCGCCCGTCGTCTGAATCTGGATTTCGGCATCGGTGTGGGCTATTGGGGTGGAGAATACCATAAATATGCCCCTATCGACGGCCATTATGTCTGGAAGGAGATCCGACGGCGCCACTGGTTTGGTCTCACGGAGGCGGAGATTTCGCTCGTATGGCTCTTGGGCCGTGGCAACTACAACGAGAAGAAAGGAGGCAGGCAGTGATACTGATACGCTTTAGTCTGGTGTTCATATTTT